>Ga0075106_1000427_pt1 | contig 22359 bp, 20 predicted proteins | sample AntDeeMetag02WF4_FD_69796 | JGI IMG/M metagenome (GOLD analysis project Ga0075106, IMG submission 69796) | Saline lake microbial communities from Deep Lake, Antarctica - Antarctic Deep Lake Metagenome 02WF4 | ecosystem: Environmental > Aquatic > Non-marine Saline and Alkaline > Saline | place... | reverse complement strand
ACTGCGCCCGTCAGGACGTCCGCGTCCGCGTTTCGCCGGTCGTCAGCGCTCGCTTCCCGGTTCCGCTCCCAGGAGAACCCGACCGAACAGGGCTCGAACTGGCGGTCACGGACCTCGTCCGGTTCGAGAAAGGAATGGGTTTGCAGGGCGCTCACGTCACTGATCGTCTCGCTGGCTGCGATACGCAATTCTTCGAGACGCTCTATTGTCTCCGCTGCGCGTTTCTCGTGAGTGTTGTCTAGCACACGTCTCGTTTCACGACATTTTCTACTAATACGGTTTGGTAGCGGTAGAATATGTGACAAAATGCCGCCCTGTTCGGGTTCTTCTCGCGTTTCGCGATTTGATTGTGGCGTCAGGGAGTTCCTTCGTCTCGGAGTAATCTGTCGGGGCGGCTTCGGGGCGACGACCGAGGAACTGGCGCCGGGCACCGGGTTCCAGGACGACAGGGGAACCTTAACGGTTAATAATGGTAGAAAGATATATGTGCATTGGTGACACACTTTTTGCCTGAAATGCCAGATGATTACCACCAATCGGTAACAGCGGACAGTATCGAGAGACGGCAACTCCTGCGAATACTCGGGGTCGCCGGAGCGGGCGCACTGGCTGGTTGTTCCGGTGACGGTGATGGCGGTGACGGAGGAAGTAACGGTGATGGTGGTGACGGAGGAAGTGACGGCGGTAGTGATGGCGGAGGCGGCGGTACTCCGTCGGGCGACCCGCTCGCCTCCGAGCGCATCGGATACGAGTCGGCCGAAAACAGCATGAACTACTGGACACAGGAAGACTTCATCCACACGGCCGAGAACACGAACCTCGGTGCTGTGCACGAAGAGTTGCTCACGACGTGGGCCGAGGAGCACCCGGACTGGCAGATCAACGTCCAGATCCAGACGAACCTCGAACAGTTCAAGACGCAGCTCCTCCAGGCCAACGCGGGCGGGAATGCGCCGCCGATGTCCGAGTGTGACTCGTTCTGGGTACCCCAGTTCTACGGAAATCTCTCGCCGGTCGACGAGGCTATGGCGGAGTACGACGACTGGTACCCGTTCGTGGAGAATGTCGCGAAGAACGACGGCAGCTGGCGAGCGGTGTGGCAGAACACGGACTGTCGCGCCCTCTACTACCGTCAGGACCTGATCGACGAGTACGCCGATGGAGAGCCACCGCGGACGTGGGACAAACTCGTTTCGGTCGGACAGGATATCGTCGACAACGAGGACATGAACGCCTACATGTACAACGGCGGTCGCTGGGAGGCGACCACGTTCGACAACCTCGCGCACTTCTGGGCGCTGGGCGGCACCCTTGTCAACGACGAGGGAGCGCCGGTCCTGGATCAGGAAGAGAACAGGCAAGCACTGATCGACGTGATGAGCTGGTTCCGGCGGACGATCGATTCGGGTATCACCCCCCAGCGAGTCGCCAACATCAACGACTACGCGCAGTTGCGCGAGGCCGCGCTCAACGATCAGACTGCGATGTTCCTCGGCGGGAACTGGCAGATCAGCACGATGAAATCAATGGTCGACGAGGAGGTCTGGTCGAACTGGAAAGTCGCCCCGATCCCACAGCAGAGCGCCGACATCGCTGCGACGGGCGTTGGCGGCTGGACGAAGGCCGTGTTCACCGACGACGAGGAAGAGCGTCAGGCCGCCGTCGATCTCTACAGCCAGTTCACCACCGCGGAGAACATGGCTCTCCGATGTCGCGAAGGTGGATTCCTCCCGACCCGACAGACGGTCTTCGAGGACAACGAGTTCTTCTCCGAGGACGAGTATTTCCAGGTCTACTCGAGCCTCCTGGAGAATGGACAGGCCCGTCCGGGATACCCGATCTACACGACCATCTCGAGCGAGTGGCAGGTCGCCGCCGGCAAGGTCATCACCGGACAGGCATCGCCGGAGGACGCCGCTCAGACGATGATTAACAACGTCAACAGCGAATACGACGGGTAACGCCGCCCGTCGTCCGTAGGCATCCGCGCCGGCGATACATTTTTGTGTGTTCCACAGCCATTATACGCAGTATGAGTCTGGAAGCAGAAACGGGTACGGACGAAACCAGATGGGCCGTAGGGGTGAATCGCGCCCGGACGGCCCTCGGCCGGTTCAAATGGCTCCAGGACCACCCGCTGACCTGGATTCTACCGGCGCTTTCGATCCTCCTGCTCTTCCGGCTCTATCCGCTCATCGAAGTGTTCCGGATGAGCTTCACGGATATGAGCCTCCTCGAAAGAACGTACAGCTACGTGGGGTTCGCGCAGTACGTCGATGTGTTGACGGCCCCCGGTTTCTGGACGATGGCCCGCGTGACAGCGATCTTCGTGGCCGTGAGCGTCATCGCCCAGTTGGTGCTGGGCATGATACTGGCACTGGCGATCGACTACGGGGTCAAAGAACACATCTACGGTAGCGTCTCGACCCGGGTCGCCGTCCTCTCGGCCTGGGTCATCCCCGGCATCGTCATCGGAATTATCTGGCAACTGATGATGATCGAAGCGCCCTACGGAGTGTTGAACTACTTCCTGACCCAGATGGGGTTCGGTATCGTTTCCTGGCTCTCCGATCCCCAGATGGCACTGTTCTCGGTCATCGCTGCGAACACGTGGCGCGGCACTGCGTTCTCGATGATCATGCTCTACGCCGGGCTCCAACAGGTTCCCCGGCAACTGTACGCCGCAGCGAAGATCGACGGGGCATCAACGTTCCAGCGGTTTCGGCACGTGACGCTCCCACAGATGAAGCCGGTCATCTTCATCAATCTCGTGTTGATCACGATCTACACGCTGAACACCTTCGACATGATCATCAGCCTCACGGGCGGCGGTCCCGGGCGAGCCACGCAGGTGCTCGCGCTGTTCATGTACTTCAAGGGGTTCCAGTCGTTCAATCTCGGTGAAGCGGCCGCGATCGCGGTGCTGATGCTCATCGTGAACGTCGGGATGACACTAATTTATATGCGGTACCTGATCGACGAGGAGGGTGTCTGAAATGGCAACAAAATCGCAGTCCGGCCGAACCGGTATCGACATCGAAATCGACCGCTACAAGATCGCGACGTACGTCGTCTACGCCTTCGGACTCGCGTTCTTCATCTTCCCGGTCCTCTGGGCGATATCGATGAGTGTCCGGCCACGTTCGGCGGTGATTTCGGTGCCGTTGCAAGTCATCCCCAACGAGTTCACGCTGGAGGTCTACCGGGACGTGCTCGCAAACAGCGACATCCTCCGGTGGGTCTGGAACTCGCTGAAGATCGCAGTGCTGGAAGTCGCCGGAATCCTGCTGTTCGTGACGCCGGCAGCCTACGCGTTCTCGCGGTTCCAGTTCAAGGGCAAACACCTCACGCTGCTCGGAATCCTGCTGTTCCAGATGATCTCGCCGGTCGTCATCGTCATCCCGCTGTACAACATGATGGTCGAGTTCGGTCTCATGAACACGCACATCGGTCTGATCGCGCTCTACATCGGACTGCAGATGCCCTTCTCGATCTGGTTGCTAAAAAGCTACTTCGACACGATCCCGAAGGAACTCGACCAGTCGGCTCGTATCGACGGGTGCAACCGCCTCCAGACGCTCTGGCACGTCCTGCTACCGTCGGTAATGCCGGGTATCGCGGTCGTGAGTATCTTCAACTTCGTGTTCTCCTGGGCGGAGTTCGTGATGGCCTTTACCATCCTCAACGATTCGAGCCTGTTCACGATCGCCATGGGGGTCTACTCGTTCCAGGGGCAGTACTCGACGGACTACCGGGCGATCGCGGCAGCCAGCGTCATCGCAATGATCCCGCTGCTGGTGATGTTCATCTCCCTTCAGCGATACTTCGTCAGCGGTCTCACGGAGGGTGCAGTGAAGGGATAACCTACGTTCCGGGGTCTCCTTCCGAGACCACTCCGACGACGGTTGCCACGTTCACCAAAAGGCGTCACAACATTTAGCGTCCGTGACTGTCATTCGAAAACATGGACATCGCGATTGGACTATTCGGCGGTCTCGCAGCGTCACTGGTCGCGTCGTTCGTCTTCGCGTTCGACGACTCGACCCCGTTCCCGGTCTCATTGGCGCTTGGGCGTCTACTGGGAGAGACGGCGGAAAATTACTACGTGGGATTTTTCGGGACTTTCGCGTACGGGTTACCGGCCGGTGTTGCCTACGTCTACGCGTTCTCAGTCCTGCTGGTAGCTGGTGCCCCGTCGTTCCTTGGCCACCTCGTCTGTGTGACTGCGTGGACAGCAGTTCTTACTGGCCTGTTCGCCGCCCTCACCGGCGACCGAGGGCCCACCGAGTACGGTAGCTATCTCCTCGCGTCACACCTGCTGTACGGACTCGTGTTGGCGGGATTCGTCGCGCTCGGTCCGACTGACCCGACCGGGACGGTCGGACCGGTCGGCGGGTACTGATCGAAGAGCCGGTTACGTCTCGGACTCGCACCACCCTCACATTTATTGCTGATGGTTGTCTAATTCCGGTCAATGTCCCACCTCGTATTGGACAATCTCACCAAAGTATATGGGCAATCCGCCGGAGGAAACATCGTCGCCGTCGACGACCTGAACATCGAACTCGCTGAAGGAGAGTTCTTGGTACTGGTCGGCCCTTCGGGTTGTGGAAAGTCGACGACGCTTCAGTGTATCGCCGGTCTCGAGGACATCACCGAGGGCGAGATCCGCATCGATGGCGAGGTCGTCAACGACCTCACGCCCGAGGAGCGCAACATAGCGATGGTGTTCCAGAACTACGCGCTGTACCCGCACATGACGGCACGCGAGAACATGTCTTTCGGACTCCGTATGGCCACGGATCTCTCGAAAGACGAAATCAACAGGCGCGTCGACGAGGCTGCCAAGACGATGGGTATCGAGGACCTCCTCGACGACAAGCCGAAAGCGCTGTCTGGGGGCCAGCAACAGCGCGTCGCGCTCGGGCGCGCCATCGTTCGCGAACCCGAAGTGTTCCTGCTGGACGAGCCGCTGTCGAACCTCGACGCGAAACTGCGGACGAAGATGCGGACGGAGATCCTCCGGATCCAGCGCCGACTTGACGTCACCTCCGTCTACGTCACCCACGACCAGACGGAAGCGATGACGATGGGCGACCGCATCGCCATCCTCGACGGCGGACAGCTCCAGCAACTTGGGACGCCCCTTGAGTGCTACCATGAACCCAACAACCAGTTCGTCGCCGGGTTCATCGGCGAACCTTCGATGAACTTCTTCGACCTGGAGCGGGTCGACGACACGCTCAGCGCCGAGGTGTTCGACTATCCCCTCTCCGAGGGACACGCGGCGGAAGTGGCCGGGCTAGAACAGGTAGTTCTCGGGATCCGTCCGGAGGACATCGAATTCGCGGACGCGCCCGGTCGGCATACGGTCACGGGCGTCGTTCAGGTCGTCCAGCCCCAGGGAGACGTCAACCACATCGTCGCGGACATCGGCGGCGTCGAGACGGACATCGAGACGGAGGGCGAGGTCCACGTCGAAGAAGGCGCACGGATCCGCCTCGAGTTCCCGGAGGCGTGTATCCACATGTTCGACGGTCAGACGGGTGACGCGGTCGTCAACAGGGAAGAACCGGAGGACATCACGCCCCCAATCGTCACGAGCGAATAGATCACCTTGGGTCTGGGCCGAAGATGGGCTACTGTTCCGGCGTCGACTGCTCCGTCGCCGAGAGGTCCGTCTCGACGGCCACGGACTCGCCAGTCCGCGCTGACTCGTAGGCGGCCTCGGTGAGCGCCGTCGCGTAGAACGCGTTCTCCGCGGTCGCTGGTGGCGTCTCGCCATTTCGGACGGACTGGACGAACGCGTCGACTTTGTCGTACGACGAGAGGTCCCCAGCGGCCGAGGACCGGACCGTCCCGTCGGGGGCGCGAATTGTCGCTTCTCGGGGACCCCAGCCGGTTCCCTCGAGGATCGCATGTCCGCCGTCCCCGCGGACGGTGATTCGCTCGCTGATGTCCGGAGCGTCCCCGGAGACGGCGATGCTCGCCACCGTATCGTCGGCAAATCGGACTGTGAGTACCGCCTGGACGTCCACCCGCTGTGCTTCGTCGACGTACTCCATGTCCGCGGTGACGCGGGTGGGGACCTCGTCGATTAGCCAGATGATGGCGTCGAGCAGGTGGCTGCCGCTGTCGTACAGCTGTCCGCCACCGCTCATGTCGGGGTCGACGCGCCACGTCCCAGCGACGTTCTGGATCCAGTCCTGCGTGAGTTCCGCCGTCACGATCTTCGGTGCTATCTCGCCGTCAAGGACTGCGTCTCTGGTCTCGACGTAGGCTGGATTCACGTGTCGCTGATACCCTACCATCATCACTCGATCGCTTGCTTCCGCTCGCTGGGCGAGGTCCCGGGCACGGTCGACCCCGGGAGTGAACGGTTTCTCACAGAACACGTGGAGGTCCTGTTCGAGCGCGTCGACAACGTGTCCGTAGTGGAAGTCGTGAGGCGAGGTTATCTGGACGGCGTCTAACGACTCGTCGTCCAGCATCTGTTCGTGGTCCCTGTACTGGTGGGCCGGGTCGACGCCGAGCTTCTCGCCGGCCTCGATGCGGTTCTCTTCGACGACGTCGGTGAGCGCGACGACGTCGGCGTCCGGGTTCTGATGGAACTGCTCGGCGATGTGGGTTCCCCACCCGCCGGTACCGACGACTCCCGTGCGAAGCGTATCTGACATCGAATGATTGTTCGACAGGCATACTCTTAGGAGTTATCCCGGTAGCGTCCCGAGAACGGTCCCTACTCGTGGCCGGAGACCCGGACGGCTTCGTACGGCTCTTCGAGATACTCCACGTCCGACGACGAGAGGTCGATTTCTAGCGCCTCGACTGCCTCCTCGAGGTGGTCCATGCTCGACGTGCCGACGATCGGTGCCGTGACGCCGTCCTTGCCGAGAATCCACGCCAGCGCAATCTGTGCCATTGTCGCGTCGTACTCCGCGGCCAGTTCCTGCACGCGCTCGTTGATCTCCATGCCGCCACCCTCGCGATACGGTCGCCCGACGCCGACCTCGTGTTCGCCGCGGGTCGTGTCGTCGAATTCCTCGTGTGGCCGGGTGAGGTACCCAGCTCCCATCGGACTCCAAGGCATCACACCGATGCCCTCCCGCTCACAGAGGGGGAGCATCTCGCGTTCTTCCTCCCGGTAGGCGAGATTGTACAGGTTCTGCATCGTCTCGAACCGAGCGAGCCCCTCGCGCTCGGCGGTGTGGATCGCGTCCTGGAACTGGTGGGCCCACATCGAGGAGGCACCGAGATGCCTGACTTGCCCCCGCCGAACGGCGTCGTCGAGTGCCCGCAGCGTCGTCTCGATTGGTGTATCGTAATCCCACCGGTGGATCTGGTAGAGGTCGACGGTGTCCATCCCGAGCCGGTCGAGACTGTGTGCGAGCTCCTGTTCGATCGTCTTGCGTGACAGTCCCTCCGCATTGCGGTGGTCCTTCGCGCCGGGCCAGCGGACCTTCGTGGCGACGACCTGCTCGTCGCGGTCGTAGTCGGCCAGCACGTTCCCGAGTATCTCCTCCGACTCGCCCGACGAGTAGACGTTCGCCGTGTCGAAGAAGTTGATCCCGAGGTCGATGGCACGCTCGATGAGTTCACGCGACTCGTCCTCGTCGAGCATCCACTCGTCGCTCCCGAAGCTCATACAGCCCAGACAGATCCGACTGACCGACATCCCTGTGGTACCGAGTGTCGTGTACTCCATAGGTAAATTCGGTCGGACGACCCCTTAAAACTGGGGGCTGGTTGTGATTTCGAACCACTGGTTCCGGACCGGGGTAAGCGTTCGGCACCCCATCTCAGCAGGTGTTTGCGCCACGATTCACGATGGTCTATAACATGATATTCATTTTCAAATACTGTCTCGATCACATGGTCGACATCATCGTCGTCGCGCTGCCGTCGTTGGCCGAGACTACACCAAGGCCCCATCTCCCGCGACGTACTGTTCTCGTACCTTCACAGGGAAGATGCAGCAGACCGATGCCCGCCTCGTTATTGAAGCGGAGTACGTTGGACACGAAGCATTCTGGATAGTTGCAAACGATACGACAGCAGGTGTCGAGACAGAGTCCGATACAGCGGAGTTCTACCCAGAGGCCGAACGCCGCACAGACTTTGACGAGTACGAGAGTCTCATCGACATCAGCAAGGCGAGAGTGGTACTCGGCTGGGAACCACAGCGCACGTGGCGAACGCTGTGACGCCAGTCTCGGTGATGCGGTAGTCGCGTGATCTACTCCTCCTCGCCAGCGTGACGTCCCACTTGCACTGACAGTGGGGCAAGTACGAGCCTCAGTGAAGCGGTACCGTTATTATCCAAGCTAATGATTGACAATCACACATGTCCGACCAGCAGGACGCCGATGACGTCGAGTTCTCACTCCACGGAGTAACACGTGACCTCGATCGGCTCTTCCCTGACGACGTCTCGGGGACGGACCTCCGGATCCGCGAACAGATTCGCTTCGCCGCGTACCTCACAGATCACCGGGACGAGGATGCGTGGGGCAGTCTCGTCCGCCAGGCCATCGACGAGATAGATGGACGGGTAACCGAGCACCCATCGTCTGAACTCGCAGACAGGGTCGAAACAGTCCTCGAACCGATGGCGGCAGCTGCCTCGGCCTACAGCGTCCACTACGCGGGCCACGCCCACATCGACATGAACTGGCTCTGGGATTACCCGGAGACGGTGGACACGACCTACCGGGCCTTCGAGACGATGCTCGACATCATGGAGGAATATCCGGAATTTCGCTTCTCCCAGAGTCAGGCGGCGACGTATGCCATGATCGCGGAACACGCGCCAGACCTGTTTGAGCGGCTGAAAGACCGGATCGAGACAGGTCAGTGGGAAGTCACCGCGAGCACGTGGGTTGAGGGGGACAAGAACATGGGATCCGGTGAGGCCCAGGCTCGCCAGCTCTTCTACACGAACGAGTTCGTCCGTGAGGAACTCGACCTGGACGACGGGGCTGTTCGCGTAGACTTTGAACCCGACACCTTCGGCCACCCGGACACGATTCCGAAACTACTCGACAATGCCGACGTCGACTACTACTATCTCGGCAGATCCGGTGGGACACCGCCCGACAAAGTGTCACCTGACGCCTACCAGGGGGTGTACGACAACTATCCCGAGTTGTTCCGCTGGGAGAGCGAAGACGGATCGAGCGTCCTGGTGTTCAACGCGGGCGACCTCTGGTACAACGGACACGTCGATCCCGAAAACGTAACGAACGTATTCGACTTCGAGGAGGAGTCCGGCCTTCGAGACTACCTTAATCTGTACGGAGTGGGCGACCACGGAGGCGGTCCGACCCGCGAGGACGTCCGTACCATCATCGAGATGAACGAGTGGCCGGTCTTCCCGGAGACGATCTGTGACACCGTCCAAGGGTACTTCGAGACGGTCAACGAGGCAGCCGACGACCTTCCGGTCGTCGACGAAGAGCTGAACCTGTTCTTCCGGGGGTGTTACTCTTCGCAGAGCCGCGTGAAGACCCGGAACCGGTACTCGGAGAACCTGCTCACGACCGCAGAGGCTGCAGCGGTCGTCGCGAGCGTTGAGACCGACTTCGAGTATCCCGGCGATCGCCTCGCGAATGCGTGGCGGACGACGCTGTTCCACCAGTTTCACGACATTCTGCCTGGCGCAGGTATCCCGGAGACCTACGACTACGCAGCGGGTGAGTACCAAGATGTCGAGGCCGCCGGAGCTATGGCTCGTGACCGGGCACTGGACGCACTCGCGGCTGGATTCGACTGCTACCACGAGGACGCACCGGCTGATGCATACGACGGTCAGGGAGTACCGTTTCTCGTGTTCAACCCCACTGGTCACCCGGGAATTGGCACTATCGAGACCGTGGTGTTCGACTACCCCGACGAGTGGGACCTCTCCAACATTGTCGTCGAAGACGCCGACGGGAACACGTATCCTGTGGAGGTCACGCTTACGCGCGAAGATGTCTCGGAGGGAGGGCTCGCTGGCATCCTCCCGGAACCCTCGCGGCTCACTCACGACGCGATGTTCGGTCCGGACTTTGCGAAAGTCGCGTTCACAGTCCGGGACGTTCCCGCGTTCGGATACGAGATCTACCGGCTCACGGAGGACGCCGACGCCACCCAGGACGGCGTTTCAGTGGCATACGACGGTGACACGGCGACCCTCGAAAACGATCACTACCGTGTCGATATCGACGGGTCAGCAGGCGCCGTCGCGAGTCTCTACGACAAGGACATCGACCGGGAGTTCGTCCCCGACGACGAAGTCTTCGGCGGCCTGACCATCGAAACCGAGGCGCCCCACGGGATGTCAGCGTGGATCCGCGGCCAGGTCGTCGAGACCGAGGACCTGAACTCCGGGTGGCGCGTCGAGGTGACCGAGGATGGTCCGGCCCGCGGTGCGATCCGCTGTACGCGCTCGTACCGTGACTCAGAGGTTGCGGTGACGATACGGCTGGCAGAGGGGAGCAGGACCGTGGACTGGACCGTGGACACTGACTGGCGGGAGACCGGCGACGACGAGGAGGGCGTACCCGTTCTGTCGATCGGTTTCCCGGCCCGCGTCGCCGATCCCGAATTCACATACGACGTCCCGTTTGGCTCGAAGAAGCGCGACGCGGCGGGGCGCGACGTCCCCGCCCAGGAGTGGGCCGACGTCAGTGACGCAGCCTCCGGCGTCGGCGTCACCGTCTCCAACGACACCACGTACGGTCACGCCGGCGAGGGCCACGAGCTCTCACTGACTCTCGTCCGAGGTTCCTACTATCCTGACCCGATACCCGAGATGGGTGAGCGGCGGTTCGAACTCTCCATACGGACTCACGATGGCAACTTCACGGACGCCGACGCTTCCCGACATGGCACGTCGTTTAACCGGTCACCCCACGTCGAACAGCTGATCGGTTCACTCGACGACACGGCCGTCCGCGAGCGCGAGTTCCTGGCTGTCGACGATGACGCAGTTTCCGTGCCGGCTGTCAAGGCCGGCGAGCGTCAGGACGGAATCGTCGTCCGGATCGAGGAAACTGCCGGACAACCGCGCCAGGTGACTGTGTCCACTAACTGGGACGTAACAGGCGTCGAAGAAGTAGATGTCCTCGAACGTCCAATCGCTGACAGCGCCATCCAGTTCACGGACGGCGAGGCGACGGTAGAACTCGGCGCGAACGAACTGAAGACGGTGCTTTTCACCCTCGACTGAGTTCTGAACGCTGGTGAAGTAACGGACTAGACGCCGCGAAAACTCCACGACGAAAGGCGAGTATTACCGCTCGTCGACGGCATCGAAGGCCGCGGCCACTTCGTGGGCGCGTAACTCGCCTGGACGGCGCTTCACGACGACTGGTGGAGTAAAGATGAGATGAAATCGTACATCGGTGGTGATGACGAGGTCCCCACTGTCTGTGATACGGGTACCGAAGATTACTTGGACAAAGCGTGTTGCTTCCTCGAAAAGAATGACGACGGGCAACCCGGCCGCAGACGTACTCGACTCCGTTTCTCGGCTACCCGAAGTGTGACCGGGGAGGCGACGACCAGGGGCGCCCGCCCCGGCATGGAATGTGTCGGTTTCACGTCCCCGATCCCATTCATTTCCGGGATCGTTCCAGAGATTCCTTACTCGCCGTTTGGATCGTGGGTTTCGACTTCGATGGTCGCCGTCACAGTCTCTCCTGGCCCGATTTCGTTCGCGGTGTCGTTCTCGACCGCTGCTTCGATCCCTGCGTTTGGGATCGACGTGCACGGTTCCAGACCGACGTTGTAGTTCCGACCGAAGAAAGGGGCATCTTCGAACCCGCCAAGCGCCCGCCAGTACCACAGGTACTCGAACAACTCTTCGGGGAACCGGACGGAAACGCCGAGGTCGATCGCAGGGTTCGTGACAGTATATCGCCCCGCCTCGAGATCCGTCAAGGCCGCAATGTCGTGGATTCGCTCCTCTTTCGGCGGGAACTCCTGGAGGTCGACGGTCTCGGAACCGATATCGCAGGTCGGCCAGTCGAACGTCACGCCTGCCGGAAGCTGTGCATTGGGCGGCTGGTTGGGGTCGGCTAACACCGTCTCACAGGGAACGTCAAGCCGAGCGTCCGGTGAAATCAGCGGTTCCCCCAGCGCGATGTGTTGCAGCCAGGAGTAGTGGACCGAGACCTCGCCCCGGTTTGTGACGGTTTCGTCGACGTGTAGTTCCGGTGATCCAGATTCCAGCGTGACAGTACGCACTATGTCGAAAGGATAGCGCGATAGTGAGACCGAAAACGTTGCCGCGACTCGATCGTCCGTATCAGCCGTAATCGAAGTACCCCAGTGTACAATCGGCGCTTCGCCGTGCAACGCGAGTGGTGCGCCGTGGATCTCAGCTGGTCCACCAGCGGCGGGAAGAACGTCCTGCCAGCCGCCGGGATAATGGTCGAGAAACGCGAACGACGCGTCGGGACTGCCCGCCAACCCCGTCGTAGGCGGGCACCACTCATGTGGCGTCTCGAACAGGACGTTCGTGTCAGTCCGCTTGTCCCGGATCTCGGTGATGTCCGCCCCTTTGCCGGCTAGTACTTCGACTCGGAGGTGGTCGTTTTCGAGGAACACCACGTCAAGGCCACGTCGGCTGTACTCAGTGGAGATTCTACAGGCCATGTCGGATACACTTGGGGCGAATATTTATCCATTGCGTCGATAATATCAATCGCATCGGCTGGCATTAATGTCAATTACTCGTTGCTAACGTGGCGTTCGTTAGATGAGTGACGGTGACAACGCCGTTCCTTTGGATCGGACGAAAAAGAGAATGGAGCCTCCCATAGTGCGGTCGTCGATTAGTTTGACGAGATCCACCCCTCTGTCTGCAGACTCACCGGGTTGACAATCCTCACCTGCCGCGAGTAAGACGTCGCGACGAGTTTCTCTTGCACCCTACTGATCATCCTCCCGTGATCTGGTCTTGATAACCATTTCTGCCTCATAATGTGAGGGGGATAGCTTGACGCTCGGAGGAACTATTCGTCTACGTCGATCGACGATCGTCCGCGTAGGAACCTGCGTTGCCGGGACGGCCGGCCCCTACACCTAACGGTGCCGGTGGGCCAAGTAGTAGGCTCTGCCCACGAAGATTTATGACTGCGATACGCGACGATCTTACTATGGAAACCCGACCGCTGGGAGAGACGGGCCACGAATCGAGCGTTCTAACGTTCGGCGCCATCGCACTGAACTTCCTCGAACAGGAGGCGGCGAACGAGATGGTCGAGGATGTCCTCGACGCCGGCGTCAATCACTTCGACGTCGCGCCGACATATGGCGACGCGGAGGTCAAGCTCGCCCCCAAACTGGTGGACCACCGCGACGAGATTCTCCTGGGCTGTAAGACTCAGGAGCGGACCTACTACGGTGCCTGGGGCGAACTCCACCGCTCTCTCGACCGCCTGGGCGTGGACACGATCGACCTCTACCAGTTCCACGCGGTCACGCGGTACGACGAACTCGACGCCATCGCGGGCGACTACAGCCCGGAGATGGGCCAAGGCGACCACGACCCCGGCGCCCTCCAGGCGTTCAAAGAGGCCAAGGAGGAGGGGCTCATCGACCACATCGGCCTGACGAGCCACGGCGACCCTAGCCTCATCAGGACGGCTATCAAGCGCATTCCCGAACTAGAGACGGTGATGTTCCCGTTTAACTACACCCTCGACGCCAAGGCGGGCCCAGAGTACGATTACGGCTCGGTCCTCGAACTCGCCGAGGAGGAGGGCCTGGGGACCCTCTGTATCAAGGGCTTTGCGAAAGGCCCCTGGCCCGAGGATCTCCCTGAAGACGAACGACCCTACGATACGTGGTACGAGCCGTATGACACGAGAGAGGATATCGTCGAGTGTCTACGCTACGCGCTCTCGCAGGGCATGACCTCCATCCCGAACGCCGGCGACCCCGACCTCGTGCCGCTTATTCTCGAGGCCGCACGGGACTATGAGTCCATGAGCTACGACGAGCAGGCCGAACTACGCGAGTGCGCCCGCGAAGCGGACACGCCCGTGCCCAGGCACTGAGGAGGACGACGGGGCTGCTCCGGCCGGCGTCTCGACATGAATGCCATCAACCGCTTCTCGCGTCCGGCGCGCATTCGTGTATTCCAACGGGGCAGCGACTCGGGCATACCCTTCGTCGATCGCTGTGTCGATCGGCGATGTTTCGATGTCAGACGCATTGACGGTCAGTTCGTCGTGGAAGCGTTCTGGGAGGACGAGCGTCATGTCATTCCGGCGTACAAACGTTTGGACGACCTGATACCGACGGTTCGACGGTTGGCCCATCGCGACGAACAGTTCGGTATCAGCGATGTGGGTGGCGCTCACGCGTCGTCGCCGACGACGTCCCGGTCGACATCCTCGATATCCGCGACCGATGCGCCTGACTCCTCGATATCGGAGTGCTCGTGGACGATGGGGCGGAGCGCCTGGAGAATAATCTCGGCGGCAAGCGGCGAGATACCGAGATCACGGACCATCAAGCGATGAGTGATTTCGCCGCGTTCCCGGTCGACGGTGTCGGTGAGCGCCGTTGCGAGTCCGGCGATCCCGTGGCGGTCGATGTAGGTGTCGATGTCGTGGGTCGCGCGCCCCCCGAGGGTGTCGATAAGTACGGGCGAGATCGTGTACTCGCGAGCTCCGTCAGCGGTCGTGACGGTCAGGTCGATCTCGACTCGCTGTATTTGCTGGATGTCGAGGTATTCAGCCACCATGGCATTGATCCCGCCGCAGCGTTTCTGCACAAACTCACCGAGACCTACGACGTTGCGGATACCGACTTTCTCGTCGACGCAAACGGCTATCGGACTGCCCTGTCTCGGTTAGGGTTGAGCGGTCGGGTCGAACGCCACGACCGAAACCACATCGAAAAGTGGTTTCACACGTTCAAAATGCGGACCGACCGCTTTCACACGTGCTGGGTGGGCAGTCGGCCGGTCGTCCGGGAGTGGTGGCAGCAGTTCAGGTGGTATTACAACCGCTAGCGGCCGAATCAAGCGCTGAATTGGAAAACGCTAGCGGAGGTGCTAAACTAGACAGTGCCTGACGACTATATTTATCAACTAGAGTACCGATCCGATCCTAGATATACATATATTTATGAAACTATCGCACGGTACTCAGGTCGCGTGACTGCTCCTCACGTGGTTTCTAGACAAACTGAGCGTTCCGACCAGCGCAAGGATTACGACTGGAAGTTACTCCGGCATAAACTTCGCTCTGAGAGAGTTACGCCAGTGATCAAGTATCGTAAAGTCGGGTAATACGGCGTTGCAAATGATAATTTGACAGATGACAAAACATGACATTAAATTATAATGGGTGTTGACCTGTAAATTCGAAGTACCGATCGATGGCTGCCTGCTTCCGTTCAGATCGGCGATTGGTGGGTAGACGGGCCAGGCGTGATTCATTGTCGAGATACACGACCACCGAACCGATTTCATCGGGAAAGTTGAGACTGTCCCTGACAATTGGAACGCTACCAATTCCAGCCACATCTACTCCCCGGGCGGTACGAGTTCGATACGATCGCGCATCAGCAACGGATCGTCGCCATCGTTAACCGGAGGGTCCCTCAGTGATTCTAGATCGTGAGCCGGGCCATTCATGAACGCTTCGAGCGGACCTGCACCATCTCCGTTATCTGCAGCCATCTGGGTCCTCCGTATTATTCTTCGGTCGTCCCGACTCAAACAAAAAACTAGAGTCTCGTCGCTGATCAGGGTTTTTCTGGGTCTATTTCCCGAGAGTTGACTCAACAGCGTCGATTATCCGCTCGGCCGTCCGGCTGATACGACCGAGTCGATCGGTAATGGCGTCACTGTCGTCACCGTCCCACGCCGCGAGGTAGAACGCCGAGTTACTAGTGTCCAGGTCGAAGTGGTGACCGACGACGTAAGCGACGGCCTCCGCCTCGACTTCCCACTTCGAGTGTTCCGTGGCGTCGTCGACGTCACCGTGGGGCAGTGCATGGGCGTATCCGTGGATAGGCGTCGTCGCCAGGTCGGCGTCGTCCTCGTCGGAGAAGCCACCGTCACTGTCGTCTGCGGTGGAACTGCCATGGAGCCCAGCAGATGCGAGTGCGTGTTCTGCGTCGGCGATCGCCCAGTATCGCCCTCGATGGTCGGTCGAAGGAGACCCGCTCGTCTCCTGGTAAAGGTATTCGTGAGTGCGGAGGTATGGAATCCCCGCACCCCTCCTGGAGGTAATAGAACCATCGTGAGGGAAGACAGCTTGCGACCGACCCTCTGCAATGGCTCCTGCCGAAAGCGAAAAGCAGCGACGTATGAGCCCTGGAAAACGGTTAGACGGGATTTTGAGCTAGCGGTCGTCTTATACTCGCTACGGCGAAACGAGGGGACATGTATAGACGTGGTGTCGTTGCCGTCCTCGCGGTCGTCGGAGTCGTTGCTATTATCGGGACTGTAGCCGTGTTCGCTGGAATCGGTCTCTGGCCGATGGACGCTGGTGGGCCGCTCGGAGAAGACCCCCACCCACCGGCGCTCCTCTCGTTCGAGTCGGCCGGCGCCCACTGTACCGATGATTTCTCTGCAAACAGTTCGACATCGGTCGCCAGCAGCGGGGCGAACACCGAGATAACGTACGCTCGGAACGTCTCGTTGCCGGGTCCGTCGCACGCAGTCGGAGGCCCGACGTTCGAGCGACAGAATGAATCGACGTACGTTCTCTCGGTGCCCATCGAGGAAACGGACAAGGTGCCGCGGGAGTGCCCCGGCGTCGCCCGGTACGAAGCGACGATGCGCATCCCCACGGGTGACGATCCGTGGCGAATCGATGTGAACCACGACAACGAGACGGTCACGACCATCGAAGGCGACTCGGAAAGTGGCATCGGGGGCGGGTCGGCGAGCGTTAGCCAGTCGGTCTCCGACGAGCCCACAAATCAGACTGAAGCGTGAGACAGTGAAGGCTCGTCTACCGATTCGACGGCCCGGTTCTCCGGTCCCCGAACGCGCAGATACGGTACTGGGAGCCAAATGGTACAGTCTCACTTTTCAATCCGGAGGGTAAAGAGAAAGATATGACCGCAGGTGACGCTGCGAAATTCCTGGCGGGGTCGCCAGAACGACGGCGTCTACTGACTTCCCTGTCAGCCGACCCCCCGACGCCGGCAGACCTGGCCGAGACGCTCGACGTCTCGCGCCGGAGCGTCCAACGGCATCTCAAGGACCTCGTCGACCGGGAATGGGCGACGAAAACGGACGGGCGCTACGAGTTGACCACGACTGGTGAGCTCGTGGCCGAGGAACATACGACGTACCTGGGCGCCCTCGACCGGATCGACGCGTTCAGTCCATTCTTCCGTTATCTCCCCGACAGAGACCGCACACCGGAGTTACGATGGCTTCAGGACGCGACGCTCAGGTCGGCGACCGAGCAGCATCCCCAGGCGCCAGTCGAGTTCTATATCGAGCGCGTCCGGGCGTTCGACGGCGACCGCGTTCGAATGATCGCCCCGGTCCTGAGCCGGTTGTTCCACAGGGCCCACGCCGACCTCGCGTTCGACGGGGTGCATACGGAGCTCGTTCTCTCGGCGTCGACGATAGCAGAGGCACACGAACTGAACCCGACGGAGTTCGACATCGTCACCAGCGTCGACGTCCTCACGGTGTACGAGTACCCCGACGACATCGGGTTCGGACTCACGCTCGGCGACGATCGATTACTGATGGGTGCCTACGACGGCGAGGGACAACTCAAGGCGTGTATCGAATCCACAGATCCCGACTACTACCAGTGGGCCGAACGACTCTTTGAACGGTACGTTGACCAGTCGACGACTATCGACTCGCCGTTTTCCGTCCCGTTTCCTCGCCGCAGGTGAGGGGAGAGACACATCGTTGCAGCTGTGACAGCGCCTGTCCCCAGTGACCGAGAGTAACGTAAGGTCCCGTGCTCGCCGAGAGACGCCCATGAAGATCCTCGTACTCGGTGGAACAGGGTTTATCGGAAGTGAACTAACCCGGGAACTCGTCGCTCGCGGGCACGACGTGACGGTCCTCGCTCGCACCCCCGGCGACGACGCTAGTGACGAATTCCGAACAGTCAGTGGCGACGTGACCGACTACGACTCTATCGAGGGCGCGTTCCAGGGCCAGAGCGCCGTGGTGAACCTCGTTGCCCTCTCACCGCTGTACACGCCCTCGGGCGGGAACGTGATGCACAACCGGATTCACTGTGGCGGCACCGAGAATGTCGCCGGCGCGGCACAGGCCCACGGCGTCGAGAAGGTCGTCCAGTTGAGCGCCCTCGGCGCCGACCCGGACGGGTCCACAGCCTACATTCGAGCCAAAGGCGCAGCTGAGGAGATTATCCGCGACTCGCCACTGGACTGGGTCATCGTCCGTCCATCGGTCGTCTTCGGCGAGTGTGGCGAGTTCGTCTCGTTCACGAAAACGCTGACCGCACCGTACCTGACCGGACTACCGGGCGGTGGATCGACGCGGTTCCAGCCGATGTGGGTCGGCGATCTCGTACCGATACTCGCGGATTGCGTCGAACGGGACGACCACGTCGGCGAAACGTACGAACTCGGTGGGCCTGAAGTGCTCTCGCTCGCCGACGTGACCAAGGCGGTGTATCGGGCCGAAGGCAAGTCAGTACGGATCCTCCCGGTACCGATGCTGTTGGCCGGAATCGGCCTGGGTTTCGCCGGGCTAATCCCGGGATTCCCGATGGGAAGAGACCAGTATCGGTCGCTCGCGTTCGACAACACCGTCTCGAACAATTCGCTGGACGAGTTTGGGCTGAATTCACGCGATCTCCACACGTTCGGTGAGTACCTGGTAACGAGCGGTGAACCGGCCGGCGCGAATGAACCTGGCGTTGCTGACGGAGTTCAGGGATGAGTTCGGGACGCTCTCTTCGTCGGTTCGCCCGCATCGCTGGTGGGGCTGCTGGGCTAAGTGGTGCGTATGGCTTCTTGCTACTAATGGGGGCCTTCGGCCCCGTCTCGTGCTGGACTAGCCGGACCAGTGGAAGCAGTTCCGACGGGCGAGTCGCTCCAACCGAGGTGAGACGTGGTTGCGAAGCGGGTTTCGACTACCTTCTGGGTAGTACGGGAGGCAACGCGCCCGTCCTGTTCTTCTGGGCCGTCGTCTTGCTGGCACTCACCAGCGTCGGCGTCTTCTCGATTTGGACCGGCCGCCGTCTGCTCGTCTGGGCGACTGCGGGGCTGGGCGTCGGTATTACAATTATCGGGATGTTTAGCATCGGTGGTCAGTTCCTGTTCCCGACGCTGTCCCTGTTCGCCGCCGCAATAGCGTTCTCCATCCGTGCCCGTCGAGATACCGGGTAGTTGGGAATGGGTCACGGAGAAGCCGTCCCTTTCTTCGGCCCGGCGCAGTCGGTACCTGACGTGTTCACCCTTCTTTGTGGTTGAGGTGGGCATCAGCCCAGCCCACCAGGGGGCGATAAAACGGCGTGTGAGGTGCCTGGACACTCAAACGCTCGTTTGTGCCATGGGAAGTATATTTGCGGTCGGCATCGACGAATAGTCATACCTCGGTAGGCAGACTCTCATGAGACAACGCCAGAACACGTTTCGAACGACTGGTTGGACAGCGGCGGACAGGGCTACCGCTCCCAGCGCTGACAACTGCCGAAGTGCTGCACGCCGTCGCATGATACTGTCGTCGGCAACTCCAATCCACTATATATTATTTTGGCGCCCAGTATCACCCGAGATAGTCCAGAGACAGTCACAACGGCCAGTTTCGGGGCGTCTCTTCGTACCAAGAGGCTAACGGCGACGGGGAATCGAATCCACCACACGAATCGCGTAGTATCAGATCTGTAAATGGGAGCATGCGGATTCATTAGTGTGCTTCAAGTTGGACGTAGTACCATGGGTGACGAAATCTCGGTCCTCCACGTCGACGACGAGCCGGGGCTAGCCGAGATGGCAGGTGAATTTCTCGAACGCGAATCGGACCGCCTCGCTGTCACCGCCGCAACGAGTGCCAACGAAGGACTAGAGAAACTTGCTGACCGCGACTTCGAGTGTATTATCTCCGACTACGATATGCCAGGAACGGACGGCATCGAATTTCTCACCGCTGTCCGCGAGGAGCACCCCCACCTCCCGTTCGTTCTCTATACGGGCAACGGGAGTGAGGAAATCGCCAGCGACGCCATCTCCGCCGGCGCGACCGATTACCTCCAAAAGGAGGCCGGCACGGGCCAGTACACGGTTCTCGCGAACAAGATCACGACCGCAGTCGAACAGTACCGAACGCAACTCGACCACGAGCGTCGCCGAGAACGGCGGAACCGACAGGGCGACGCACTTCTCGAACTGACGACGGACGACGCCGTTACGACCGGTGACTTCGAGCGAGCGGTCAAGCGGATCACCGAAACCGCTGCTGCCGTCCTTGACATCCCTCGTATCAACGTCTGGTTCTTCGACGACGACCGGGAGACGCTGCAGTGTGTGGACCATTTCGATACGACGGCTGATAGCCACGGGCGTGACGGCGAGCTCGTCGTAGAGGAGTATCCCGAGTACGTCGGGACACTGGAGTCGAATCGGGTGATCGTCGCTCCCGACGCGTTCGAAGACCACCGGACGGCAGAACTCGACGATTATCTCGAAAAACACGACGTACAGGCATTACTGGACGCGACGATCCGTTCCGAAGGGGAATCCATCGGCGTGGTCTGTCACGAACACGTCGGTAGCCCCCGAGAGTGGACCGAGGACGAAATCGAATTCGCCACCAATATCGCCAACCTCGTCCACAGGGCGTGGCGGAATCGAGAGCGCGTCCAGCGCACGTCCGAACTCGAGAAGACACAGGCCCGGTTTCGGGCGCTGGCCGAAAACACGTCACACGCAGTCGTGACGATCGACGACGAGAGCACGATTCAGTACGTGACGGACCCCATCGAAGCTATCCTGGGGTATCCACCAGACGAACTGGTACACGAGTCATTGCTGACGATCATGCCCGAACGATTTACCGAGAAACACAGGGAAGCCGTCGCGATGTATCTCCAGGATGGGACGAAGCGATTGGAATGGGACTCGATCGAACTTCCCGGACTCCACCGGGACGGCCACGAGGTCCCGCTCGGGATCACGTTTGGCGAAGCGAGAATCGACGGCGAACACCGATTCACCGCCCTCATCAGAGACATCACCGAGCGAAACGAGCGAGAACGCCGTCTCAGAGGACTCAACGAAACGGCAAACCGCCTCATGACGCCCGATACGCGTGAACGGGTCGCCGAAATCGGCGTTGAGGCGGCTGCCACGGTTCTCGGGCTGGATGCGAGCGCGATCCAGCTCTACGATGCGGAACAGGACGCACTCGTCCCGGTGACGGGAACCGACGCTGCCTGCGAGATCGTGGGTGAACTGCCGACGTTTACCGAGGGAGACAGTATCGCCTGGCGTACCTACGAACGGGGAGAAGTGCTCGCACTCGACGACGTCCACGAGGACCCCGACGTCTACAACTCCGAGACACCGATCAGAAGTGAGCTCCATTTACCGCTTGGCGACCACGGTATCATGATCGCCGGTTCGGAAACGTCCGAGGAATTCGATCACCACGACATCGTCTTCGGCGAAATCCTCGCAGACACCATCACTGCAGCGCTCGAACAAGTCGAGCGAACTGAACAGCTGCGTACCCGTGAACGGGAATTGAGCCGGCAAAACGAGCGGTTAGAAGCGTTCGCCAGTATCGTGAGTCACGACCTCCGAAACCCGCTGAACGTCGCAGCAGGTGAATTAGAACTGGCCCGCGAAGAGTACGAGAGCGAGCACCTCGACGCGATCGCTCGCGCACACGAACGCATGGACACGCTCATAAGCGAATTACTGACAGTGGCTCGCCACGGTGAGGAAACACCTGACGTCGAACCGGTCGATCTTGCGACCCTGACCGAGCGATGCTGGCAAAGTGTGGCCACTGCGGCGGCGACGCTGGTTATCGACACCGACCGTCGGGTTCGAGCAGATAAAAGCCGACTCAAGCAACTTTTTGAGAACCTCATCCGGAACGCAGTCGAACACGGTGGCGAGGCCGTGACGGTTACAGTCGGCCACGTAGACGACGGGTTTTACGTGGTGGATGACGGCCCGGGCATCCCTGAACACGAACGCGACGACGTGTTCGAGGTGGGGTACTCCACAACTGACGATGGAACTGGGTTCGGGCTTGCGATCGCCGACCAGGTCGCCGACACTCATGGGTGGGACGTTCGTGTGACCGACGGGTCCGACGGCGGCACCAGATTCGAAATTACCGGCCTCGAGTTCGATACGTAATCGTTTGTATGGAGACTACTTCGAGAGCTT
>Ga0075106_1000424_pt1 | contig 22429 bp, 18 predicted proteins | sample AntDeeMetag02WF4_FD_69796 | JGI IMG/M metagenome (GOLD analysis project Ga0075106, IMG submission 69796) | Saline lake microbial communities from Deep Lake, Antarctica - Antarctic Deep Lake Metagenome 02WF4 | ecosystem: Environmental > Aquatic > Non-marine Saline and Alkaline > Saline | place... | reverse complement strand
GCTGTCGACCTCGCCGAGTTCCGCCTTGTTATAGATCAGGCCGGTGGTGCCCCACTGGTAGGCGGCCGTGTACTCGTTGCCGGGATCGAAACTCGGATCCTGGAATCTCTGGTACAGGTTGTCCAGATTCGGGAGTTTCGAGTGATCGAGCTTCTGGACAAGTCCGGTCTCGACCAGACGCGGCACGAAGTAGTTCGACGGCACGATGATGTCGTACTGCGACTTGCCGCCGGCACGCAGTTTGGAGAACATCTCCGGGAGCGAGTTGTAATAGTTCTCGACCACCTCGACGTCGTGTTTTTCCTCGAACGCCTCGATGATCTCCGGGTCCATGTACTGCGACCAGTTGAAGATGTACAGCTTGTCCTCCTGCGCCTGCGCGCTGGCGAAACCGCCGAGCGTGAAGGCGGCAAGGAGCGACGTCGCCACGGGTTTTATCATGGGTCTCATCGGTCGGACTCCATTGTCACTGTTGTGACGGTTTGCTCACGGGCTTTGCCCGCTGGATGGCATAGCTGATCGCCGCGGCCGTAAAGACGGCGCCGATCATGAGTGTCGAGATCGCATTGATCTCGGGCGTAATACCCTTCTTGATCGCGCTCCAGATGAAGATCGGGAGCGTCGTGCTCTCTGGACCAGCGGTAAAGAAGCTGATCACGAAATCGTCGATCGACAGCGTGAACGACAGGAAGAACGACGATATCAGTGCCGCCTGGAGCGTGGGAATGATGAAATACCACGCCCGTTGCCAGGGCGTCGCGTACAGATCCTGGGTCGCCTCGAACAGCAGGGGATCGAGCTGGAGCAGACGCGAATACACGAGCAGGGCGACGAACGGGATCTGGAAGGAGATATGGGCGATGATCATCGTCAACAGCCCTGGTTCCAGCAGGCCGGTCGCCTCGTTGATCGTGACAAAGAATGTCATCTGGGAAATTCCGTACACGATGTCCGGCATAACGAGTGGCAGATAAATGAACCAGATCAACCACCCGAGATTGAGGTGGCGATACCGGTACATGCCGTAGCCGAGAATCGCGCCGAGCATCGTGGCCAGAGTGGAGGATACGATGGCCAGGCTCATACTGTTGTAGATCGCATTCACGATCGTCTCGTTCGCGAAAAGTTTCGCGTACCACTCGAGCGAGAAGCCTTTGAACGACGAGTACGTCCGCGTCGAATTGAACGAGAAAAGGACGACGATGGCCAGCGGTCCGTAGAGGAACAAGAGGACGATATACCACCACGCGCGCAGGCCATTGTTGAAGGTTGTGCGTCTCACAGTACCACCTCCTTGCCGCCGCCGAGGCGTCGTCCGAGTCGGCGCAGCACCAACAGCCCGCCCAGTGTCGCGAGGATCATGATCAGGGCGGCGGCCGCGCCCAGCGGCCAGTTCGAGGCCGCCGCGAACTGCCGCGCGACCAGGTTGCCGATCATCATCGATTTCCCGCCACCGAGGAGTTCGGGGATCACGTACATTCCGAATGCGGGGATCGAGACAAGAACCGTACCGGCCATCAGCCCCGGCAGGGTCTGTGGCAGGATCGCGTGGCGGAAGACGTTGACCGGCTTCGCGTACAGGTCATGAGCCGCCTGGACGATCTCGGTATCGAGCCGTTCGAACGAGGCATAGAGTGGCAGCACCATGAACGGAAGAAAGTTGTACACGAGGCCGAGCACGACGGCGAAGTTGGATGGGAACAACCCCATCTCGGAAGGTATCAGGTTTGCACTTGCAGCCAGGTTCGACAACGGTGCTTCCGGTGCCAGAATGTTCATCCAGCCGAATGCGCGGATGACCTGGTTGGTCCACGAGGGCACTACGACGATCAGCAACATCAGTGGCCGCCGCCCCGAGGGCTGCGTGCTGATGAAATACGCGAGCGGGTAGGCGATCATGATCACCAGGCCGGTGGCGATCAGCGTCTGCCACAGCGAACGGGCCAGCGTGTACAGGTTGCCGGGACTCCAGCCAAGGAAACCAAAGCCGGCCAGCTCCTGGAACGACTGCAGCGTCAGCGGCATCTGCGGCAGGCCGTAGGGCCCGTTCGACATGAAGGCGATGGACATCAGGTAGAAGCTGGGCAGTACCAGGAAGAAGACAATCCACAGGATGCCGGGCGCGATCGTGCCAAGCAGGTGGGTTGTCCGGCCCCAATAGCCCGGGACTCCAAACGTTTTTCGCCGTGGGATCACGCTACTCATCGAGGAACACCAGACCGTTGCAGTCAACCGCGAGCGCTACGTATTCTCCGGGCTCGTGATGCGTCTGGCCGCGGTTGCTGACGATGGCGGTGATACTCGAATCACCGCATTCGAGCTGGTATTCGGCGAACGCGCCGCGGTACAGACGATCGATGATGCGAGCCCGGAAGCGGTTCTCGCCCGCCTCATCGGCCGGGAGCAGATCGAGTGTCTCCGGGCGGATCAGGACGTGCGTTCCGGTACCGTCCGGGCAGCCCGTGAGCTGCCCGAGCGGGGTGTCCAGCGCGCCGTCAGCGCCGTGTTCGACGGGGAACAGATTCGTATGCCCCATGAAGCGCGCGACGAACAGGTTCTCCGGTCGTTCGTAGATGTCCTCGGGCGGGCCCACCTGCTGGATGCGCCCATCGTTCATGACGGCGATTCGATCGCTCATCACCATCGCTTCCTGCTGGTCGTGGGTGACGAATACGAACGTCATCCCCAACCGCTGCTGCGTCTGTGACAACTCCACCTGGAGCTGTGAGCGCAGGCCCGCATCGAGCGCCGAGAGCGGCTCGTCCAGGAGCAGGAGGTCCGGCTCGTTGATCAGCGCCCGGGCGAGGGCGACGCGCTGCTTCTGGCCGCCGGAAAGCTGGCCGACATCGCGGTCGGCCAAGTCGCTGATCTTGATGAATTTCGCCGTCTCATCGACCCGGCGCTGGCACTCGTCGCGGTCGACCCCGCGCATGCGCAGGCCGAAGCCGATGTTTTCGCGCACGTTGAGATGGGGAAAGAGGGCGTAGGACTGGAACACGGTGTTGACGCTGCGCCGGTGGGCCGGCGTGCGCAGGATGTCCTGGCCGCCGACCTCAACCGCACCGCCGGTGGCGTCCTCCAGTCCCGCGAGGATGCGCAGCAGTGTGGTCTTGCCGCAGCCGGACGGTCCGAGCAAGGTGAAAAACTCGCCGGCTTCTATCTCGAGATCGATGTGCTCGAGGGCCACCACGCCGCCGGGGAAGTGCTTTTGCACACCCCGGAGCGAGATCGCCGATGCCTCGCGCGGCTTGCCGCCGGTTGCGTTGCGCCGCACTTCCTCGTACGGATCGGGTGGCTTGCCGGTCTGCCGCTTTGCCTCGGCCTCGACGGCCTCGGCCTGCATGGTGTCGGAGTGGGTCATGACTCTGTTTCCCCCGGAACGGTGCGGTCAGATCAGGTCCCGCATACGGTAAAAATTGGTCGCGAGCACGAGCAGGGGCGTGCGCAGGTGGCGTCCGCCCGGAAAATCGCGATGCGGCATCCGCGCGAACACATCGAAGCGTTCGGCCTGCCCGCTGATCGACTCGGCCATCAGTTTGCCGGCCATTCCGCCCATGGCCATTCCCTGACCGGAGTAGCCGTGGGCGAAATACACATTGTTGCCGACGCGGCCGAAATGGGGAGCTCTGTTCAGCGTGATGCCGACCCAGCCACCCCAGATGTACTCGACCCGTACGCCCGCCAGGGCGGGGAAAATCCGGGTCATTTTGGCCTCCATACGCTGGCGCAGGTTGCGGGGCTCGCGGCCGTTGTAACTGACTTGCCCCCCATAGAGAAGCCGTTGGTCCGCCGAAAGGTGATAATAGTCGAGAACGAAGTTCGCATCCGAGACCGCTTCGTTTGTCGGCAGGGACTGGCGCACGCGTTCGTCATCAAGCGGTTCGGTCGCAATCACGTAATTGCCGACCGGCATGATCTTCGAGCGCAGGGCGGGATCGAGTTCATCGAGGTAGGCATTGCAGGCGAGGACGACAAAATCGGCCTCGACCTGACCGTGTTCCGTATGGACCCGGGCAGGATCGCCCGAGTCGATCCGGGTTACGCCACTGTCCTCGTGAAGCTCGGCGCCATATGACTGGGCGGCGCGCGCGAGACCGAGCGTGTAGTTCATGGGATGCAGGCGGCCCGCGCGCGGTTCGTGGATCCCGCCGATATAGTAATCGCTGCGGACCCGTTCGCGCACCTGCTGGTGGTCGAGGAGTTCCATGTCATGATAGCCGTACTCGCTGGCCATCTGTTCGACCTGGTCACGGTACATCTTCATGTGCCGTTGCCGGATCGCGGTATGGACATAACCCCAGCGCAGGTCGCACGGAATCTCGTATTCGCGGACCAGATCGTCGACCAGCTGAACCGCTTCGAGAGACATGTCCCAGACGGATCGCGCCGCCTCCTTGCCGATGCCTTTGGCAACGGTATCCATGCCCGTACCGAGACCCGGCAGCACATGCCCTCCGGCCCGGCCTGATGCACCCCATGCGATGCGCTTCGCCTCTAGCAGTTTGACCCGGTAGCCGCGCCGGGCGAGATGGAGCGCCGCCGAGCAACCGGTCACCCCACCGCCGACCACGCACACGTCGGCACGGTGGTGCCCCTCGAGTCCGGGGCAGGACCCGAGATCGACCTGGACAGAATGTCCGTACCAGGAATCGGCGTGCTCGCTCATCGTCATGCGTCGGTCAGAACCGGATCCAGGTGGTCTTTATCTGGGTGTACTTTTCGATCGCATGGAGCGACTTGTCGCGACCGATGCCGGACTGCTTGTAGCCTCCGAACGGGACGGTGATGTCGTCATCGTCGTAGCAGTTGACCCAGACGGTGCCGGCCCGCAGCCTGCGGGCGGCCTGATGGGCCTTGCTGATGTCGCGTGTCCATATGGCCGCGGCCAGCCCGAAGGGACTGTCATTGGCAACGGCAAGCGCCTCGTCGAGACCGCTCACGGGAATGGTCGCCAGGACCGGTCCGAAGATCTCTTCGCGTGCGATCGTCATCGAGCCGCTCACGTTGTCGAAGACGGTCGGCTCGACGAAGGCCCCACCGCTGTCGATACGGCTGCGCTGGCCGCCAACCCGGAGTCGCGCGCCTTCCGCCTGACCTTTCTCGATGTACCCGAGCACGCGCTCCATCTGGTCGGTATCGACCATGGCGCCAAGTCGGGTGGCGGGGTCCAGCGGGTCGCCCGGCGGGCGCTCCCGGGCGTGCGCCACGACGCGCTCGATGAGTTCCTCGCAGATGGATTCCTCGACGATCAGGCGCGAGCCGGACATGCAGACCTCGCCCTGGTTGAAGAAGATCGCGTTGGCGGCCGCGCGGGCCGCCTCATCGAGGTCCGGTGCATCGGCGAGGACGATGTTGGGGGATTTCCCGCCGCATTCGAGGGCGATGTGTTTCATGTTCGACTGGCCGGCGTATTGCAGGAACAGCTTGCCGACCTCCGCCGAGCCGGTGAAGGCGAGGGCGTCGACCTCCATGTGCAGGCCCAGCGCCTTGCCGGCGGTCGGTCCGAACCCGGGCACGACGTTGAGGACGCCCTCGGGCAGACCTGCTTCGATGGCCAGTTCCGCCAGCCGCAACGCACTGAGCGGGCTCTGCTCAGCGGGCTTCAGCACCACGGAATTACCTGCGGCGAGGGCAGGCGCGAGCTTCCACGCGGCCATCATCAGCGGGAAGTTCCAGGGCACGACCGCCGCGACGACGCCGATCGGTTCGCGCGTGATGGTCGCGAGTACGTTATCCGCGGTCGGGGCCGTTTCGCCATAGAGCTTGTCGATCGCCTCGGCGTACCAGCCGAAGGTTCGCGCAACCAGCGGGATGTCGACGCCGCTGGCGTCCGCGATCGGTTTGCCCATGTCGAGGGTTTCCAGCAGCGCGAGTTCGGCGCGATGCTCCTCGATCAGAGCCGTCAGGCGGAGCAGTACCGCCTTGCGTGAACGCGGGTCCATTCCGGCCCAGCGACCATCCTCGAATGCCTCGCGGGCGGAGCGCACGGCGCGGTCCACGTCTTCGCTGTCGCACTCCGCCACCCGCGTGATAACGCCCCCGGTGGCGGGGTTGATGCAGTCAAATGTGCGGCCACTCTCTGCATCAAGGTGACGGCCCTCGATGAACGCGCGGTTGCGGATCTCGATCGAGTCGGCGAGGTCGGTCCAGGCTTGCCGGGTGTCGGGCAATTCCATTGTGCGGTCCTCCGCGAATACGGTGAGCACCGGACAAGCTCCGGCGAATGTTACTTTGTGATCACGATAGCGTCGCATGCGTCGGGGTGCAATCCCCGGTCACTGCGAGGGTGCCTCACCCTGCTGCCGGGTGGCCGCGTCCAGATCGCGCCATTCCGACTCCGTGAGCGACCCCAGCCCCTCGCGTACGTCCGCCTCGACCGCGAACCGCAGGGCGGCGTGATCCTGGCGTTCGAGCGCGTTGAGGGCGTCGGCGTGCCGGTCGACGATGTAATCGACGCCAATATGGCCGATCACGAGCCGTAGAAACGGGCTGAACTGCAGCCAGACGCTCTCGATCAGTGGCATCAGCACCTCGGCGGAGCCGACCTGGTAGATACTGAAGTGAAACTCGCGGTGGCGCTGCAGGTAGCGGTTGACGTCGCCTTGTTCGATCGCGTCGTCGACCTCGGCGTCAAGCCGCCGCAGGCGGTCCAGGTGCTCGGCGTCGATGTGGGGCATGGCGCGCTCGGCCGCCAGCGTTTCCAGCGAGACACGGACCGCGCAAAGGTCGTCGAATTTTCGGCGGCTCATCGTCGGGACGCTGACCCGCCGGTTGCCGTGTACCTCCAGAGCACGCTCGGATGCGAGCCGTCGCAACGCCTCCCGCACCGGTGTGGGGCTCACCTCGAGCATGGACGCGATGCCGCGCAGGGTGACGCTGCGCCCGGGCACGAACTGGCCGGTCAATATGCGTTCCTTGAGCTGGCGGTACACCCACTCCTGGACCGTAATGGCGCTGTCGTCCGCGCTCGGGTAAAACGCTGTGGGGCCAGCGGAATCGAGCATCGTCCGCGCTCCTTCGGGAACCGTGGTTGAATCAGCATAGCAAAGTTGATCACAATCTGTTGCCTTTGGTGCAGTGCCCTGCTAATTTGTGATCACATTAATAACGGTCCGCTGCGCGCCCTGGTCGTGCCGGACTAACGGACGCGAGGGCGGTATCCATGTCCGAGGAGAGTGAGAGCGCCGGCACGGCGGTGGAGATCGAGCGCTTTCTCGACGAGCATCCGGCGCTGGAGTATGTCGAGGCCTTCGTTACCGACATCAACGGCATCGCGCGCGGGAAGCGGGTGCCGGCTTCGGCGCTTCCGCGCCTCTACGATAAGGGGCTCTGCCTGCCGGTTTCGACGCTCATCCTCGACGTATGGGGTAATGAAGTCGAGGCGTCCGGCCTTATTTTCGATACGGGCGATGCGGATCACCCGTGTTGGCCGATCGAGGGGACGCTCCAGCCGCTCCCCTGGACCGACGGCCGTGGTGGGCAGGTGCTGCTGCGCATGGATACGCCCTCGGCCGCGCCGTACCACGCGGATCCACGCAATGTCCTTGTCGGCGTCGCTGAACGGTTCGCCGCTCGCGGGCAGACTCCGGTCATCGCCACTGAACTCGAATTTCGGCTGTTCGAGCCGGAGCCGGCGGCGGACGGATCGCCGGTTGCACCGACACGGCTGGGCCGCGGGGGCGGCTCGCAGCTCTTCGGTCTCGATGAGCTCGACGCCATGGACGCGGTCTTCTCGGAGATCGACCGCGCCTGTCGCGCGCAGGGGGTGCCAGCGGATACGGTCATTGCCGAGCAAAGCGATGGTCAATACGAAGTAAACCTCACGCATGTGGGCGACCCGGTCGTGGCCGCCGACCACGCCATCCTGCTCAAGCGCACGATCAAGGCGGTCGCGCGGCGCCACGGTCTGCTGGCGAGCTTCATGGCGAAACCCTTCGGTGACGAGTCGGGTAACGGCCTGCATGTACATGCAAGCCTGCTCGATCGTGACGGCAACAATCTGTTCACCGATGGCGAGCACCCGACCGCGGCCCTGCATCATGCCGTTGGCGGCCTCATGGATACGATGTATGACGCGGCTGCGGTATTCGCGCCGCATTCGAACTCCTGGCGCCGCTTTCAGGTCGGTGCCCACGTACCGATGGGCCCCACCTGGGGTTTTGACAATCGGACGACCGCGGTACGGGTACCGCTCTCCAGCCCGGCGGCTACGCGCGTTGAACATCGTGTCGCCGGTGCCGATGCAAATCCTTACCTTGCCGTCGCGGCGATACTGGCAGGTGTGGATCACGGGCTCACGCATGCGATCCAGCCGCCGCCGGAAACGAAGGGCTCCGCATTCGCCCAGCATACGCGGGGACTGCCCGAAACCTGGGAGAGTGCGCTGGCCGCCTTCGGCGAATCGGCATTCATCGGCGAATACTTCGGCGAGGACTACCGTCGCCTGTTTACGGTCTGCAAGCGTCAGGAGCAGGACCGCTTCCGCCGGGACGTGCCGCGATTCGAATACGAAAGCTACCTGGGTGTGATCTGATATGAACGCGAGTGCCGAACGGACCTCCGGGCGCACGGTGCTGCCCGGCGCGAACGGAAGCGTGGAACACGCCGAATCCTGGTACGCGGCAACTGCGAGGCCAACGCCGGAGCGCCCCCCACTGCAGGGTGAGGTTACGACCGATGTGTGTATTGTCGGCGCCGGCTTTTCGGGCATCGCGACGGCGTTGCATCTCGCCGAACGTGGTTATGCGGTGACCGTTCTGGAGGCCGCGCGCGTCGGCTGGGGTGCGTCGGGACGCAATGGTGGCCAACTCGTCAACGGCTACAGCCGTGATCTGGATACCATCGAGAAGCGGTACGGGCCGGAGGCCGCCCGCCAGCTAGGCTCGATGGCGTTCGAAGGAGCGGACATCATCCGCGAACTCGTCAAACGCTACGACATCGATTGCGACCTGCGTCCGGGCGGTCTCGTTGCCGCGTTCAACCGGCGTCAGCTGCGGGAACTCGAGCAGCAGAAAAAGGAATGGGAAGGATACGGGCACGACGGTCTCGAACTGCTGGATCGGGATTCGATCCGCGCGCACGTGTCGACCGACCTGTATGCCGGCGGACTCCTGGATCGGTGGAGCGGCCATGTCCACCCCCTCAATCTCGTGCTGGGCGAAGCCGAGGTGGTGGAATCCCTGGGCGGCAGGATCCACGAGTATTCGGCCGTCACACGGGTAGAGCAGGGCGAGCGGCCGGTCGTCCATACGGCCGGCGGGCGCGTCCGAGCGAAGCACGTCGTACTCTGCGGCAATGCCTATCTCGGTGATGCCGTCCCGGCACTGCGCGACCGCGTGATGCCAGTCAGCACCCAGGTCGTAGCGACCGAACCGCTTGACCGGGAGGTGATCGATCGCCTGTTCCCGAGCGGCGTATGCGTCGAGGACTGCAACTACATCCTCGACTACTACCGGCCGACCGCGGATAACCGGATCCTGTTCGGTGGCGGCACGATCTACGGCGGCGTCACGCCCGACGACATCGTCGGCAAACTGCGGCCGCATCTGGCGCGCACGTTCCCCGAGCTTGCCGATGCACGGATCGACTACGCCTGGAGCGGGAATTTCGCGCTGACCCTGACGCGGATTCCGCACATGGGGCGGTTGAACGGTCCGGTCTATTTCACCCATGGGTATAGCGGTCACGGGGTAACCACAACGCATCTGGCGGGGCGTCTGATCGCCGAGGCGATCGATGGCGAGACCGAGCGATTCGATGCATTCGCCGGCCTGCGGAACTATCCCTTCCCCGGCGGGCGAGCGTTGCGGGTGCCGCTGACAATGCTGGGCGCGTGGTACTACCTGGCGAAAGAGAAAATCGGGCTCTGACCGGAATGGCGCTTACTTAAACGATAGCTATCGGCCCAGGCGTCATTGCGAACGGAGTGAAGCAATCCAGCGCCTGCACGGCGGTTCGGTGAGTTCACGGCCACACAGGGTCCGGCCGCACGCCCCCTGACCCCGGGGGCGGGAAAGTCTGAGGGATATCCATGCACCGTTGAAGCGGGTGGACGGGGCATTCCGTCGCTGGATCGCCGCGCTCCCTGCGGTCCCTCGCGATGACGGTTTCGAAGAGATGCAACGTTTCCACGGCCCAAAGTAAGTACCATTCGGCCCTGACCGCCGGACCAGGGAATCACCGACATAGTCAGGAGTTCCATAGGTCGGGCCCGCCGCCAAGGGTATTGATCGGCGTTTGCCTTACGGGCCTGTGGGGATCAGCAAGCATCAAGACACACAATGGGATCAGATCCATGAACGACCACGAGCAGGGCGATCAGGCGTTTCGCGCGACGACACTGTACGGCCGCCAACCGGAGATGACCTATGGCGGCGCGCTCAGTTTTCTGCGGCGGCGCTATACACGGGATATCGATGCCGCCGACGTGGTCGTCAGCGGCCTGCCGTTCGATCTGGCGACGTCGAACCGTCCGGGCTCCCGATTCGGCCCCCAGGCGATCCGGGCCGCCTCCACCCAGCTCGCCGAACTCGACGCCTTCCCCTGGGGATTCGATCCGTTCGACCACCTGGCGGTGGCCGACTGGGGCGACTGCTATCTACCGCCCGGCGATCCGCACGGCATGGCCGAATCGATCCTCGAGCACGCACGCGCCATTCTCGGGCGCGGTGCCAGCATGCTGACATTCGGCGGCGATCATTACGTCACGTGGCCGCTGTTGAAAGCACACGCCGAAAAGTATGGCCCGCTGGCGCTGATTCAGTTCGATGCGCACCCAGATACGTGGCCCGATGACGGAGTCCAGCTCGACCACGGCACCATGATCGGCCGCGCGGTCCGCGAAGGCGTGGTGGATCCCGCGCGCTCGGTCCAGATCGGTATCCGGACCCAAGCGCCGGATATGGGATTCACCGTGATCGATGCACCGTGGATTCATGCGCATGGTACGGCGGCGGCCCTTGAGCGGATCCAGGCAACGGTCGGTGACCATCAGGCCTACCTGACCTTCGACATCGACTGCCTCGACCCCGCCTTCGCCCCGGGGACCGGGACGCCGGTTCCCGGCGGGCTGAGCTCGGCCCAGGCCCTCGCCATCCTGCGCGAACTGGGCGACCTGTCGCTCGTGGGCATGGACGTCGTCGAGGTCGCCCCCGCCTACGATCATGGCGGCATTACGCCGCTGGCGGCGGCGACCGTCGCGCACGACTACCTCTGCCTGCTGGCCGCTGCGAAACGCCGCAAGGGCTGAGGCACGGCACACGATTCGTGCCGCCGGGATCAATGCTGTTCGGCGTAGCCCCGGATCTTCTCGTAGAGTCCGTCGGCGATCGTGATCCCTTCGGCGCCCGTTCGTTCGCGCGCGGCCAGACGCCCCTGACCGGGCAGGCGGGCCCCCTCCTGGCCTTCGATCGCAGCCAGCAGATGTTCCAGCCGCTCACCAAAATCCGGCCCGCCGAATGCGGCCGGATCGATGGCGATAAAGAACTGTCCGGTGCGTGGCGATCCACCTTCGTTGGTCGCGAAAGACGATGCATCGGTCGCGAAGTTCGACCGGGTCATCGCCGCCGCCATGATCTCGACGATGAGCGCGATGCCGGCGCCCTTGTAGCCGCCCATCGGCACCATCGTCCCGCCGTCGAGCGCGGCTTCCGGATCGGTGGTCGGGTTGCCGTTTTTGTCCAGTGCCCAGCCTTCGGGGATCGGCTCGCCTTTCTGCTTGTGAACCACGACCTCGCTCTTCGCGATCACCGAAGATGACTGGTCGATCACGAGTGGCGCACCCGTTCGGCGGGGTACGGCGCAGGAGAGCGGATTGGTACCGAATACGCCCTTGCTGCCGCCCCAGGGTGCGATCGACGCGGGTGCGTTGACGAAACCGAGCGCGACCAGGCCAGCATCGGCGATGCGTTCGACGTGGTAACCGCAGACGCCGCAGTTATACGAGTTCGTAACGGCGAGCGCGGCGATCCCCTGCTCGCGGGCGAGGGGATACAACTGCTCCAGGCCGCGATCGATCGCTGGATGCGCAAAGCCATCCTTTGCATCGGTCAGCAGGCCGGACGGGGCGATCGCCTCGACCGTCGGATCCGCATGCCCGTCGATCTTGCCGCAGCGGGCGTGTTCGCAGTACGTGGGCAGGCGGGCAAGGCCATGGCTGTGGATACCGTCGGCCTCGCTGGCGACCACCGACCGGGTGACCGATCGGGCGTTGTCTTCGCGCGTATTACAGGCGAGCAGAGCGCTCTGTGTGAGTTCTTCCACCTGCTCGAGTGTCAACTGGACCGACATGACGTCTCCATCCATTTCGTTGTGGCTGCCCGTGGTCCGGGGAGGCGTGGGCCCCGGATCGGCTTGATCGGGCAGTGTAAGGATCAGGGGCGCGGCCGGCCATCGGGCGGGCGCGAGGCGTTCTTATCTCCCGATCAGGAATGTTGTTGATGCGGCAGGCGAGCTGATCCGCGAATCGTCTGGAAGTGGATGGTCTCGAGTTCATCGGCGATGCCGCGCAGGCGGCGGCCCAGCGCCAGGCGTTGCATGGGCGTCAGCGTGCCCGCGAATTCCGTGAGCAGACCGACGAGTTCGTGCTCGAAGCGGTCGAAAGCCGCCTTGTCGCGGGGCCGTAGTGCCGCCCGCTCAACCCACCAGCCGCGGAGCCAGGCCGCCACCGCCGGCTCATTGGCATCGCTGCGGAGTCGGGCAAGCAAGCCCGCCTGCATTCGGATACGATAGCGGTACCACTCCAGCGAGGTATCGGGCAGATCGCGCACACCGCGGTACAGCAGCTCGGTCTGCTGTACGTTGAGCGGTCCGGTCCAGCCCTCGACAAAATCGATGATTCGCGCCGCCAGGGCCCGCTGGCTTTCACGGCGGCTTACATCGATATAGCGCGCACGGTACTCCGCATTCTCCCGCTGCATCTTCGTACGCAGATGATCGAACTGATCCGGCTCGAGGCCGGTAAGGGCGGGTGCGACCCAGGAATCAATCGCGTCGGCCACGAGCGCCCGGTAATGGGTCCGGGCACGTCGGTACGCCCAGTCGACATCCGCCGCATCGAGGTCCGTCCGGGTGCGCTTGGCGGCGCCGCGCAGGTAATCCGCGTATTCCGGCATGCGCTCGACGGCGACGCGATCCAGCCACGGCTCCAGCTGCTGTTCGAGGTCCGTGCGCTGTTCCGCGGTCAAGGTGGTCCAGGCATCCACTCGGTCGACGAGGACACCCTCCACGTAATTCCATGCGAGCGAGAAGGCGCTGCACCCCGTCAGCACGGCAAGGAGGGCGATGGCGATCAGACGGGAACGATGCCTGTGCGCGGCTCCGTGCATGCCAGCTCCCCAACGACGTATCGGCCCATCAGGACCGGACTGCCCGATCATCTCCCGACGGTCGCGAAGGATCAATCGCATGATGGCGCACCTCCGAGCCGAACCAAACCGGGCGTCGGGGCAGCCCGGGACGCCACGAGCGCCTTGTCGGCCAGCGGGCGCCCCCGTACCATTCCACCCTCGGAAGGCTCATGGGCCGTGACACCGTTTCCGGATGTGTCACGGACGGACATCGTATAGTCAGTGGGCCGGAGATCGTCCAATCGGGAGCCAGTATGCACGTCACCGAAGGATTCACCGGGACCATCGGCAATACGCCGTTGATCCGCCTGCCGCGCCTCAGCGAGGAGACCGGCTGCGAGATTCTGGGCAAGGCGGAGTTCCTGAATCCGGGCGGCTCCGTTAAGGATCGCGCGGCGATGGGCATTATCGACGCGGCCGAGGCGAGCGGCGAACTGCGCGCGGGAGGCACGGTCGTCGAGGGCACGGCCGGCAACACCGGCATCGGGCTGGCGCATATCTGCAACGAGCGTGGCTATCGCTGCGTGATCGTGATTCCGGAGACCCAGTCGCAGGAGAAGATGGACCTGCTGCGCACCCTCGGAGCCGAGGTCCGGCCGGTGCCCGCGAAGCCCTATCGGGATCCGGACAATTACCAGCATATCGCGCGGCGCCTGGCCGAAGAGACCGACAACGCGATCTGGGCCGCGCAGTTCGACAACACCGCGAACCGCGATGCCCATTACGCGACGACCGGCCCCGAGATCTGGCGGCAGACCGAAGGCCGGATCGACGCCTTCGTGGCGGCCACGGGCACCGGCGGCACGCTGGCCGGCGTGTCCCGGTATCTGAAAGAGCAGAGCGACGGCGTGCGCATCGTGTTGGCCGATCCGCCTGGCAGCGCGCTCTACAACTGGGTGAAAAACGGCGAACTGCAGCCGACCGGATCGGGCTCGATCACCGAGGGCATCGGCACGAGCCGGATCACGGCGAACCTCGAAGGGACCCTGATCGACGATGCGGTCATGCCCGCCGATCAGGAGTCGGTCGATATGGTTTACAGCCTGCTGCACCGCGACGGCCTGTTCCTCGGCGGATCGTCGGGGCTCAATGTATGCGCCGCCATGCAGGTTGCACGCGCGCTCGGCCCGGGGCATACGGTCGCCACCATCCTGTGCGACAGCGGCGCACGTTATCAGTCCAGGCTGTTCGACCCGTCCTGGCTTGCGGGCAAAGGGCTGAACGCACCCGGTCAAACCGCCATCTGACCGGATCACGTCCGTGCGGCTGCCCCCGGGATTCCGTCTGACTGCGGCTCCAGGAGATCCGTCGGACAGCGGAGCGTGACGCGAAGACCATGGCTGGCCGTGGTGTCCAGTTCCAGCGAGCCGCCCAGCATATCCAGACGCTCGCGGATGGCCGTCAATCCGATACCGGGCGTAAAACGGGGTATCGCTCCGGTCTCGCCGCCGACGCCGTCATCCTCGACCGTGAGCACGATTTGCTCTTCCGTGCCCGCCAGGGCAACCGTGGTCCGGGTGGCCCCGGCATGCTTGAGCGCGTTCAGGAGCAGTTCACGGACCGCCTGGAAAAGAAAAACCTGCAGATCCTCATGGGTTGCCCGAAAGTCCGGCTCAACCCGGACATCGACATCCATGAGCTGATCCTCCCGGTACTGCTCGGCCAGCCACTCGACAGCCTCGGCCAGGCCGTAGTCGTACAGCACGGGCGGGCAGAGTTCGTGACTCAGATCCCGCGACCGCTCGAGTGCCGTATCCAGCAGTTCGCGCATGCGTTGCGCGCGCTCCTTGATGGACTCCGGATCGGCACCGGCCAGCATGCCGGTCTGCAGTTTGGCCGTGACCAGCAACTGCTGCAGTTGATCGTGGATGAAGCGCGCGATCCGCCGGCGCTCACTGTGTTCGGCATGGGTGAGCTGGAGGGTGAGCGTCTGCAGTTGTCGCGTGCGCAGTTCGGCCTCCCGGGCCCGATGTTCCAGTTCCCGGTTGAGATCTTCCAGATGGGCCTTGTAGTTGGTCGCGGCCGTGCGGATCCGAAAGGATTCGGTCTGATCGATCATTGCGGTGCGGAACTGGTCCCGGTGAGCGGCGGGGCGGCTGAACAACTGGATATAGACCGGTTCCGCGTCGACGGGATTGAGCCAGAGTTCGGTGTTGACCGGTTCCTTATCCGTGCGGCACCGGTACAGATGATCGAGCAGTCTGCGTCGGTCGGTGTTGAGGATATGGGGCAACAACGGCGTTCCGAGCAGTCGGTCGCGTGCGCGTCCGAGCAGATCGGCGCCACGGAGGTTGATGTCCGCGATCAGGCCGTGATGGTTCAGCGTACAGTAGGCAATGGGCGCGAAATCGTAGAGTTCGGCGAAATGGTCCCGCGATGCCTCGAGTTCGGCATGGGTCTCGGCCAGTTCTTCCACCTGTGCCTGTACGCGGGTACGCCAGCCCTCCAGCTCTTCGCGCGTGGGCACCGGTGCCTCGGCGTTCGCGCGCTGTTCGCAGGCATCGGTATCCGTGCCGCCAGGCAATGGGCGATCCGCGTGCCCGTGCTCGATATCATCCGGCGTCATGGTTATGTTCCGTTACATCCTCGAAGGCGAGCAGGATCATCGCCTCGCGTTCCTCAGCGGCGCCGATCTGCCGAGCGTTCAGGCGCATGGTCCGCTGACCGAGGGCGGGGAACCATGTTTTCACGTGGTAGCCCTCGACCGGCCCGCTGCCGGTGACCACACTCCGCAGCGCCGTCTGCAGCGCCTCGATGTCCCATTGACGGGCGCCGATGTCCTGGAGGTATTGCCCGGACGTCTGCTCGGTATCGACCTGGAAAAGCTGCCGGAACGCGCGGTTCAGTGTCTTGACCCGCAGTTCGGTATCCAGCACCAGCACGGGCTCGTGCAGTGTCTCGATGATGGCCTCCGCGTAATCCCGGGCCCATTTCAGCGTCTTGAGATCGGTAATGTCGTAGAGACTGAGGACCGCGCCGTCAATGTCCTGCGCGGCGTTGCGGTACGGCCGGATCCGGAGGCTGTACCAGTGCCCGTTGCGGTCATGGACCTCATCCGCGACCTCGGTAGTTGCCGTGATTGCACTGGCGATACGCTCCTCGAGATCGGCCACACGGACGCTCGGGTTGATATGACCGATGGAACGACCGATATCCGCGTCAATCAGATTCATGAGTCCGGCGCCCATGGGGGTGAAACGGCGGATGCGCAGCTCGTTGTCCACGATCACGATGCCGATATCGACGCTGGCGAGTAGGTTTATCAAGTCATCGTTCGCAAGCCGGAGTTCGTCGTTGCGTGCGTGGAGTTCATCGTTGAGCGAATTCAGTTCCTCGTTGGTCGCCTGCAGTTCCTCGCGGGCGGTATCGAGTTCTTCATTGGTGGACTGGAGTTCCTCGTTGGAGGAGAGCACTTCCTCGCTGGCGGTCTGGAGCTCCTCGTTCGAGGACTCGTAGTCCTGGGCGACCGTTTGCAGTTGGTCGTGCGTGGCCTTCAGTTCGATTTCCAGTTCATGGATCCGCCGGTCCTTTTCGTCGGCGTCCAGCGGGGGCATGTCGGATGGATGACGCACAGCTGGTTTTGTTGCTGGCGCGAGCGTGCTGTCCGCCGACTCGAACAGGATGAGGTAGGTGTGTCCGCTGACATTCGAGCCCAGCGGGACGATGTCGATGTTGACCTCCTGGCGTTGACCGTCCACGTGCGTATGGAGGCGTTCCCTGCGCGCGCGCTTGCCCGTATCGCGGGCCTCCTCCAGCCCTGTGCGCAGACCACTGAGCAGGCCGGGCCGGGCCATCCGAAGCAGGTCGTTGTCGGGCTCGCCCTGTGGCGGTTCCAGCCAGGCACCGGTCGATCCGCGGATAAACAGGATGCGATGATTCTCATCGATGACTGCGCTCGGCGGACCGTAGCGCTGGACAATGTACTGTTCGGCTTCGTGCTGGGAATCGCCTCGGGCGCGGCGTGGTGCCGCTCCGTGTCCGGGCGGCTGCCGTCGATGAATTTCGGGGGTCGGCGCCGGGAATATATCGTTCGCGTGCAGCTTGACCTGCCTGGGGGCGTAGATGCGGCACTTTCTGTCCACGTCGGAGAAGAGTGCGGGCTGCTGCTGATCGACCGTCTCGGATTCGCCCAATAGCAGGAAGCCATCGGCTTTCAGGGCGTAGTGAAAAACCCGCAGGAGGCGTTGCTGAAGAGCGGCCCCCATGTAGATGAGGACATTCCGGCAAACGAGCAGATCGATCTGGGAGAACGGGGGATCGAGCGTGAGATCCTGGCGCGAGAACACGCACGACTCGCGTACTGCCTGATTGACGCGGTAGCCGCTTTCGGTTTGTGTGAACCAGCGGTGGAGGCGTTCCGGAGAGACGTCGGCGGCGATATCCGTACCATACGTGCCGCTCCGCGCGCGCTCGATGGAGCTGTCGGCGATGTCCGTCGCAAACAACTGGATCGGCACTTCCACCGATTGTTCGTCGAGATATTCCAGCAGGACGATGGCGATCGAGTAAGCCTCTTCGCCCGATGCGCATCCCGGCACCCAGATACGCAACGGCTGTTCGGGCGGCCGGGAATCCAGCAGTTTCGGGAGGATCCGGTCGCGCAGTGCCCCGAACGTCCTGGGTGAGCGGAAAAACCGGGTGACGTGAATCAGGACGTCTTCGTAAAGCCGCTGGATTTCCCGTGGATTGTCCTCCAGGTAATGCTGGTACCGGTCCACGCTTTCGATACGCTGCAGCATCATCCGGCGATGCATGCGGCGCGTAAAAGTCCCCGGTTTGTAGCCGCTGAAATCGACGCCCGTGTGCCGCTGGAGCAGTTTGGTGATCCGCTTGATCCGTTCCTCGTCGGTATCGTCCGGAGTCTCGTCGCTGGTTGCCACCGGGGTCAGGTACGGATGACCGCCAATGCGGACGAGCTCCTGCGCGATCTCTTCGGGCCCAAGTACAAGGTCGACGACATTCGCCGCGACGGCGGACCGTGGCATACCGTCGTAGCGCGCGGTGTCCGGGGACTGTGCGATCGTGACACCGCCCGCGGCACGGATATCCAGCAGACCGGCGGTTCCGTCCGAGCCCGTGCCGGAGAGGACGACGCCCACGGCACGGTTGCCGCGTGCGCGCGCCAGCGACTGGAAAAATGCGTCCACCGGCAGATTGCGCTGCCCATCGCGCACACGTTTCTGCAGGCTCAGCCGGTCGGACTCGAGCGTCATCATGGCATCCGGCGGTATGACGTAGGCGTGATCCGCTTTCGGAACAGTGCCGTCAATGGCCTGTTCCACGGGGATCGACGCCGCTTCCTGCAGCAGTTCGGAGAGCATGCTCTCGTGTTCCGGCGAGAGGTGCTGGACGATCACGAACGCGAGTCCCGTCGTGTCGGGCAGGGCGGCGAGCAGTTCGCTGTACGCTTCGAGTCCGCCCGCGGATGCACCGAGCCCCACGATCGTGGGCCCGGGATCGCCCGCCATCGCGGCGTCGTCGGCTCCGGTTTCCTGTGCGTTGGGAAGATCGGTCATGACAAGGAAGGTTCCAGTCGGCTCGAGTCCGCGCCCCGCTGCGCCATAGCCTGGGATCGGTGGCTGGGCTGGCGCCGAACGCCCCGGTTCGCGACGACGAAATCCCATGGTTTCCACGGCTGTTTACAGTCTACACCACCAGTCCGGTGTCGTTTGCACCGTGGATCGATGATTCAGTTGTGATGCCCCGGTGGCCGTTGGCGGCACTTTGGCACATATTGACAATCATCAAGCGCGCACCGGGAGCGCGGTGTAACCTCCTTGCGTGTGGTCGCCCTGAAACAGCGGACGAAAAGCTGTCGGAACCGGCCAGGCCGTAAACTGGTGACAGCCCGGGGAGCGGTGGTCACGTAAACGGACTCCGGAAAGCCAGACGGAGTCCAGCGCGGTCGGCGGCGGTTCCGCCGATTATTGTCCGAACGGCGGGGTCGGGATCATTGGTCACGGGATGCTCCGTGGGGATGGGAACATGAGTGAATTCCGGACTCCACTGGCGGATATCGGTCAGGTACTACTCGCATCGAAAACGGTGGGCATTTTCGGCCTCGACCGCGAGGGCTGCATCCGTCTGACGGGATGCGGTGCGGATACGCTGTTCGGGTACCCGGAAGGCGCGATTATCGGGACGTCCGTGGAACGACTGCTGCCCGGATTCAACATCGACGACTTGCACCGCAGCCGTCGGATCGTTGAAGCGGGGAGATGGACGCCCGAGTGGCTCGTCGACGGACAGCGAGGGGAGGGGCTGCGATACAACGGGAGCCGCTTCGCCGTGCAGATCTCCGCCGCGAGTTTCGTGAGCCGGGGCGATGTCTGTTATGTCCTCGTGCTGATCGATCTCACGGCGCAGCTTGAACACGGTGACAGGCTGACCCGGCTGGCCTACAGCGATATGGTCACCGATCTGCCGAACCGCGCCCATCTGATGCGCCGGCTTCGGGAGGCGAACGCCCGTGCGCACGAACATGGCTCCGGGTTGGCCCTGCTGTTCGTCGATATCGATCGCTTCAAGGAAATCAACGATACGATTGGTCACTCCGGCGGTGACCGGGCGCTTCAGATTCTCGCCCGTCGGCTTTCGAGCGCCGTGCGTCCACAGGATATCGTCGCCCGGCACGGCGGAGACGAATTCGTCGTCGTGATGGAAGACCTCGACACGCCCGCGGCGGCCGACCGGGTCGCCGAGCGCATTCTCGAGGCGCTGCGGAAGCCCGTACGCCTCGCGGATCGTGGTTTCCAACTGTCCGTGAGCATCGGTATCGCGGTTCAGACCGGGGCCGGGGAGACCCCCGAGGTGTTGCTGGAATCGGCCGACGCCGCCATGTACCGGGCCAAGGTGAGTGGCGGCGACACATTCCTGCATGCCGCAATGCCGGAGCCGCCGGCCGCGCAGAGTGGTGGCTAGTGGGCCCTGCGGGGCTACCAGGGGTGCTCTTCACCGCTCCAGGTGAGGAATCGGCTGGAATCCGCCGTGCTCAACCCATCGATCACGCTCAGCATGCCGGTAACCGATTCGGCCGGCGTCAGTTCGGCATGGGGGCCGCCAAGGTCCGTCTGCACCCAGCCCGGGTGCAGGGCCACGACGATCACCCCCTCCGGCGCGAGGTCGTGCGCCGCTGCCCGGGTCAGCATGTTCAGGGCGGCTTTGCTGGCGGCATAGCTGTAGTGCCGTCCGGATTCCTTGCAGGTCAATGAGCCCATGGACGAACCGATATTCACGATCCGTGGATGCTCCGACTGTACGAGCAGACGGTGACAGCGCTGCGCCACGATCAATGGGGCGATCGCGTTGACCTGCATCACGGCCGTCATCGACGCGGCATCCAGATTCTGGAATTCCTCACCGCGGGGCGAAGTGCCGGCGTTGTTGACCAGGATATCGAGCGATCCATTGCCGTCCTGCCAGACCTGGTGTACCGCGCCATCGATCGAGTCGCGCCGGGTCACGTCCAGCGGCACGACCATGACGTTGTCCGGGTGACGCGCGACGAGCTCGCTGAGAAAGCCGGCCCCATCGGGGTTGCGGCAACCGGCGAACACACGTGCCCCGCGTTGCGCGTACTGGCGTACGTACTCGAGACCGAGACCGCGGTTCGCGCCGGTTACGAGGACGCGCTCGGGCGCTGTTCCCGATTTACCCATTGACGGTGACCGTAACCTGGCGGCTGTAACCCCGGTAGCGGTGTTCCCAGACGTAGATGCCCTGGTAGCGCCCGAGTGCAAGACGGCCATCGGTGACGGGGATCGTGAGGTCGGAATGGGTGATCACGGTCCGCACATGGGCCGACATGTCATCGTCGCCTTCGGAACGGTGTCTGAACAGCGAATCACCGTCGGTTATCAGACGGGAAAAGAAACGTTCGAGGTCGCCACGCACGTCCGGATCGACGTTTTCGCAGAGCATCAGCGACGCACTCGTATGATGCAGGAAAACGTGCACAAGCCCGGTGTCGACGCCGCTATCTGCGACCGTCCGTTCGACCGGGTCGGTAATCTCGTGCGTGGCACGAGTCTGCGTGTCGATAGTAAACGGCTTCTGGTACATCGATCGCGCTCCGCGACGGGCTCCGGCCAGCCCTCTATGCTGTGATGTTCCCGGGCCGCCGAACAAGGGGTATCACGGGTTCAGAAGGGTCCATTGCCAGCATTCGCCGTCGAACCAGATCAGTTCCCGCTCGTGCTGGCGGTACTTCCGCTCATGCCAGAACTCGATCCGATCCGGGACGATCCGCAGCCCGGACCAGAAGGACGGGCGGGGCACATCGACGCCATCGAACTGTTGCCGGTACTCGTCCAGCCGCTGCTCGTATGTCTCGCGCCGATCCAGCGGGGCCGACTGCTCCGATGCCCAGGCACCGAGCTGACTCTCGCGCGGGCGGCTCGTCCAGTAAGCGTCCGCCTCGGCATCCGCGACCTGTTCTACGGGCCCCTCGATCCGGACCTGCCGAGCCAGCGACTGCCACAGAAAGAGCAGGGCGGCCTGCGGATTCTCCCGGATCTGGTTGCCTTTACGGCTCGTAAGGTTCGTGTAGATCACGAAACCGCGTTCGTCGAAGTGCTTGAGCAGGACCGTCCGCGCGCTCGGTCGGCCATCCGGGCCGGCCGTCGCGAGCGTGACGGCCGTTTTCTCGCCCGGTTCCGCCGACTTGGCCTGCTCGAACAGGCCGCTGAAGCGCTCGATCGCCTCCGCATACAGCGGATCCGTGCCCGCCATTTACGCCGGTTCCTTCGTCGCCGCCATCTGGCGCAGGACATAGTGCAGGATACCGCCATGCCGGTAGTAGTCCCGTTCCTTCGGCGTCAGCAGCCCGACCTTCGCGGTGAACTCGATCGGTTTGCCGGACGAACGGTGCGCGCGGACGGTCACCTCCCGTTCCTGACCGGTCTCCAGGCCCTCGATATCGAAGGTCTCGCTGCCGTCCAGGCCCAGCGATTCGGCGTTCTCGCCTTCCCGGAAGAGCAGGGGCAGGACGCCCATACCGATCAGGTTCGAGCGGTGAATGCGCTCGAAGCTCTCGGCGATCACGGTCTGCACGCCGAGCAGCTTCGTGCCCTTGGCCGCCCAGT
>Ga0075106_1000423_pt1 | contig 22441 bp, 19 predicted proteins | sample AntDeeMetag02WF4_FD_69796 | JGI IMG/M metagenome (GOLD analysis project Ga0075106, IMG submission 69796) | Saline lake microbial communities from Deep Lake, Antarctica - Antarctic Deep Lake Metagenome 02WF4 | ecosystem: Environmental > Aquatic > Non-marine Saline and Alkaline > Saline | place... | reverse complement strand
ATCACGCAGAGCCGCAGAGGGCGCGAAGGAAGGCGGAATAATGGAAATGGGCTGATCGGACACGCGGCGTGAGGCCTTCGTCGGGCGCCAGGTCCCGGCACAAACGTCAGAATCCCAGGCATTGCCTTCGCCGGTTTGTTCCTCCGCGCGCTCCGCGGCTCTGCGTGATTCAGGATTTTTGCGTCCGAACCGCGGCGACAGTCCGGTCGAACCCGGAGGCGTTCTGCTGCACCCTCGGAAACCCATACAAAAAAAGCCCGGCTATTCAGCCGGGCTTTGTTTGTATGGCGTCCCCAAGGGGATGGCGCGGCCCGTCCATGGGCCGCGTCCCTTCGGGACTCGCTTCGCTCGCGCCGGATTGCTCCCGGCAATCCGGTCGAACCCGGAGGGGTTCTGCCTACCCCTCGGACCCCCATATAAAAAAAGCCCGGCTATTCAGCCGGGCTTTGATTGTATGGCGTCCCCAAGGGGATGGCGCGGGCCATCCATGGCCCGCGTCCCTTCGGGACTCGCTTCGCTCGCGCCGGATTGCTCCCGGCAATCCGGTCGAACCCGGAGGGGTTCTGCTGCACCCTCGGAAACCCATACAAAAAAAGCCCGGCTATTCAGCCGGGCTTTGATTGTATGGCGTCCCCAAGGGGATTCGAACCCCTATTACTGCCGTGAAAGGGCAGTGTCCTAACCGTTAGACGATGGGGACATGTCTTTTGTGTGGTTCGGGCTGGCGCGGGACGAACCGCGAGCCTTGCGCGAACCGCGCGAAATGTACGTAAGCCGGGCGCGTCTGTCAACGCGGGCGCGGTTCAGATTTCGCCGTTCCTGCTCTGCCGGGTCTTCTCCGGGGCGACGAGACCGTCCTCGTCGATGAGTGCGAAATCGTACGTGTAGCGGATGTGCTCTTCCAGGTACTGCATCATCGATTTCGCGTTCATCAGGCCGTCGAAGATCTCCTCGGGGACCGGCGAATACACGGTCCTGAGCCCCGGCAGGGAGTCGTAGAACTGGATCACGAGTTGCTGCGTTTCCGGGTTGAAGCCGAGGCGCCGAATGCTGCGGGATTTCACATTCTGCATGTGTACCTCGACCTGATCCGGACGGGTGTGCTTATCGTGGACGATCGGACTGTTCATGACGGTTCGGTTCCCTGGGGTTTCCGCTGTCTGGATTGCGCGGCGGACGCGGCCCGAAGCTGCCCGCGACCGGCACCGGGAAGTGTCGGGATCGAGGCAGGCCACCCAACCGAGGCGGCCCGAGGATGCTGCATGATCCGCACGGGACCCCCGACAACGGGCGCCGATCTGGCGCCGCACGTGTTCGGCTGCATTGTATCATGACGCATCGACCTCGGCAGGGCGTTCGCCCGGGCGCGTCGCTTGACCGTTCCCGGAGGCGCAACCGCGACGGGGAGCGCTGCGTCGACCTCGGCCCTCCATCATCCGCCAGCAACGCCGCGTCCACATGACACGGCGGGGCGGCCCGTAAACGGCATGGCCCACCAGGCCCGACAGGCTGCTAGAATTCGCGGTCGCTCAACGGGTCAGGCCGCCATGGATCCCGATCAGTACTGCCAACAGAAAGCCGCAGCGAGCGGGTCGAGCTTCTACTACAGCTTCCTGTTCCTGCCCGAACGGCGGCGCCGCGCGATCACGGCGCTGTATGCGTTCTGCCGGGAAGTGGATGACGTCGTCGACGAGGTCTCCGAGACCGAGGCGGCGCGCATGAAAATGGCGTGGTGGCGCGCCGAGGTCGAGCGGCTGTTCGCCGGTCAGGCGAGCCATCCCGTGGGCCGGGCGCTCACCCCTATGCTGGAATCGTTCGACCTCCCACGGGAACACTTCCACGAAATCATCAACGGCATGGAAATGGACATCGACCATGCCGGCTACGCGACCTTCGACGATCTCGAGACTTATTGCTGGCGCGTGGCGTCGGTCGTCGGCCTGCTCTCGGCCGAGATTTTCGGCTATGAAGACGCGGGCACACGCGAGTATGCCCGCGACCTCGGCATGGCCTTCCAGCTCACGAACATCCTCCGCGATGTGCGCGAGGACGCGATGCGCGGGCGGATCTATATACCCGGCGAGGAACTGGATGCCCACGGCGTGAAGCCGGGGGACCTGTTGCAGCCATCGACGCCGGACCATGTCCGCCGCCTGTTCGAGGCCCAGGCCCACCGCGCGCGCATGTATTACGACCGGGCGTTCGCCGCCCTGCCGGCCGGTGACCGCCACGCGCAGCGCAGCGGGATCATCATGGCGCGGATCTACCTCACCCTGCTGGACGAGATCGAGCGCGACGGCTATCGCGTACTGGAACATCGGGTTGCCCTGACCCCGTTGCGCAAGCTGTGGATCGCCTGGCGCACGGCGCGCGCCGAAGCCCGCCATCGGCGCCGGAACGCGCGCGCGGCATGAGCACGGGCGGCCGGCGGGTCGCCATCATCGGCGGCGGCTGGTCCGGTCTGACCACCGCCGTGGATCTGACCCTGCACGGGTTCGAGGTCAGCGTCTTCGAGGCCGGCGGGGAACCCGGCGGCCGCGCGCGAAGGCTCACGCTCGATGGGCACACGCTGGACAACGGCCAGCACCTGCTGCTGGGCGCCTATCACGCAACGCTCGAAGCGATGCGTTCCGTGGGCGTGGACCCGGAGCGCGTGCTGCGGCGCGAACCGCTCGCCTTGCGGCTCACGTCCCGGGATGCGGCCTTTGGTCTGCGGGTCCCGCGCCACGGCGGGCCCGTCGCGCTGGCCTGGGCGCTCGCGACGATGCGGGGCGCGCGCGTCAGCGATCGATGGCGGTCGCTGGTCCACGCGCATGCGCTGCGGCGGCTCCCGATCCAGGACCAGTCGGCGACGGACTGGCTGACCGCCTGCGCGCAGCCGCGCATCGTGATCGAACGCCTCTGGGGGCCGCTGTGTCTGGCGGCACTGAACGCCCCGCCCGAACGCGCCTCGGCGCGGCTGCTCGCCCGCGTGCTGCAGGAGGCGTTCCGCACCCCGCGGGCCAGCGACCTGCTGTTCCCGGCCACGGACCTGGGGGCGCTCTTCCCGCGCCCCGCCCGCGACTGGCTGATCGAACGCGGTCAGCGCGTCCACACGGGCGCCAGGGTGCGTGCACTGATACCTGAGACCGACGGCTGGCGGCTCGATCGCACGGAGACGGTCTTCGACGAGGTGGTACTGGCAACGGATCCGGCAGGGGCCGCCCGCCTGCTGCCCGACGACGACCTCAGCCACGATCATGCCCGGCGGCTGCGGGCACTCGGTGCCGCACCGATCGCCACCGTCTACCTGGACTATGGTCCAGGCCGCCCGCCCGGAGAACCGATGGCCGGGCGTCTGGATCGACCGGGGCAATGGGTGTTCGACCGGCACCTGACCGGATCGCCCGGCGTGCTGGCGGTCGTGATCAGTGGCCACGGTCCGCACGAGCGGATGCCACGGCGGGCGCTCGCTCAGGCGGTGATCGAGCAGTTGGCACAGGAGCGGCAGACCGGGCCGGCGCCACGCATACTCGGAGTGGTTCGCGAGAAACGCGCCACCTTCAATCCCCGGCCCGGGATCGAGTCACTGCGCCTCGCAACCGAGGGACCGCGACCGGGGCTGTGGTATGCCGGCGACCACGTGGACACGGGATTGCCGGCCACCATCGAGGGCGCGGTCCGGGCCGGGCGGCTCTGCGCCGCCGCCATCAACGAAGGGAGTAACAGACAGTGAGCGACGCAATGACACCGGCGACACCCGACCTGCAGGGGCGCACGATCCTCATCACCGGCGCGGGCGATGGCCTCGGCGCCGCCCTCGCCCGCGCCGCCGGCGCAGCCGGTGCGGAAGTGGTTCTGCTCGGGCGGACCGTCCACAAGCTCGAGACCGTCTACGACGCGATCGTCGCCGACGGCGGCCCGCAGCCGGCGATCTATCCGCTCGACCTGGAGGGCGCGACACCCGCCGACTACGCCGAACTCGCGGACCGTATCGGCGATCAGTGCGGGCATCTCGACGCCGTTATTCACAATGCCGCGATGCTCGGCTCACAGACGCCGCTCGAACACTATGAGCCCCTCGAATGGGCCCGCGTGCTGCAGGTCAATCTGACCGCGCCCATGCTGCTGACACAGGCCGTGATCCCGTTGTTGCGGAACAGCCGGGACGCGCGCGTGCTGTTCGTGGGCGAGGAACGTCAGAGCGCCTACTGGGGTGCCTACGGGGTATCCAAGGCCGGCCTGAACGCCCTGGCGGAGATCTTCCGCGACGAGCTCCAGGGCAATGCGGGCATCCGCGTCGAGTATTGCGATCCCGGTCCCATGCGCACAGCGATGCGCCGCCAGGCGTTCCCGGGCGCGCTACCCGAGGAAATGCCGGCCGCCGAATCCGCCGTAGCGGCAATCCTGGCCCGGCTTGCCGGTTGATACGGATCCAGTTACTCATGCGGGCCGCATGGCCCACTAGCAGCCTGTCGGACTTAGGCTCATCTACTGCGGCAAGTGGGAATCGGCCCATATTCCCGATCCTCCTCGTCAAATAGTCACCACTATTCTCCTCGGATGATCGAAAATCTGGCCTCGATTCCCACTCGCCTCGCTACGATGCCCTAAGTCCGACAGGCTGCTAGTCGATCGGCCCCTTCCGCAACGCCTTGATGCGCCCGCGCTGTTTCTTCTTGTCGGTGCGCCGTTGGCGTGCCCGCCGACTCGGTCGCGTGGGCCGGCGCACTTTCGGGGTGGTGCCGGCCGCCTGGATCAGTTCGCGCAGCCGTTCCAGCGCGCTGTTGATATTCAGCTCCCGGCTGCGGTGCTCGCGCGCCTTGATGACCACCACGCCATCCGCGGTAATGCGGTGATCCTGCATCGCCAGCAGGCGGGTCTGGTACACCTCCGGCAGCGAGGAGGCACGGATATCGAAGCGCAGATGCACGGCGGTGGCGTTCTTGTTGACGTGCTGACCGCCGGGGCCGCCCGCGCGGATGGCCGCGATCTCGATTTCGTCGTCGGGGATGGTTACCTGTCGCGAGATACGCAGCATGCCGGCTCCGCGACCTTCACTGGCGCAGGGGGTGATCCTGCGGCAACTGCTTTGCGGCCCACTGCGCGAGCTTGTGTTTGATCTTCGGCATCGAGTCATCGCCCCGCGCGAGCGGCTGGATCAGGTTGTCATCACCAGCAGGCGGTACACGAACGTGAGCTTGTCCTCCTGGGAATCGGTGGCCTCGAACTCGACCACGCCGCGCTTCTCCCCGTACTCCATGCCAAGGCGCAACGCCTCCTTGACCAGTTCCGCCTCGTGTTTGGACTTCTTCATCGTGAGCCCTCCTGTTGCCGCCGGCCACCCGGGTGGGTCCGCCCCGATGGTACGCCGCATGTTGGGTCGTGGGCAGACGAAGCACATGATCACCCGGTTCGCATTGCAGCACTGAGTGTGCGTGCGATTACACTGGAGCGATACGATGGGCGTCATGCGGTGGCCTGAACCAACGATGAACGGGCAAGCGACCGCGTGCGTTCGCTTCGCGAAAGCGCACCTACGGAGCAGGTCGCAGCGGTCCCGCGAGTTCCAGGTATCATGGGTAGGCGCGTCTTCGCCGAAGGCGAATACGCGCGCAACGCTGAATCCAGGGTAGACAGGGAAGTTCAGCAAGAGGGAGTAACGATGTCAGTGATCCGCCTATGCGCGCCGTCGGTTATCCGCGTGTTCGCGTCCGCGGCACTTGTTGCGGCCATGACCCTGCCGGTCTCGGCCGTCACGCCGGCGCTGCAGGCCCAGCAGCAGGCGGCGGATGAATCCACGACTGAGCCCGAACGGCCGTCGGCGGCCACGCTGGCCGATCTGCTCGAGGACGAGGCCAGCCGCGAACGCCTGATCGACGATCTGCGGCGCATGGCGGCCGCGAGCGATCGTGCGGCGGACACGCCGGAGACCGCGTCTGCCGCGACATCGTTGCCGGAACGGATCGCGGCTACCAGTCAGGCAATGGCCAGCCAGGTCGTCGGGCAGTTCGAGCAGGCGCTTGCCGCCCTGAAGTCGATCGGTACGGGGCCGGCCGTCGACTGGGGCGCCGTGGGGCGCGACGGCTGGAATCTTGGCCTGCTGATCCTCGGAACCGGTGCCGTTTTCCATCTGCTGCGGGCGTTCGCGCGCTGGCCGTTCGCCTGGATTAGCGACTGGGCACTGGCTGCGCGCGGGGCCGCGGGCATCCTGCGCCGATTCTGGGGGGTGGTCCTGGCCCTGTTGATCGACGCTGGAATCGTCGCTCTGGCGTGGCTAACGGGCTGGGCGATAGCCCTGTTCGCACTCGGTGAAACCGGGGTCGCGGATACCCGCCTGCTGTTGTTCCTGAACGCGTTCGTGTTGATCGAGGGCGTGAAGCTGCTGGTGCGCCTGGTGTTCGCCACGCGCGATGAGGGGCTGCGGCTGTTGCCGATCAGCGGCGAGGAAGCGGCGTACTGGAACGCCTGGCTCGCGCATCTGACAAGCTTTGTCGGCTATGGCGCACTCGTGGTCGTGCCGCTCGTGCGCACCGTGCTGTCACCGGCGCTGGCGCAGATACTGTACGTCCTCGTGGTGGCGATCGGTTTCGTCTACGCGCTGTCGATCATTCTGCAGAACCGTGAACGTGTACGGCGCCTGCTGGAGGGCTGGTCGCAGCACGCGTCACTCGGCTCCACCCGCATGTCCGCAGCGGTGCTCGCGCGGGTCTGGCATCTGGCCGCGATCGGGTATCTGCTTGCGCTGAGCGCCGTTCTGCTCGTGCAGCCGGAGGCGGCCTTGCCGTTTATGGCACGTGCCACGCTGCAGAGTCTCATGGCCATCGGCTTCGGGATCCTGCTCAGCGCCGTGCTCGGGCGGGCCATCAGCCGCGGGATCCGGATACCCGCGGCCACCCGCGAGAAATTTCCCCAGCTGGAGCCACGCCTGAACGCGTTCGTGCCGCGCGGGCTGCAGGCCATCCGGATCGCGATCGTGGTGCTGGTCATCGCGCTGGTGCTGGATGCGTGGCAGGCGTTCGACCTCGGCGTCTGGCTGGCATCCGATGCCGGTCTGGCCGTCGTCGCGTCTTTGGCCTCGATCCTCGGTATCGTCGTGGTTTCCGCGGTCGCCTGGATCGCGATCGCGAGCTGGGTGGATTACTGGCTCAGCGACGATACGGGCAGCGGTGCCCCGAGCGCCCGCCAGCGCACCCTGCTTGCGCTCTTCCGCAATGCGGTGGCCGTGGTGATCGTAACCATGGCGGGGATGATTCTGCTCTCGGAACTCGGCATCAATATCGGACCGCTGCTCGCGGGCGCCGGCGTACTCGGCCTGGCGATCGGTTTCGGCGCGCAGAAGCTGGTCCAGGACATCATCGGTGGCGTGTTCATCCAGTTGGAGAACGCGATCAATACCGGTGACTGGATCGACGCCGGTGGCATCAGCGGCACGGCTGAGCGCCTGAGCATCCGTTCGGTGGGCCTGCGCGATATCTCGGGGACGTTCCATATCGTGCCGTTCTCATCGGTCGATACGGTGTCCAACTACATGCGTGATTTCGCGTACCACGTGGGTGTTTACGGGGTCGCCTACCGTGAGAATACCGACGAGGTCATCAAGCATCTGATCGCGGCTTTCGAAGACCTGCGCGAAGATCAAGCGATGAGTCCCGAGATCATGGACGACATCGAGATCAGCGGCGTGACCGCGTTCGATACCAGTTCGGTCAACATCCGGATACGCATCAAGACGACGCCGGGCAACCAGTGGCGTCTCGGACGCGCGTACAACCGGCTGGTCAAGAAGCACTTCGACGCCGCCGGCATCGAGATCCCATTCCCGCATACGACGGTCTACTTCGGCCACGACAAGGATGGATCGGCCCCGGCGGCCAATCTGCGGCTGCTGGATGAACGGGCGGAGGACGCAACGGTTATTGATGAGGACCGAAAAGGGGGCGACAAGACCTGAGGCGTGTGGGGCCGGCTGCGCGCATTCGCCTTCGGCGAAGCCGACGCGCGCGCCCTCCGCGGCCTCGGGCGGCCGTCGTTGCCAATGGTGTGCGGGTATCATCGCGAGCAAGCTCGCTCCCACAGGCTTCGGCACATGGCGGCGACTTGGCTGGTGTTGTGGGAGCGAGCTTGCTCGCGATTGACTTGCACGGTCTATGCGGCATGCGCCCTGCGCGGTGCTCAGTTCCGCCCGTGAACTTGGGTACTGTCATGGTTCGAGACCAGCCAGTCGCCGACGGCGCGTATGAGCTGTTCGAAATCCCAGCGGCCGTGGCCGCGCATGGCGCATTCCCATATCTCCAGCGAGCGCCAGCCGGCCTCTTTCAGACGCGCCCGGTTACGGGCGTCGCGTTCCCGATTGGCCTCGATCTTCGCACGCCAGAACTCCGGGCGTGTCTTCGGCAGCCGGAACAGCTCGCAGTCATGCCCATGCCAGAAACAGCCGTGGATGAAGATGACGGCGTGGTACTTCGGCAGCACGATGTCGGGTTTGCCGGGCAGATCCTTGCGGTACAGGCGATAGCGGAAGCCGAGCGCGAAGAGGGCCCGGCGCAGCGCGATCTCGGGTTTCGTGTCGGTGGCGCGGACGCGGGCCATGAGCCGGCTGCGGGTGGCCGCGTCCATGATGTCGGTCATGCCGGGGCGGACTCCATCGGCAACCGGAGCTGGGGCGCGTTGCGGTCGGCCTGCATCTGGGCCAGCACCTGCGGGATCATGACGCGGGCGATCTCGCGGATCACCGGGACGGCGACGGAGTTGCCGAATTGCCGGTAGGCCTGCGTGTCGGAAACCGGGATCACGAAGTCGTCGTCGAACCCCATCAGGCGGGCACACTCGCGCGGCGTCAGCCGGCGCGGGCGCTGCCCTTCGCCGCGGTCGACCAGGATCTCCGAGCCATCCTTGTGGTAGCGCGCGGACAGCGTGCGCGTGGTGTCCCCCGGTCCGACGCGGCTGAAGCCGAAGCCGTTGCCGGCCGCCGCGTGCTTCTTACGGTAGTCCTGAAGGTATTTCCAAAGGTGCGCGCTGAGGGTGTAGCGATCCGCCACTTCGGCCTTCTCGCCGATCGTGTAGTGCCGCTCGGGTGCCTCGCTGCCGTCCTCCGGGTGCAGGATCTCGCCGAGCGTGCGCGCTGTCGGCTCCGGGAATGACAACTGGTCCCAGGAGAACGGGGCGTCCTCGCGGAAGCCGACCATGTAGATCCGCTCGCGGTGCTGCGGGACGAAACCCTTCGCATCGATCACCCGGTCGTATACGCGGTAACCGAGGTCCTCCTCGAGTACGCGTCGGATGACCTCGTACGTGCGGCCGCCATCGTGGCTGCGCAGATTCTTCACGTTCTCCAGCAGGAACGCGCGCGGGCGTCTGACCTCCAGGATCCGGGCGACATCGAAAAACAGCGTGCCCTGCGCTTCGCACATGAAACCGTGGCGGCGGCCGAGGCTGTTCTTTTTCGACACGCCGGCGAGCGAGAAGGGCTGGCAGGGAAAGCCGGCCAGCAGCACGTCGTGCTCCGGGATCCGTGCCCGGATGTTCCGGCTGTTGGTCGCCGTGTCCTCTGATGCGGCCGTGATCTCGCGCAGGTCCGCGTGAATCTCTTCATCCTCGTTCCCGAAATTGGCGCGGTAGGTCTGCAGAGCGAAGCGATCCCACTCGCTCGAGAACACGCAGTGGCCGCCGGCGTCCTCGAAGCCGCGGCGGAGGCCGCCGATCCCCGCGAACAGATCGATGAAGCGGAAAGCGCCCGTACCGGCGGGGGCATTGGCGGTCCAGTCGCGCATGAGCCGGCCGATCGCGGCGGACCAGTGGGCCGGAATGGCGGGATGCCGCCGCGTCCAGCGGCGCACCGTGCGGTCACTGACGCCAAGGCCGCGGGCGAGCTCCGTCGGCGTGAACAGTTGGAGAGCGGAACGCAGGGCGCGATCGGCGTCGGGGGCGTTCGTCATGGTCGCAGTGCCGGTGGGAACGAGTGCGGACATTATGTCCGGGATCGTTCCCGCCGTATAGGTGGGTCATTATAGAGAAAGTCAAAATCGCCTCACGCCAAGACGCGGAGCGCGCCAAGGAAAGACAAACCAGGTGAAGGCGTAAGAGAAGACGGTGCATGCAGGCTGTTGCCTGACGGAATGCGCCTGTACAGGACTGTGACCTCGACCGCCGGCAGGCTCCCTTCGGTCGCAAGCCGGCCTACGGCTTATCCCTCCGGATTTTCCTTACTCGGTTTTGCCTTTCCTTGGCGCGCTCCGCGTCTTGGCGTGAGGCGATTTTGACTTTCTATTGATGGGCCCTTGTACAAGACGGCAACGTCGACCGCCGGCTGGCTCCCTCCGGTCGCAAGCCGGCCTACGGCCGCGGTTGCGCCGCGAGGAACGGTCCGAGCGCGTCCGCGACGAGCCGTGGCGTCTCCATGTGGAGGTGGTGATGCCCTTCGAGGTGGTCGATCGTGAGGTCGTCGATGGCTGCGACGCGTTGTTCCAGCGCCGGGCGGTCCATTGGCAGCAGGCCGCGATCGCCGACGAGCAGTCGGGTCGGTGCACGGATGGCACGCAGCACGGCGACCACCTGCTCCTCGGTGAAGCGATACGGCGCCGGCAGGCGCAGGCGGCGGTCACTGCGCCACTGGACGCCGCCGTCGACCGCGACCGTGGCGCGCTCGACCAGCAGGCGGGCGGCGGGCTCACCGAGACCGCCGGCCATCCGCCGGGCCTCGATGGCCTGTTCGATCCTGGGATACGTCCGCGCGGGTCGATCGCCGCGGACGCTTGCCCGCTCCAGTGCATGTGCCAGTCGCCGTGGTGCCTCGTTCGGGTGCTCGGTGAGCGGGCCGAGGGCCTCGATCAGGCCGAGGCGGGTGATGCGCTCGGGGCAGGCACCGGCGACCAGGGTGGCCACGGCGCCCCCCAGCGAGTGGCCGAGCAGGGCGAATTGATCCCATCCCAGGGCGTCGGCGGCGCCGAGGACGTCTTCCACGTAATCGACGAAATGGTAATGCGTGCCGGATGGCCGGTGATCGGAGTGCCCGTGCCCGGGGAGATCGAGCGCGACCAGACGGAGGCCGTCCAGCAGCGGGGCCAGCGGTTCGAAGCTCGCGGCGTTGTCGAGCCAGCCGTGGAGCGCGAGCACCGGAATACCGTCGCGAGGACCGTGGACGCGCGCGGCGAGCCGCAATGCGCCGACCGGCAGCTCGATTTCTTCGGCCACATGCGACATGCGATCCGCTCCGCGGGCCTTGTCAGTCGGCGCCCGCGAAGACCCGCTGGCCGCCGACGAAGGTCTGGCGTGGCTGCAGATCGGCATCGAGCAGCGCGATATCGGCGGCGAAACCGGTGGCCAGGCGACCCTTGCGGTGTTGCAGGCCGAGCACGCGGGCGACGTTGCCGGCCACGAGGCCGAGCGCCTGTTCGAGCGGCAGGACGCCGTCCCGCACGAGCTTCTGCCACGCGCCGAGCAGTTCGGTGTTGCGGGCAACGCGCATGCCGGCGTAATCGCCGTTGGCATCGAATTCCGGCAGGCTGCCGTTGCAGTCGGAACTCAGGGTGATGCGATCCGCCGGCACTCCGCGGCGCAGCAGTTCGACGACCGCGTTGTAGGCTGAAAACTCGCTGTCGCCCGGGCAATCGTCGAAGGCGGTGACGTCAACGGTCGCCCCGAACATCCTGGCGTACTCGGCGGCCTCTTCCAGCAGTTCGTGGCGGCGGTTTACATGGGTCGGGATGACCTGGTCCGGCGGGATCTCGGTTTCCGACAGGAGCCGGCGCAGTGGCTCGAGCCCACGGAGGCCATCGCCCACATGGAAGTGGCAGATACCGCGCTTGCCGGCCAGCATGCCGCCGACGCGGGCCTCGCTGACCAGGCGCGCGATCTCGTCCTGCGTGGGCTGGCTTGAGCGATGGTCGGAGATGGCGATTTCGCCGACGCCGATGACCTCGGGGATCCAGGCGAGGTCGCGCTGGACGTCGCCGGTCAGCGTGGGCGGTGGTACGCGATAGGCGCCGGTGTACATGTATGCGTCGATGCCGTCCGCGCGCAGCCCGCGGACGCCGGCAAGCAGGTCCGCCGGCGAGCGGCTGACGCTGTCGGTGCCAAGAACGCCGACCACGGTGCCGATCCCCATGCAGGCGATCTCGGTGGCGGTCATCGCGGGGCAGCGCGTTCCGCAACCGCCCTCGCCACCGCCGCCCGTGACGTGGGCGTGTTGATCGATCAGCGCGGGAATCGCCGTGAGGTGGGGGGCGTCGACGATCTCGACCGGCCAGTCCGATGGGATGGCGAGGTCTTTGCCCAGTGCGGCGATGCGGCCGTCGGCGATCAGGATCTCCGTGGCGTCGATCGCTTCGGGCGCGTGGATGGCGCCGACGCGCAGGAGGGTGATCAGCGAAGGTTCGGCCGTGGTCGGCATCGGCGGTTCCGGTTGAGCGGGTGCGGAGCGTCCGGTCCCGCATGGCGGGCTCGGTTCGCACCCGTAGATGCTATCGCGAGCAGACTCGCTCCAACAGATTGGCGCAACCCGCGTTCAGTTTGCCAGGTGGGAGCGAGCCTGCTCGCGATCATGGCTCTGGTCAGCCGCCCGACAGCGTCGCGGTGCGAAAGCTGCGGCTCTTCACCTTCTGCGTCGCGCCTTCGAGATCGTCGACGAGGAGCACCAGCAGGTCGCCTTCCTTCGCCTCGTCCAGGGCACGGTCGACCGCATCGCTTTCCGACATCACGATCTCGACCTGACAGGAGCCCTGCGCTTCGGCACCGCTCTTGACCAGACCGGCCGCCTCGCCGACCTCGCGTCCGCGCGGGTGCGTCTCGCAGACGAACAGCGCATCGTGCATCTTCGCGATCTGACCGCCGAGGGCGTAGATGTCATCGTCCCGGCGGTTGCCGGGCGCACTGGCCACGCAGATCCGTCGATGCGCGCTCAGGCTGCTGACCAGCGAATCGAGGGCTTTGAGCGCCGGGACGTTGTGCCCGTAGTCGACCAGAACCTTCACCCCGTCGGCGTCGATCAGGTTGGTCCGGCCCGGGTTCTGGCCCGGTGTCGGATGGAAGGTCTGCAGACCCATCTGGATATCGGCGGCACTGAGGCCGAGCCCGTGTGCGGCGGCTGCCGCGGCCAACGCGTTGGCGACGTTGAAGCGGGCATGACCCTCGAAGGTGATCGGTGCGTCGGCGACGTGGATGATCTGCGCCTCGACGTGCCCCTGGCGCATGACGATGTGATCGTCTTTCACCGTGTAGGCGACCCCGTGCTCGCGCACGTGCTGACGCACCGGCCGCGAGTCCGGATCCATCGTGAAGTAGATGATATCCCCGCGCGCCCACTGTGCCCCTTCCAGGCAGCGTTCATCGTCCGCGTTCAGCACGGCGGTGCCGCCCTGACGCACGGCGTCGATCACGACCGTCTTGCAGCGCGCGAGTTCATCCAGCGTGTGGATGTCGCGCTCGCCGAGATGGTCGCTGGCGATGTTGAGCAGCACACCCACCTCGCACTCGTCGAAGCCGAGACCGCGACGCATGATGCCGCCGCGGGCGACCTCGAGCACGGCATGCTCGACCGTCGGTTCTTTCAGCACCGTCGAGGCCGCATGCGGTCCGCTGTAGTCGCCGCGCATGACGACGTGGTTGTCGACCTCGATCGTGCCGGTACAGGCGAGGCCCGTCTTGCGCCCGGACTGGCGCAGGATGTGCGAGATCAGACGGGCGGTCGTGGTCTTGCCGTTCGTACCCGTGATCGCCGTGATCGGCACACGGCCATTGTCCACGGGATCCGGGAACAGCATGTCGATCACGTGCCGGCCGACGTCGCGGCCCTGGCCGTGCGTCGGTGACATGTGCATGCGAAAGCCGGGACCGGCGTTCACTTCGACCACGCCGGCGGATTGTTCCTCCAGCGGCTTCGACAGGTTCTCTGCGAGCAGGTCGATGCCGAGGATGTCCAGACCGATCAGGCGTGCGATGCGCTCGGCGGCATAATGCACCTCGGGGTGCACGTCGTCGGTGATGTCGGTGGCCGTGCCGCCCGTGCTGAGGTTGGCCGTGGATTTCAGCCAAACGAGTTGACCATCGGGGATCACGCTCTTGAGCGTCAGTTCCTGCTGCGCGACCAGTCGGTGGGTCTGCTCGTCGACGTGGATCTGTGTGAGCAGGTTCTCGTGACCGACGCCGCGGCGCGGATCCTGGTTCTCGGTGTCGATCAACTCCTGCAGCGTGGATTCGCCGTCGCCGACGACGTGCGCCGGGCGCCGCCGCGCGGCGGCGATCAGCTTGCCGTCCACCACGAGCAGGCGGTGATCCTCGCCTTTGATGTATTTCTCGACGATCACGGTCTCGTGGCGGTGATACGCCGCGTCGTAGCCCTCGCGCAGCGCCGCGTCGTCGTTGATGTCCGTGCTCACGCCCCGGCCGTGGTTGCCGATCAGCGGCTTGGTCGCCACCGGGTAGCCGATCCACCCGGCCGCATCGAGCGCTTCCTCGAAGGAATAGCAGGTGTACCCCACCGGCACCGGGATGCCGGCGTCGCCGAGGATCTGTTTGGTCCAGGTCTTGTCGTCGGCGATGCCGTAGCCGATCAGGCTGGATCTCCATGTCACGGTCGCCTGGAAGCGCTGCTGCTTGTGGCCGTGACCGAGCTGGATATAGCTGCTCTCCTCGGAGAGGCGCTGGTAAGGGATATCCCGCGCCTTGGCCGCATTGACGATCGAGCCCGTCGAGGGGCCGAGCATATGGGCGTCACGCACTTCCTTGAGGCGCGTGATGATGGCGTCCACGTCGATCTCGTCGCCGTCGAACAGGCGGCGGACGAAATCCACTGCCTCGCGCCCCGCCGCCAGACCGCAGGCCTCGTCGCGGTAGCGATAGCAGACGTTATAGATGCCGGGTTCGTAGGAATCGACGGTTTTGCCGTAACCCACGGAGAACCCGATCATGTTCTGGAATTCGATCGAGACGTGCTCGACGACGTGACCCGCCCAGGTGCCGCGGCGCACCCGCTCGAGGAAACCGCCGGGGCGACCGACGGAACAGCGATGGTCGTGGATGGTCGGGATCAGTTCCTGCAGCCGCTCGACGATGCCCGGGATGGTGTCGCTGGGGCGGTCCTCCAGGTCCTCGATATCGAGGCGCATGTACACAGTGAGGTAGCGGCTGTAATAGTTCGGGCCGCGCAGGGCGCGATGTTCGAGTATTTTCATTCTGCCTCCCTCATTTTTGTATTCAGCGCCTCGGGGTCAAGGTACTTGCGTGCATCGATGTCAAAGCCGTGGCCGCTGATCAGGGCGTGCATGACGACGTTCTCGATCGCGACCGCCTCGCCCATCGCAAGGTCGGCGATGTTGGAACTGGCGAGGTCGCGGGTGTCGACGATGATGACATGCCCGGTACCGATCGCCTCGAGCACGCGATTGCGATGAACGATCACCGCCGCGTCCTCTCCGAGGCCCACGCCGAGATATTCCGGATTGGTCGCGCCGACTTCCATCAGGCGCGTGAACCGCCCGCGTTCGAGGAAATGGCTGTCGATGATGATCCCCTCGACGAAGCCGAGCCCGGAACTCATCTTGACCGCCCCCTTGTGCAGGGCGTCGGCGGCGCCACCGTTGTAGATCATGGTCGTCGACTGCGCGACAGCCCCGGCGCTGGTGCCGGCGATCACGCCCCCGTTCGCGTAATGGTTGCGGATCGCCTTGAGCATGTCCGAGCCGCCGAGGACATTGGTCAGCCGGAGCTGATCGCCGCCGGTGAAGAAGACCACGCCGGAACGCTGGATCAACTCGATGTTCGCCGGGTCCGCCGCGTCCTGGCGCTCGCGCACGGAAAGGCAGTGCACCTTGCTGGCCCCGATGCGCTGGAACGCCTCTTCGTAGACCGGAAGGATCTCTTCCGGTACGCCACTAGCGGTGGCGATAACTGTCACCTCGTCGCTGTCTTCCGGCGTGTAGCTGAACACCTTCGACAGGACCTCGAGCTCCTGCTCGCGGTCCTCCGCGCCGCCAATGGCGATCAGGGTGCCGTACTGGTCATCGGGGTCATGGGTCATATGGTTTCGCTCGCCGCATCAGCGATGCCTTCAGGTGTCTGGGAGTGGAAGAATTCTACGGAGGATGAGTCGTCTGCAATCGATTGTAGCATTCGCCGGGCATGCCCGGTGAAAGAGTGTCGGCCGTATGCGTATTGTTGGGCAGGATACGCCGAGTGGTTTTCCCTTTTTGCCCGGTTCTGGCAAAAAAAACTCTGAATGCGACCGGGATGGAGTCGGTGCGCGCCGGTATGGTGCCGGCGACATGCGCGCATGTCGCCGGCTGCGGGCGGGGGTTATTCCCCGGCAGGGGCGTCGGTCCAGGACTGGCGATAGTTTTCGATCCCCATCGAGTCGATCAGGCCGAGCTGCGTGTCGAGGTAGTCATGGTGGCCCTCTTCATCCGCAAGCAGCGCGGTGAAGAGGTCCCGGCTCGCATAGTCGCGGGCCTTCTCGCACACGCCCGCCGCCTCGCGGTAGAGTGCCAGCGCTTCCTTCTCGGCCGCGAGGTCGTTTTCCAGCACGCTGCGCACGTCACTGCCGATGCGCAGCGGATCGAGTTCCTGCATGCCTGGCTCGCCCTCGAGGAAGAGGATGCGCCGGATGAAACGGTCTGCGTGACCCATTTCCTCGGTCGCTTCCTGCATCTCCTTCTGCGCGAGCCCGTTCAGGCCCCAGTGTTCGAGCTTGCGCGAGTGCAGCATGTACTGGTTGATCGCCGTGAGCTCGCTGCGCAGGCCGCGGTTGAGATATTCGACGACTTTGTCATCACCCTTCATGGTGGCAATCCTCTGTGTTCGCTGCGAATGGCTATGCTGGTTGCCGGCTGATTTAGACTGAGTCTAATTTTATCGGAATGAAATGGTGCATACCAGGTTCCGATGCGGTTCGGGGCATCAGCCCAGCGTAACCCGGTTGCGGCCGTCGTGCTTCGAGCGGTACAGCGCCGCGTCGGCACGTGCGACCAGCGTCGAGAGATCCTCGTGCCGCTCGTGCTGCGTGACCCCGGCGCTGACTGTCACCCCGAGTTCGTGACCACCGTGGCGCATCGTGCGCGCGGCCACCGCGACCTGGATCTTCTCCGCGATCGCGGCGGCGTCCTCGCGGGGGCAGTCGCCGAGCAGGATCAGGAACTCATCGCCACCCCAGCGGCAGAGCGTATCCGCTTCCCGGACGTGTTCATTGATGACGCCGGCCAGCGTGCGGATGATCGCGTCACCGGCCGCATGACCGTATTGGTCATTGATGCGCTTGAAGTCGTCGATGTCCAGAGCGATCAGGGACACCGGGTTGCCGTTCCGCCGAGTCAGGCGGACCACCTGCTCGAACAGACTCGAGAAGACCTGGCGACTGGCGGCGCCGCTGAGTTCGTCCCGGGTTGCCATTTCCTCGAGCCGGACCTGATAGCCGCGCACCGTGAACCATGCGGTGACGAGCGCGATCGCCGCGAACACGAGCGCGATCACGATGTTCAGGAACAGGGTGTTCAGGATCCGGGCGTTGGTGTCCGAACGCGCCTGTTCCACGACCAGAAACCAGTCGAACTCGGGGATCAGGCGACTATTGACGTGTACGGTCCCTCCGTCGGCATCGGTATAACGGGTTGTCGCATTCGAACTCGACAGGATCTTCGTCGCCACTGACTGCAGGCCCGGATGCTCGCGAATCCGCTCGGGTCCTTCATAGCTCATGCCCCGCAGTTGGACGCGCCCCTGACGGTCGACGAAGAAGATCCGACGGCCGTAACGCTGTTCGTAGGTCTCGACCAGCTCGGCGACGGAGTCCACGGACAGGCCGATACCCGTCGCCCCGATGTAGTCGCCGTCATAATCCTGGACCCGGTAATTGACGAAGATGGTCAGCCGCTCCGGGTTCGCGGTGTCGTGATCGACGTTGATCTCGTACCGGTCTTTCATCTCGCGGACGCGGAAGTACCACTCGTCGAGCGGTTCGCCGCGTTCGACCGTGCCCTGGACGCCGTCCGGGTGGTAGTAGCGGCGGCTCGCCTCGGAGACGAAGAACGCGGTGGTGGTGTCGTATTTGTCCTGGATCTCGCCGAGATAGCGCAGGATGCTCTCGTGCTCGTTCTCGCCCTCCAGGGTCCAGTCGCGCAGGAACGTGTCATGCGCCATCAGCGAGGCGATGAGCACCGAACGCAGCAGATCCTGCTCGATCTCCGAATAGACGTTGTCGCTGGTGAGCGGCAGCGTCTCGCCCGAGATGCGCTCATCGAGGGAGTCGCGTGCGACGTAGTAGCCGATGATGCTCGTGGCGATGAAGCCGAGGATCAGCACCCCGGCCAGGGCCGCGACGAAGTACAGTTTCCGGTAGGGCAAGGTCTGTCCGCCTTGTGTTGAAAAGTCGTCGCTCGCGACGGGTTCATGGTTCCGCCTTCCCCCGACGAGAGGGGGGCTTTCGCCAGCCTACAATTTCCGTGCCCACGAGGGGCGATCCACGTGCCCCCGGGACGGGGATCCGGTGCGCGTGTGCCGCTTTTCGGTCGGGTCAGTGTCCGCCTGTGTCGCCGGGGGCGCCAGTGGCGGCCAATCTGCGCCGGATAGTGCGCGTTTCGCTCTGAGAGGGTGCCGGTGCGCTGCGAGGGTGGCACATATATTTGGCACGCGGTTTGCTCTGTGTTCAGACAGGCGCGGCCCGCACGGTCATCTCGATCGGGTCGGCGCACCAGGGAGAAGCCGAGATGAAAGATCCGAACACCGATGGACAACCGATTTCCGAGAACCTGTTCCGCCGCCTGGTGGTGCGGCTGACGGCGCAGCAACTGCGGGATCTGCCCGTCGATCGCCTGCCCGCGTCGATCCCGTTCGATGTGGTCGATGCAAAGACCGATCCCGCGAAATACGCGGTGCTGAACGAACTGGCCTGGACGGTCGGTGCGCGCGAACTCGAGCGTCGCTGCGAGGCCGCCGACCGTCTCGATACCGAGAGCCGCGAGGCGCTCGAAGCGGCGGAGGCCGCGACCGCGCGCCCCGTGGCGGAACTCGACCGGATGACCGAGCGCGTGAGTCGCGCCTGGTCCAACGGCGACTTTCGGGGCGACGCGCTGTCGGATTCCAGTCAGTTGCTTGAGCGTGGCCGTGCCCGCGCGGGGGAGATCGCCGAGCAGGTCGGACGGCTGCATCGTGCACTCGCGGTACTCGACCGGCCATGGGTGGCCGATGGTCCGTTGCTCGAGCGCATCAGCGCGGCCCGCCAGCATGCCCGCGCGGTCCTGCACTCGCTCGAGGGCGGCCTCGGGCGGTACGAACTGCTGGAGGTCGACATTACCCAGGGCGATATGCGCGCGCGCCAGGCCCAGTGCGATCTCGAGCTGAGCCGGTACCGCGAACTGGACGAGAAGATCGAGATCGTCGAGGAAAAGCTTCGCCGCCCGCGCCAGCTCCTGCGCCGGCTGATCAGCCCGCGAGTCGCGCGTCAGGAGCGCGACTATCTGCTGCAGCGCCTCGATACGCTCATCCGCCGGCGTGACAGCGTGGAGACCTTCGTCAGTGAAGACGATCTGATGCACTGGCTGGATGTGCTCGTAAACGCCAGCCTGCATGTGCCCCAGGACCAGTGGCGCCAGCGTGCCCAGCGCACGCGCCTGCTGCTCTACCGGCTCATGAACGTCTACTGCCTGCAGCAGGAAATGGCCGCCCATCAGGTGGCCGTGCGGGCGACGCCGGGCGTTAACGCGGAGCAGGCGATCGGCTACTACCTCAAGAGCGAGCGCTTCATCCTGAGTTACTTCTCGCGCAAGCGGCAGGAGGTCACGCTCTGGCTCTCCGGCGCCGCGGGCGAAAAGCTGGGCCGACTCGATCAGGTGCGCGACGCGATTCTGGCGGACTATCGGCGCAACTCCCAGCGCACCCGCCGGGACGCGCCGGCAAGCTCGAAAGCGGCGATGGGGCCGGACGCCGGTCTTGAGCTGGACGCGGTCGGCGGTGCAACGGAGACCGCCGCGGCGCGCTGAGCAACGGTGCGCCGCGATCGCCGGGGGCGCCCTCGGGGGCGGCTTCAGCCCGCCCGCTTGGTGGATTCAGGTTCCTTTGCTGGCAGGGGCGGCATCGGCCAGCGCGGCATAGTGTGCCCGCAGCCGCGTCAGGTCGATCGTGTTCAGGAATGAAGAGTACGCCAGATAGCTGATCAGGAACCGTGGATCTTCCGCCCAGGGCGGCAGATGGTCCGGCGCCCGGCACAAGCCCGCGGCCCGCAGTTCGGCGATGGCCGGGATATCCTCGATATCGAGCTTGCCGACGAACAGCAGCCGCAGCAGATCGGCCCGCCCCAGATCCACGGCCGTGCGCATGAAGTTGTGTACCCGCAGCAGCCCGTCGAGATAGACCCCGTCCTTGGTGAACGGAATCCCGCCCTCGACCCGGCCGCCGCGGAAGATCCGCCGCGTATTCTCGAACGACTGCTCGGCATGCCCGGTGCGCGCCAGGAACCAGCGGTAGACCTCGATGAAGTCGGCTCCGTCCAGCGCCATCTGGATCGCGATGACGCGGTCGGCGAGTCGGCGCAGGCGGTCGATTTCCATGCTGCCGGTGATGAACTCCGCGAAGACCGCGAGGCCCTCCTGCGTGCGCGTCGTGCCGGGATGGCTGAGACCGAGGATCGGCAACTCCGGCTGGGCGCGCCCGTTGAGCGAGGTCAGTACGTGCACGAAGGCCTCGTGCTGGATCAACTGGTCCACGTCGCGGTCGGTGAAGCAGGCGTTGCGGCGGATTCGGATGTTCTCCGGGCCCGCCAGTGCATTGGCCGAGAGTTCGTCGACCACGATCACGTCGGGTGCGGCGTCGCCGAAGCGCGCGTTGACCGCGGCGCGCATCGAGTCGGCCAGCCCTGCCGCCAGATGGCAGGCGGGCGGCGGTGCACCGAGATCGGCATGGCTGAGGGATTCGATGATGCCGTCGAACTGCCGCGCCAGACCCAGCGTGCTGGTGGTCTCGTCCGGCTGGACATCAGCGGGCGTACCGAACAGCGCGCGCGAATGGGTCAGGAATTCGTCGGTGCCGGCGCTCGCGAGCAGGCGGGCGCCGCTCTCGATGGCGTCGGCCTGGCGCGCCAGCCAGCCCGAGACGGCATCGTCGGGCGTGCCCAGTTCGCGGCGGAAACGCCGCAGGGCGTCGAGGCTCGGACCGGGGTCGAATCGCGGATACTCGATGGCCGGGAGGGCGTTGGCGCCGCGGGCAAAGAAATCCTCGCGCACGGACGCCGGCCACGCCAGGTAGCGCAGGACCCGGACCGGCGCCTCCGCTTCCCGCAGGTATTCGATCAGGCGGCCGATGCGGGCCGATTCCATGGTGTCTTTCCCGGTGGGCGTACGCGCGGTATTGTCGCATGGCCCGCCAACAGCTCGTCCGCGCGCTGTCCCTGAAACGGAGTTTCCATCATGTACCGCCTGATCGCGCCGGTGCTGGCGCTGTTGCTCGTAAGCGCTGTGGCGCCGGCCGCCGAGAAGCCGCTTTGGGAACTGGGGGTCGGCGTCGCCCCGGTCACGTTTCCCGCGTATCGCGGTGCCGATGAGCAGGTGAATTACACGTTCCCGATCCCGTATGTCGTCTATCGGGGGGATCGACTGCGCGTGGATCGCGGCGGCGCCCGCGGCATGCTCTGGGACTCGGATAATGTCGAGGTCGACCTGAGCTTTGACGGAGCCATCCCGGTCGACAGCACCGACGACGGCCCCCGCGCCGGCATGGACGAACTCGATCCGATCCTCGAGGTCGGACCTTCGCTCAAGGTGCGGCTGATGGAAACGGACAGCGGCCGGCTGGAATTCCGGTTGCCCGTTCGCGCCGCGGTCGCCATCGACGACGGCTCAACTCGCCAGGAGGGCTGGAAGGTCCACCCGATGCTCAACTACAACGCGCCGGGACTGGTCGACGGCTGGGATGTCGGCTTCAACATCGGGCCCAAGTTCGCAAGCCGGGATTTCCATGCCTACTACTACGACGTCGAAGCGGCCGACGTGACGCCGGATCGACCCGCCTACCGCGCTGATGCCGGTTACAGCGGGATGTCGATGCTGGTCAGCGCGAGCCGCCGATTCGATCGCTTCTGGGTCGGCTCATTCCTGCGCTACGACAATCTGGAAGGCGCCACTTTCGACGACAGCCCCCTCGTGGAGACCGACCACGCGATCAGTGCCGGCATAGCGATCAGCTGGATCCTGTGGCAATCGGACGAGACCGTGCGCGTGGATCCCCGCTAGTGGGCCATGCGGGTATTTCGGTAATGCTCTGCGGCGCTGTGCGTGCTCGCCGCAAGGCGCGAGGAGCGAGTGTAGCGCGTCCTACAAGAGTGACGAGCAACGCAGCGGCGGGTGCGCACAGCGCCGCCCTGCGGGAGCGGACATGGCGCTCCATCACGGCGTTGCGCCTCGCTCACGTAAGACTCGCTACGCTCGTTCGGCGCGCCTTGTGCTGAAGCGCCATGTCCGCTCAGAGCGTTACCGAAATACCCGCA
>Ga0075106_1000422_pt1 | contig 22509 bp, 21 predicted proteins | sample AntDeeMetag02WF4_FD_69796 | JGI IMG/M metagenome (GOLD analysis project Ga0075106, IMG submission 69796) | Saline lake microbial communities from Deep Lake, Antarctica - Antarctic Deep Lake Metagenome 02WF4 | ecosystem: Environmental > Aquatic > Non-marine Saline and Alkaline > Saline | place... | reverse complement strand
CATCACCGACGACATCTCGACGCACAGCAATCCGAGTCCGACTATCCGCGACATGATGGATGTCTTCGAGGATATGGTCGACGACCCTGAGGAGTTCGTCGTGCGGTCCGACGAGGAGGCCGGGAAGATCAAAGAGGACGCGACGTATCCAGTCGAACTGGGCTGTCATCCACCACTCGAGGTTCCCATCGAAGACCCGTTTTCGAAGCGTATTCATTCGAAGACGGCGTTCGGCGGGGGACAGCGAGAGTGCCCGCTCGAGTTGACGGGCAACGCCGTCGGTATCGGTGGGATCGATCGTGAGCGCATGAGAGCCGAGCGTCTCGTGAGCACCAGTTCCCTGACTCAACAGCAACATCCCGTCGCCGTCGACGCTCGATGCGACGTACTCCTGTGCGACCAAGTTCATCCCGTCGACCAGCGGACTGACGATCATCAGGTCTGCACGTCGGTACAGTGCACAGAGTTCCGCCGCCGAGAGATAGTCTTCGGTGTAGACGATCGGATCCCACGCCTGCGTGCCGAATCGCTGATTGATTCGTTCGACCTCGCTCCGGACGAACTCGCCGTATCGTTCGTAGGCCTGAATGTCGGTTCGAGACGGTGTCGCCGTCTGGATGAACGTGAACTCGCCGTGGGACGATGGGTTCCGCTCGAGAAACCGTTCGACCGCAGCCAGCCGTTCGGGGATCCCTTTCGTATAATCGAGTCGGTCGACACCAAGGCCGATGACGTTCTCGCGTGAGATATCGTATCGGTCGAACAGCGAGGAGCGTTGTGACGCCGAGACTGACCGGGTGTCCTGATCGTAGGATTCGGCGTCAACGCCCATCGGCGTTGCAACGACGCGAGTCGTCTGCTCGCCGGACGTAACGGTCCGTCGGTCCCAGTCGACGTCAGCGGCCGGGAGATATCGGTGGACACAATCGAGAAAGCGCTCGGCGTATCGGTCGACGTGAAAACCAAGCAGGTCGTTTCCGAGCAGTCCCTCGAGGATTGTTCTGCCGGCTGGACAATGCTGGAACGTCGTCGACGTCGGCCACGGTACGTGCCAGAACTGGGCAACGGTCGTCGACCGTGGGACTCGATCACGGATCATTTGCGACGCGAGTGCGAAGTGGTAATCCTGAAGCCAGACGACCGAGTCAGCGGTCGCGTGCTCACGTACTGCCTCGGCGAAGCGCTCGTTGACCGTCCGATACCATTCGAAATCGTTCGACCGGGTTTCGACGAGGTCCGTAAATCCATGGCACAATGGCCAGAGGACACGGTTGCTGAACCCATAGTAGTAGGAATCGATCGCCTCGTCCGAGAGCGCGATCCGCTGGAGCGTATAGGATGGATCGTTCGGTGGGACAGCGACGCAGTCGTGCTCGTCAGTGACGTCGAAGTCAGCGTCGCCATCGCCCCAGGCGATCCAGGTTCCCGCCGCCTGCTGCAAAACCGGATCGAGCCCAGCAGTCAGCCCGCCTGTCGGTTCGTCGACCGTGATCGGACGGGTGTCGGTCTCGTCAGTCGATTCTGGAACCGTCTCATCAGTCCCTGTCGCCGCGTCCGCAGTCGTGGCCGGCCGATCGCTACCGGCGGTCGATGCCGCCGTGTCGTATTCGTGTCGATACGGTTGCCGATTCGAGACGACGATCAGAGAATTCGGACAGGTCGGTCCGTCGGACCCTGTCCCGTCAGTCCTCCGGCCGCCTCCATCGGCCCGTAGCTGTCGGTTACTCGGAGCCGTCAACGACAATCGCTCGTCGGTAACTCGCATTCGCTGCTATTGGACAGCCTCGTCCCGGGTTGATTCGTGGCTTGCACCAGCATGGGTGTCTAATAGTGTCCCGATACTGGCCGAAATCAACTGACCATCCAACCGGCGTGACTATCCGTTCAACGGTCCGAAGAGACACGGACGAGTCTGACACGCCACAGAATCATTGATTTGCAAACAGTATCGAGAGTCGAGCAGCGAGGAGACACCACGTTTCCGGTGAAACAGCCGTGTGTCTCGCCCAGAGTGGTCGGTACTGGAAGGTCATCCGTTTATCAGAGGTCGGTCATGCGTCGTCCGTCTCGACGAGTACCTTCCGGACGACGTCCGGATCCTCGAGCAGTTGGTGTTCGGTGTAACTCCCCTCTGCACTTCCCCCGCTCTGACGGGATTGCTCGATAATGTCGAGAAAGGCGTGCTCTTTCAGCAGGTCACGGACCCGACGCAACGAGAGCGTGTCGGAGCCTTCCTGGCGACAGATTTCCTCGTAAACGTCGTAGATACGAGTCGTCCGGAAGCCGTCCTCGTCTGCGGTGTTGAGTGCAAGGACTGCAAGCGCCTGCAAAACGTACCGTGAGTGAGGTGTCGACCCCCGAATGAGCTCTCGGAACCGATCAGTTTCGGCCCGCTCACGGGCCTGGACGACGTACTCCTCGCGAACGGTCTCGTTACCGGTGGACTGAGCAATCTCGCCTGCATACCGAAGGATATCGATCGCCTTCCGGGCGTCACCGTGTTCTCGAGCGGCAAGCGCTGCAGCCCGTGGAATAACTGACGAATCGAGGACCCCATCTTTGAACGCGTCGCTACGGGCCTGCATTATGTCTCGAAGCTGATTCGCGTCGTATGGCGGGAAGACGAACTCGCGTTCACAAAGACTCGACTTGACTCGTTCGTCCATCCGATCTTTGTACTTGATCTTGTTGCTGATCCCGATCACGCCGATCTTGCACGACTCGAGTTTGCCGGCCTCGCCCGCACGCGAGAGTTGCATAAGAATATCGTCGTCGTCGAGTTTGTCGACCTCGTCTAAGATGATGAGGACGACCTCGAACTGTGTATCCAACACTCGCCAGAGGCGCTTGTAGTATGTCGATGTACTGAGTCCTTTGTCGGGAATCTTGACATCAGTGACTGCCGAATCGTTCAACGAGTGGGCGATCGTCTGGACCGCCTGGGTCTCCGTGCTATCCTGTGCACAGTCGACGTAAGCGAACTTGGCGGTGACACCCTCTTCTTTCGCAACGCGAACGAGCTGTTCGGAGATATGTTTGGCACAGAGCGATTTTCCAGTCCCAGTTTTTCCATAGATAAGGAGATTGCTCGGACTCTGGCCGAAAATGGCGGGGTTGACGGCATTCGCGAGTTCCGCAATCTCGTCGTCTCGACCGACAATTCGTCCCTCCTCGGGGAGGTGATTGATCTCGAGCAACTCCTTGTTCTCGAAGATCGGATCGTCACGGGTAAAGAGGTCATCGCCGGAACTCGACATAGATTACAGACACCACGTTTCCGGTGAAACGTCTTTACTGTTTGGACTTGAATCCGGAAAACCGATGAGAGCCGTAGATTTCGGCAAGAGAGCCGTTCTCAAGCAGGTGGGTGAAACGAAAGTTCTTCGTGGGGAAAACGGAGCACACACACACCACGTTTCCGGTGAAACGGGGAAATGGGGGTAAGGGGTTCCAGTTGAAACGGGGGTTGGTGAGTTCTCGATGATTGTAATATCGGCAGTTCGATGATCAAAAACAGTCTTATTGAGGGTTCTACTGACGGAAAATAGCGGAATAGCGATCCAAAAGAACGACAAACGATCGACGCATCTATCTACGAACTAGAAAGAAACGAGCAGTAGAAACACATCGTTTTGGGCGGAATCCGCTCCGAAACGTCTCAAACGGAGCTTCAAATCGAATTTCCGGTGAATTAGAAGTGTATTGACTACCGTCAATTCTTTTTCTGTTTTAGGACTTAATGGACTTTTTCCTTTGAGGCCACTTATACCTATCTATAAACAAGTAGCACTGGACGGCACTGTCTAGATGAGAGTTTGAGGAACGAGCAGGTGGTGGCAAGAAGTGTCCATGCAACTCGCCAACCTGCTCAGAGAGAGCTTCGACGTGGATTGTGATGAGGTTTGGGAGAACGAACGCACCCCGACACCCGTCAGGGTGTTCGGGGTGCGCCTGCATTCGATGGGGTTGTCGGTGCGGGAAGTCGTCGCTGTGTTGGACTTACTTGGCGTCGATCGGTCTCACGGAGCGGTCTGGAACTGGACGCACGATCTCGCGGAGAGCCAGGCGGACCCGCCGACGGCAGCGCCGTCGCGGGTCGCCGTTGATGAGAAACAGATTGAGGTCGATGGCGAAACGAAATGGCTGTACGCGGCGATCGATACGGAGTCGAAGCTCCTGCTCGAAATCGACGTATACAGCCGCCGCGGGACCGATCCCGCGGCGGCATTTTTGCATCGGCTAACCGAGAAACACGACGTGTCAGACACGGAGTTTCTGGTTGATGGCGGTGGCTATCTGACTGCCCTCTTTCGACACGACCTGAGCGGTCAGCTCAACTACACAGACCGGAACCACATCGAAAAATGGTTCCAGACTGTGTCGATGCGAATCGACCGCTTTCACTCGTTTTGGCGGGGCAGTCCAGCCAGTGCACGTCGCTGGCTCAAACGGTTTAGACACCACTACAACCACGATCGACCGAATCAAGCACTCGATGGTCGAACGCCAGCTCAGGAGATGCTGAACTAGACAGTGCCCACTGGACCATCCTAGTAGTATAGTTATGTTTACTCAAGGGCATATCTAGGAGTAGTTATTGCGACAAAGCTAAGATTAGAGCGATCTCATACAAATACACTCTATTCTACCATATGTCTATGGTTATACAGCACTCTTTATTTTTATCTATGGTAGAATACATAGTACATCAATATACTATCCAGAATAAATCCGGAGTAAGCTCCATGTTACGCCTAAAATCACCTCTCTTGTAGTTCTCCCTCCTTCCTGTGAAAGGCGTTTCACCGGAAACCCGGTGTGTGCGCGCGGCGTATTCAGCGTGATGCCCCCTTGATTATTTCCCGTTTCACCGGAAACCCGGTGTGCGCGCGCTCCCAGTCAAGACACTCTCGATCGTTATCTACTTCACCGGAAACTCGGTGTGTGGGTGCACGTCGTTTCGGACCGATGCACTGGGTACGCCGACCAGATCGTCAGCTGCTGTCCAATTCATCGGAAACCCGGTGTGCCCCCTTCACCGTTCATGGATGATCGAGCCTCTCTCACGACCGAGAGATTACTAACGTTCATATTATCTCTTGTAACTAAATATCATTCAGAACAGTATTTCACCGGAAACGTGGTGTGTGCTCGTCGGACCTGCTGTGTACACCCGGCCAGTAGCTGAACCCGGTAGTCGATACTGATCTACGGGTAGTTGGTTCTGACTCGAACTCGAGTCAGTAGCCGAGTATCAGTCGGCATCTACTGTTTACGGCGAGGAGGATGTCACTTAGTAGTAGTAGAGTTCGAGTTCGTGTCCACAGTTCCGACACGCCGTTTCACTCCCCTGTAGTCGGTTGGCGTGACTCTCTTCGTCGATCCCTGGCCCCGGTGGAACGGACGCGTTGATCGACGTCTCACACTCCGGGCACCCGATATGCACCTCTGCTGGGTCTGACTGAGCCATACCTTGGGCGTATTCGACTCACTCCAATAGTTATCCCAACCGTACGATCGGTTTCGGGTAGATTTCTCAGACAGACTACTGGCAGTCTGGTCCGGCGCGACCGCGAACCCGATTGCGGTCGCGCCGAAAACCAGGGACAGCACACCGTCTCACACGATGTATGTTACATCTTCGAACTCGAAAAATGCCGTCTCGTAACCGTCGTGTCGTGATACCTGTGGTGGAGCGTCGACGGAAACCGTTATTTCGTCGCCTGACTCGAGGTTGTCGACTTCGAGTCCGTAGTGGTGGCCGAATTCGTGATCGAGCGTCTCGGTCAGCGACTCAGGCTCGAGGACGACCGATCCGGCGCGCTCGACCGTCACGCTCAGTCTCGCAAGCGGAAGGATGACGTCGTTGTACGGGGTTCGTTTACAAACGACAAGATACGACCCGTCGTCGGTTACTCGATCCTTCTCACTGACTAGTGCGGAGATTTCAGCGTCGGCGCTTCGTTCGGTACCCAGCAGTTCACCGGGTAGCTCCTCGACTGGGAGCCCACTCGACGTGGGTGGATAGCCGGGTCCGTTGAAACTATCTGGACTGTTGATCCCTCCGTGATCGTGTTCCTCGCCGTGTCCGGTCCCGTGAGCGCCATGCTCGCTGTGATCCATCAGTGATAGTGCATCACGACTGCCGCGACGGTCGTCATCGACTTCTTCGTACTCGAGGTCGTGAATGTCCGATCGCTCGAACTCGAAGTCGATTTCGAACGTTGTCGCGCTCTCGAATCGATTTTCGAACGTCCCGCTTCGCTCGGTCTCGAGCGGGCCGACCCGGATTCGAGCCGTATATTTTCCCTCTTCTGGCAGTCGGATGTTGTCGCCGTAGTGAAACCCCATCCGCTGGGAGAGCATCGGCCAGGGAGAGAGCCGTCCGTCGACCGAGTCGCCGTCGTGGAGGAGTTCGAGCCCGACGTTCACCGGAAGGACGGTGTCCGTCTCGACGTCCCAGGCGGTTATCATGAGATGCATACTGTCGTCGACGTCGACGTCGACCTGCTCCGTGTCGCCGGCGACGAGCCAGAAACGGTGGGGGAACGTATAGCTCAGTTCGACGGCATACTCGCCATCGGTCGCTTGTCCATAGGTGTTCATCTCCTCGCTGCCCGCAGGGAGATAGACGGCATCCGGTCGATTCTCGACGAGCGGTGGGTTCGACCAGGCGGACTGTTCGTCGAAGCCGAGGCGATCGAGACAGCCGGCGACGCCGATACTGCCGACGACAGCTGTTCCGTACAAGAAACCCCGACGATTCATTATACTCGAGTAGGGGAGGCGGTGACAAAACGACTGTTGGTTCAGTGGTCGAATATTGGACCAATCGAGTGACACACGTATCGCTGGCCGTCGTGCGATGTGGTGTGCAGTGGTGGGCAGTGACTACTATCTTTTTAAGGAGAGAATCCCGGCGTTTACGCCGTCACCAGAAATCACAGATTTCTGGTTGCCCGTCAGATGTAATCTGACGACCGGGCGTGAATCCGACGACTCATCCACACACCACTGTCGATGGCAGGCCGGATATTTAACGCCAATCCGCACCATTAAGTAGGATTGTCTACATAGACTATCTATGGCGATTCAGGCCACTCGCACCTATGTTGCTTCCATTCGCAACCAGCAACAGGTGCAGAGTGATTTGGACTCGCTTGGGTTTGCCGCCTCAAAGCTCTGGAACATCGCACGCTGAACGTGTGACCGCATCTGGTGCGAAACAGGGATAATCCCCGAGGATGGCCCACTCAAGGCATACCTGAAGAATCACGAACGCTATGCCGACCTCAATTCTCAGTCGAGTTCGTTCGAGACGGCAAAGCCGTCTCGTGATGCCAATGAGCTTCGCTCATTGAGCACAACGAGTCATAGAAGAACTCGCTGAAGCGTTCAGTGGTTGGTATGCTAAACGCCGAAACGGGGACGACCGCGCAAACCCACCGAAGTATCGGAAGAACGGCGACGATCACCCACGATCGACAGTCACGTTCAAAGAAGACGGGTTCAAATACGACGCAAAGAATAATCGGATTCGCCTCTCTAAAGGCCGAAATCTGAAAGAACACTGGTCAGACTTCATCCTCTGTGAGATTGAAATCCGACCAGACGTGACGATCGAGAACGTTGGCCAAGTGAAAGCAGTCTGGAACGGTTCTAAAGGCGAATGGGAACTTCACATCGTGTGCAAACACGAAATCGAGGCCGAGTCTCCCGGCGACGAAACTGCTGGCATTGACCTCGGTATCTCAAACTTCGCCGCCGTCTCGTATTCTACGGGCGACCACGAGTTGTATCCGGGGAACGCTCTCAAGACCGACGAACGGTACTTCGCTAAGGAGATTGCGAAGTGCAACTCGTCTCGCTCGAACAATGCCTTGAGACTCCGCAAGAAGCGTTCTGAGCGTCGGTCGCACTACCTACACGCCGTCACGAAACACATCGTTGCAGAGTGTGTTGAACGAGGTGTCGGGACAATTGCTGTCGGCAACCTCGAAGGCATCCGCGAAGACGACGAGACTGGTGAGGCTCGGAACTGGGGCGACCGTGGCAACGAAGGCTTGCACGGATGGGCGTTCGACCGCTTCACGAACGTACTCACATACAAGGCGAAAGTCGAAGGTTTCACTGTGGTCATAGTGAGCGAGCGAGACACGTCGAAGACGTGTTCGCGTTGTGGGCAGAAACGAGATGCCAACCGTGTTGAGCGCGGCTTATACGTCTGTCGTGGGTGTGAGGCCGTGATGAACGCCGATTCGAATGGTGCGGAGAACATTCGGCGTCGGTTAGACCAAGCAAAAAAGGTAACTCTGAATCCTCGATCTACAGAGGATAGGAGTAGCGGGCGTGTGGCACGTCCAGTAGTCAACCTGTTCCGTCGTGGAGAACACGACCAGAGTCGTGGACAGGGGACGTTCGCTGAACAAGCGAGCAGCTGCAAATCATAAATATCCCAACTGCGGTAGGGAAGCCTCGCCGTGAACGGCGAGGAGGATGTCACCGCTTTCGAGGAGTCGGTCCGAGTAGTCGGTGACTCTTCGCGCTAACTCGGAGGCGATCGTGCTAGATCGTTGACCGTCCCTTCGGTGGCCGAACCAACGGACATTTTATCGCCCACTCCTACATATCGCGTATGAAACGGCGGACAAATCTTCACTCGCGTGGGGTCGCCGGTGTCGCTGGTGTTGCTGGCTGTCTCGACAGTCTCGACCGCGAGAGTGGCGACAGCCGAACGATTCTTCCACCGCCGGCCGATCGTCTTCCGGACGCTGAACATGAGGGCTGCCTCGAGACGGCTGTCGAGGATCTCAGGGTCGTCATTGGGGTGGCATAACAATGCGCCGACGGGACTTTCTCGCCGGAGTCGGCAGTGTTGGCGTCGTCGCTGGTGCTGGTGCAGTCGCCGTGTACGGCGTTCCGTCTCCTGAGTCCCTGCGTGACGGCGGTGGTGAAGACGGACCATATGAGCCACTCGAGATCGAGACGATCGACGCGCCGGGAAGCGAGGCCGGGACGATACAGGTCCCGGATCCCGAACAGGCAACGTTCGTCGATTTCTTCGCCACGTGGTGTGGGCCGTGTATCGATCAGATGCCGGCGCTCGCCGAGGCCAACGAACGAATCGGTGACGAGGTGCTGTTCTATTCCGTCACCAATGAGAATTTCGGCGATAACGGTGCATCTCCCACGGCTGATCTCGCCGACTGGTGGGCGGAACACGACGGCAACTGGACCGTCGGGCTGGATCCGACAGCAGAGTTGTCGGCGCGCTATCTCGATGGCCTTCCGACGGCCGTCGCAATCGATGCCTCGGGCCGCGTTCAGTGGTCCGACTCCGGCGTCAAAACCGCGGACGAACTGGTCAACGGGATCGAACAGGCACTCGAGGCCGACGACGGTGACGGGCTGTTATGATCGACGGCTCGCTGCCGCTCGCGTTCGCGTTGGGGGCGGGCGTTGCGACGTTCTTCTCGCCGTGTGCGTATCCGCTCTTGCCGGGGTACGTCGGCTTCTACGTCAGTCAGACCGAAGGCGAGGACGCATCCCTGTCGGGTGCGCTAAGCCGCGGCTTGATCGCCGGAACCGGCGCACTCGTGACGCTCGGAGTGTTGTTGGTCGCGGCCTATCAGATCGGCCACTCCACGCTGTCGAACATTACGCTGTTTGAGCCGATCGTCGGTGCGCTGCTGGTCGTCTTCGGTCTCTTGATCGTGTTCGACCGGGCCCCGTCGCTGTCGATCACGCTCCCGAAACGTCGCTCGAGCGTCCTCGGCTTTGGGATCTTCGGGGCCGGCTACGCACTGGCGGCTGCGGGGTGTGTTGCACCCCTGTTTATCGCCGTGATTGCACAGGCACTCTCCCTGCCGCCGTTGTCGGCAGCTCTCGTCATCGGGACCTACGTCGGCAGCATCGTGTTGCTGATGGTCTCGCTGACTGTCGCGACGGGGATGGGCCTCGTTGCCAGTGCCGGTCGGCTGGCAGCACACAGCGGAACGCTCAAGCGAGTCGCGGGTGCGATCATGATCGTCGCTGGTCTCGGACAGCTGTATCTCTCGATCGTTATCCTCGACGTCCTCTGAGTCTACCTGCGGGAAAATAGAAGCCTCAGGGCTTGACCCCGAGGCGGTTCACACACCACAGCACCGTCTCGGACTCCACGTCGGCTTTCGTTCACAAGGCGGTCGCTTGTTTTGCTCCCCGTTGTCCTACTACCGATGGACTCGAAACGACCCGATGTCCGACTGGAGGACTCACCGGACGAAGACGGACTCGTGACCAAACGCGGTGACTCGAGCGACGATTCGTCGCTGCTCGATCGGCTTCGCTCGTATCTGCGGCGATAAGTGCGCCTACTGGCCTCCCGACGTACAGCCCGCGGTCCAGCGAGGAGGGGCGGGTTTTCAGCCTACTCCGGATCCTCGAGCAGTCCGAGATCGGTCGCGACGAGATCGGCGATCTGGTCGGCGATATCGGGGTCGACCATGGCGATGTCGTCGCCGTCGTGGAGCTGTTCGTTGTGCCGTTCGATTGCGTCTGCCACAGTGTCGAGTGGCACACGCGATGTCGTTTCGCATTCGGCGCAGACGATCGGGACCCCGGGATCGTCCGACTCGGTTCCGGCTGTCATTGATGAGCACTCTCGAGCGGATGGTGAAAGTCTCACTGATCGGACTCGATCCTTCTCGGTGACCGGTGGCCGGGCGCGTTCGGGCCCGTCAGTGAGCCCAGCGGCGGGAACTGACAAGTGCGGCGAGTGCCAGCGCGAGAACCGCAGTGACGGCGCCGAATCCGGGGACTTCGTCGTCGGTGTCAGTGTCATCGTCGTTCGTCTCGCCCGGCGATTCCGGTTTGGTGTGCTCGCCGTCGTCGTCACTCGAGTTCTCGTCGTCGGAGACGGGTTCGCCGTCGGCGCCGGTCACCTCGCTATCGAGTTGGAGGACGGCAACGACCTGTCCGTGTGAGCCGCCGGGGTAGTAAGTCCAGCCGCCACCGGCAGCGTCGTACGGTTCGGCGGCCTCGATCGGATCGATGTCGGTGTCCCAGGTGTCGTGTGCCTGTTGGATGTAGCCGACGGTCTCGATTTTGTCGGCGTGTTCGCCCTCGATCTGGATTTCGCCGTACTCGACGGTTCCGTCCTCGGGCAGGCCGTGCAGTTCGATGCAGTGACTATCCATGTAGCCGCTCCCCTGTGGAAGATCGTCGGTCGTTCCGAACTGGTCGGCGTCAAGTGGTCGTTCGTAGTTGTCGGTTAGCGGGTAGGTGACGGTCATTGGATCGGCGTGGCTGTGCCACGACGTCGACTCACTGGTCGGGAGCGTCACCGTCGTGTTCGGGACGGTCTCACCGACGATGGGATCACCAGCCTCGTTGAGGAGTGTGACACACATCTTTGCGGACCCCTCTCCGAGATATGGCTCCCGATACTCGTCGCGCGGGTTGACGTAACTGACCCAGTTACCGTCGCTGGCTTCGTAGTACTCGTCGTTTGGCCCCGGTGCCGCTTCGACATATGCGTCTTCGGAGACGTTCAGTTCGGTGTCCGAATCGGGGGGCGTGAGGGCCGGATTCGTCGCCGGATCGTCGCTTGCGCCACCGATCGCAGCGACCCCGACCAGTCCGATACAGAACACGACGAACAGGCCAGTTGTGACGAGTGTTCGCGACCGGACCATGGCTAGTCACCTCCTCGTGTTTGATTCGTCTTCGATCGTTCATACCTGACATCGTATCGCTCAAGATGATCATTCCGCCGGTGTCTCGAGGACACGTGCTGTTGTACCCGCGATGGTCGGTGTATCATCAGCTGTGACTGTCATGTTATTGGTTGTATCTATGAACCATCTAACAGGACGTAATACGCTATTAGAGACCAGTATCCAGTGCCTACGAGCCAGAGACTGTCGTGTCGACACTTGAGGATCGTCGGCAGCACTGTCAGTCGCGATCAGTCGAGGTCCGTTGTGGTCTCGACCAGTGTCTCCAACTCGAAGTCGTTGAGCGGATGGGGTTCGTCCTTTACGGTTTCGACGACGAACTGCGAACTCGTTCGGACGACTTCGCTGATGCTCTCGTAGTCGCTGATGAGCCGGTGGACCATTTCACGATCTGCGAGGTGTGCGATCACGACGAAGTCGGTCTCTCCCATCGTGAAATAAACCTGATTAACGCCTTCGATCTCGGCGAGTTTGTCCCCGACCTGTGTGTGGTACTGCTCGTCGTACTCCGCGATGACCTCCGTAATAACTGTGATCTCGAGGCCGAGTTTCTCGAGGTCGATATCGAACAGATCGTCCAGGACGATTCCCTCCTCTTTGAGCTTCGTGATCCGATAGTGGACCGTCGATTTCGGGATCTCGGTGTACGCTGCAATTTCGTCTGGGCTCCCCGTGCCGAGTGTCGCGATCGCCTGGAGAATGCGAATGCTGCGCTCGTCCATATTCCATACAAGGTTGTGGCTGGGTAAACACCATTCGAATGAACAGTTCATTGACGAGCCCCGACCCTGCGGTCAGGGGTGTTGATATCCGAATGTCAACCGAGTCTGGTGGGCGATTTCGGGACAAATATTTATCACCTCGATCTGACAATCACGGTTCTATATGAATTATGTTCAACAGCACCTGATAAGTTAGACTTATTTGCCAATAGTTCTCATCACACGGTATTGTGTTCGAAAGGGTGCTGATCGCGAACCGCGACGAGATCGCCGTTCGAATCATTCAGGCATGCACGGAACTCGGTATCGAAGCGGTGGCAGTCTACAGCGATGCGGACGAAGACGCCAAACACGTTCGGCTGGCCGACGACGCCTACCATATCGGCAGTTCGAAAGCAAAAGCGAGCTACCTCGACCAGAACGCGCTCCTCGAGGCTGCGCGCGCGGGTGACGTCGACGCGATCCATCCGGGATACGGCTTTCTCGCCGAGAACGAATCGTTCGCCGCTAACGTCGAAAACAGCGAGTTCGAGTGGATCGGCCCACCGAGTGACGTGATGGCTGACTTCGGCGAGAAGACCAAAGCCCGCAAAATCATGCAGGCGGCGGATGTCCCAATCGTTCCCGGTACGACCGAACCGGTAACGTCGGCGGCTGAAGTCGAGGCCTTCGGCGAGGAACACGGCTATCCGATCGCGATCAAAGCCGACGGCGGCGGCGGTGGCCGCGGCCTCAAGATCGCCCACGATCCCTCCCAGATCGAGTCGAAACTGCAGGAGGCAATCCGCGAGGGCGAGGCCTACTTCGACAACCCCAGCGTCTACCTCGAGCGATTCCTCGAGGACCCACGGCACATCGAAGTGCAGATTATCGGTGATGACCACGGCAACATCCGCCATCTCGGTGAGCGCGATTGCAGCATTCAGCGACGCCAGCAGAAACTCGTCGAGGAGTCGCCCTCGCCGGTGTTAGACGAGGAAACCCGCGAGGAACTCTGTGCGGCTGCGTGCCGGGGAGCTGCCTCGGCGGACTACGTCAACGCCGGGACAGTCGAATTCCTCTACGAGGGCGGCGAGTTCTACTTCATCGAGGTCAACGCCCGAATTCAGGTCGAACACACTGTCACCGAGGAACTCACCGGGATCGATTTGGTCAAGTGGCAGCTTCGCGTCGCTGCCGGCGAGGAACTCGCCTTCTCGCAGGACGATATCGAACCGCGCGGCGCGGCGATCGAGTTCCGGGTCAACGCCGAGGATCCCGACAACGACTTTATTCCGCTGCCCGGCACGCTGTCGACGTATCGGCCGGCACGCGGGATCGGCGTTCGCGTCGACGACGGCGTCGACGAGGGTGATTCGATCGCGCCCTTCTACGACTCGATGTTTGCGAAACTGGTTGTCACCGGGGAGGACCGAGCCGAAGCGATCGCCCGCGGCAAACGCGCCCTCGAGGAGACCAGTATCGAGGGCGTGCCGACGACGATCTCGTTCCACCAGCTGTTGCTCGAGGACGAGGGATTCGTCGCGAACGAACACACGACAACGTACGTCGAGAACGACCTGCTCTCAGAGTAACTTTCTGTTCGGGGTTTCTCGCCCGTCTCGGCGCGATTTTGCGTTCACTGCCAGTGTGCAGTTAGACTGTCTCAGACGATTTCGGGCAGCGACGCGAGTTCGATATCGGTCTCCTCGAGCCGGTCGTGAATCGCCTCGAGCACCGCGACGGCGTTTGGATTGTCGCCGTGGATACAGATACTGTCCGCCGGAATCGAGATCTCTTCGCCGTTTGCCGCCTCGACGACGCCTTCGGTGGCAATCGAGACGAACCGATCGGCGACGAGTTCGGGATCGCGATCCTCGAGCGTCTGTTCGACGATCAGGGAGCGATCGGCTCGGTAGTCCAGATCGACGTAGCCCTCGAAGACGGCTCGGAGGCCGTCGACGTCCTGTGCGACCTCGTAGATATTCATATCGGTCGCCAAGTAGATGAGGTCGTCGTCGACCTCGAGCATGCCTTCCATGACCGCGCGGGCGTGGTCGGGGCTCTCCGAGAGCATCGAGTACATCGCCCCGTGTGGTTTGACGTGCTGGACGGTCGCCCCGTGGCGGCGCGCAAACGCCGTGAGTGCACCGAGCTGGTAGACGACGTAATCCCGTACTTCCTCGGGGCTGGCGTCGATTTTTCGTCGGCCAAATCCCATCTTGTCCGGCAGGCCGGGGTGGACGCCGATGCCGACGTCGTGTTCGGCGGCGAGTTCGACCGTTTCGCGCATGACGTGGGGATCGCCCGCGTGATAGCCGCCGGCAATGTTCGCGGACGTAATGTAGGGCATGACGGCCTCGTCGTTGCCCATCTCCCAGTTGCCGAAACTCTCGCCCATATCGCAGTTGATATCGATCGTTGCCATGGGTGTAATTCTATCACAATCGTGCATATAACTTCCGTCAGGCTGTCCAACGCCGTGACGAATAGCTGCATATTGTCCATACAAATCCCGTCGATCTCCTTGCTATTCGAACCGAACTTTTTGTTGAATTCGAGTGCGAGAGGCGAGAAACTCGTCACTTTGCGGTCACGCAGTTGGACGGCTACTGCATCCGAATGAGTCACCGCTTTCTTTCTTCGTAACCGATAGTTGAGTATGACCTCCGACCAGTTCGAGTACGATGCTATCGGTGTGATCCGTACGCCCTTCGAGTCGCCCGAAGGGATGCCGATCCAATCAGCCGGCACAGACGCTACGGGGACCGTCGAACTTGCGGAGTCGTATGCGGCGGGATTGCAGGACCTAGCGGAATTTTCTCACTGTATCTTGCTGTATCATTTCCATGCGTCCGACGACGACGTCTCGTTGACGGTCGAGCCATTTCTGGATGAGGCTGAACGGGGACTCTTTGCGACCCGTGCGCCACAGCGCCCGAATCCGATCGGCCTCTCGGTCGTCGAAATCGACACCGTCACAGATCGGGAGATAACTGTCAACGGAGTGGATGTCGTCGACGGAACACCGCTGCTGGACATCAAACCGTTCGTTCCTCAGTTCGATGCCCCGGATGACGTCGATGCGGGCTGGCTCGAGACGTCCCAGTCGGCAGTTCGTTCAAAACGAGCCGACGATCGATTCTGCTGACAGCAAAGCGCTGTCTCCGGCACCCAGTTTCGGACCGTTGACGCCTCGCTCGAGATCGTTACTCGATCGTGACGAGTTCTTGATCAGCTTCGATCTCGGCTTCGTCGTCGACGAGGAACTCGCTGATCGTCCCTGCGCTGTCGGCTTCGATATCGTGGAAGTTCTTCATCACTTCGACGAGACCGATCGTCTCGCCTTCCTCGACGGTGTCCCCCACTTCGACAAACGGCGGATCCTCGGGATCTGGACGGCGATAGAAAACGCCCGGCATCGGTGAATTGACTGTTGTTTTATCGGACATGGTGTGTGTTCTGTGTTGAACTCGGTCTGGATCGGCTTCTTTGTTTTGACTTTCGTTCGGGTTCGTATCGGACTGTTGGCTCTCAGTCCGCTGATTCGATTTTGGCTTGAACCGTCTCGAGGCGTTCGTCGCGTTCTTTGCGGGCAGCGAGTGCTTCGTCGACATCGACATCCTCGAAGTACACCGACTTGTGCGTCTGTCGCTGTGCGAGCAGTCCGCGGTCGGCACTGATGACGGTCCCAACGGTCGCGTAGCCCCCGCCCGTGACCGCATCCTGCAGGAGGACGATCGGTTTCTGGGGCATCTGGATCGAGCCGATGGGGTAGCCGAGGTCGACGACATTTGATGGGTCGGTCCCGGCACCGAATGGCTGTTCGCGCTCTTTGAACTCCATCTCCGGCCCCTCGAGTCTGTAGCCGATGCGATCCGCTTCCGGCGAGACCGTCCACTCGGCCTCACAGAGCGTCTCCTTGCTTTCCTCAGTCAGTCGGTAGTCCGTGAGACCGAGGACGACACGGACGGTGTCTTCGTCAGCATACGCCGGAACGTACTCGTCGTCGAGTTGCGTCCCGACCAGGTCGGTCGGGGTGTCGTCGGCCTCGCCGATCGGCAGTTCGTCTCCCTCCTCAAGACTCCGTCCTTCGTGACCGCCGATTCCGACGAGCGTGTACGTCGAGCGACTACCCATTACTTCGGGGACGTCGATCCCGCCGGCGACAGCGAGATACGCACGTGCGCCTTCGGTCGCAAACGCCAACTCGAGTTCGTCGCCAGCGTCGACGGCGACGGTCTCCCACGTCCCGATCGACTCGCCGTTGAGACTCGGCGACATGTCAGCACCGGTGATGGCGATGACGTCGTCCTCGTCGAACGTCGCCGTGATCCCCTGGTAGGTCATCTCGATCGTCGCGGCGTCGGCCTCGTTGCCGACGAGATAGTTCGCGACCGTGTGTGCGTACTTGTCCATCGCTCCCGACGGGGGCATGCCGATGTGGTAGTGGCCGAAGCGGCCGAGATCCTGTACCGTGCTTGCGATTCCGCCTTCCTGAATGTTGATCATACGATCTCCTCCGTGAGTTGGTCGTTGTACTCGAGTGGCGATTCGAAGAATTCGTCAGTCGAGAACGTCACCTGTTCGGTGGTGTACTCGTACGTTCCGGCCTCGACCTCCTCACGGATCGCGTCGTACTCCTCGCGATCGATCCGTCTGTAGTTGAGGATATCTCCGGGGTTCGGGAGCACCATCGAGTCGCTGAAGTCGGACAACTGCTGGTCGACGTCGAGCACTTCGATGGGCGTCCGACCGTACAGTTGGTAGCCGCCAGCGCCTTGGACCGGGTAAATAACCGAGAACGCGCCGCCGAATCCGACCGCGCGACTGGGCGTGTCGGTCCGTGGCTCGACGTATTTGGGCACCTCTAGCTGCTGGTCTCGAGGAACCATCTGGAAACACCACGGCAGCCCCGGTACGAACCCGACCATCGTGACCATGTGGGGTGCCGAGACGAACGCATCGAGGAAGGATTCAACGTCGTCGAAGCCGTTGAGCTGGGCCGAGTACTCGAGGTCCGTGCCGTCCGGGTCCTGGTGGCGGTCACGGAACTCCATGAGTGTCTCGTGGGTCCACGGATCTTCGAACAGGACGGGCACGTCGATGACGCGGGTTTCCCACTCGTAGTTCTCGATGTCGGTCGCCGCTTCGATCTCTTTGAGCTCTGCGATCACCTCGTCCGGATGGATGACGCCGGGATCGATGCGAAGCATGTAGGAGGCGTTGGCCGGGCAGTTCTCAATGATCCCATCAATATCGCGCTCGGCGACCTGCTGGGTGATCGCCATCGCCTTGAAATTGGCAGTAAAACTCATTTCCTCCGCGAGCTCGACGAACACGTGGTCATCAGCCCCGTATTCGTACCGTGGCTCGGGAAGTTCCTTCGGTGTAATTTCGCTTGCCATGCTGTACGATGACAATTCAGAGTACACGCATGAATAGATATTGGTCCGTGCGTAACATTCTCACCACATCTCGAATCAAATTCAACCACCGGGCGGGCAGGGAAATAGCATGCAATACCCGAACTGGGTGCGACCAACAGTGTTGTGTGCCTGACTCGAAACCGAGACGACATCCCCGAGCGTTCGTCGTCCGCCTCTCGAGTCCCTGTCTGTCAACCCAGTCGGTCACCGCCGGCTCGGATCCCCCCAAACTCACTTCGGGCCCGACGTGGGACACTACGTAATGAGAGTTCGAACACGTCTCCATCGCGAAGTGATCTCGACGTTCAGTACAGGACCGACGGACGATCGCTCGTCAGGCGGTCGTCTCGGCAGATATCTCCTGGTTGCGGTCGGTGCCCTCGTCGTTGCCTACGTCGTGACTCGAGTACTGGGCTCGAGCGGCGACGCCGTCGATGAGATCCGGAAGCAAGCTACGGATGCTGTCCCGGACGACCCAACTCAGGCTGCGACCGAGACACTGGATCGTGCCGATGAGATCGCGACGATCCCGATCGAGGAATCCGAGAGCGACGAACCTGTGCCCGATGCCGATTCAGCCACCGACTCGGACGGTGACGCTGGCGACGTGATCGATGACGCGGAGACGAATGCCGAGTACACTGACGACGAGCGTTCGGACGACGAAATCGCCGAGCGTGCGGAATCAAACGTTCAGGAGGAACCGGCCGAACCGGGCGAGATGACAGTCGACGAGGACGTCGCGGAGGAACTCGTCGACGAGGTCGATACCGACTCGGCGTCCGAAACCGAGGCCGAGAGCGACAGCGCCGACGACGAGGAGTGAGGCCGACAGCGCCGTCGACGCCGCGCCGCATCGATTGCAGCGGCTGCCGTCTCGCCTTCAGCCGCTCGAGTCGCACGGAACGTGGTGCTTATGGGCCGGTCGTCCCTAACGCGTTTCGATGACTGACGGGGACGTCGCGGCGTTTACACACCTCGGGTCGACGGTTCGTGGGGCGCTCTCCGAACGCGGCTTCTCGAGGCCGACGCCACCACAGCGACTGGCTATTCCGCCGCTGTCGGCCGGCCAACAGACGCTCGTGATTGCCCCCACTGGCAGCGGCAAGACCGAGACGGCGATGTTGCCCGTCTTCGACCACTTACTCGAGGACCCGCCGGAGGGGTTCGGCGCGCTCTATGTCACCCCGCTGCGGGCGCTCAACCGCGACATGCGCGACCGCCTCGAGTGGTGGGGTGAGTACCTCGGGCTCGAGGTCGACGTCCGCCACGGCGATACGACCCAGTACCAGCGCGGGAAGCAAGCGGAGAATCCGCCGGACGTGTTGGTGACGACGCCCGAAACCCTGCAGGCGATGCTCACCGGGGAACGCCTGCGAGAGGCCTTGCAGGACGTCTCTCACGTCGTGATCGACGAGGTCCACGAACTCGCGGCGTCGAAACGCGGTGCTCAGCTTGCAGTCGGTCTTGAGCGGTTACAGGATCTCGCAGGAGAGATCCAGCGGATCGGTCTGTCGGCGACGGTCGGCGACCCGGCCGAGGTCGGCCAGTTCCTGACCGGCGGCCGACCCTGTGAGATCCGGGAGATCGACGTCGGCAGCAACATCGACGTCACCGTCCGCGAACCCGAGATCACCGACGCAGACGAACGGCTGGCGGGCGAACTGATGACCGAAGCCGACACGGCCAGCCACGTTCGAGTGATCCGGGACCTCGTTGCGGAACACGAGTCGACACTGATCTTCGTCAACACGCGTCAGACAGCGGAGGCGCTTGGCTCGAGATTCACCGAACTCGACCTCCCGATCGGCGTCCACCACGGCTCGCTCTCAAAGGAGGCTCGGATCGACGTCGAAGATCGGTTCAAAGCCGGCGACCTCGAGGGCCTGCTCTGTACGTCCTCGATGGAACTGGGAATCGACGTCGGTCGGGTTGATCACGTGGTCCAGTACAAAAGCCCTCGGCAGGTGACGCGATTGCTCCAGCGGATCGGGCGTGCGGGCCACCGCCAAGACGCGGTCTCGAGTGGCACCATCGTCACGACCCGCCCCGACGACACGCTCGAGGCAGTAGCAATCGCCCGTCGGGCTCGAGACGGTGAGGTCGAACCGACGGCAATCCACAACGGGAGTCTCGACGTGGTCGCAAACCAGATTCCGGGATTTGTCCAGAGCCGCGGCTCGACACCCCTTCGCGAGGCCTACGAGACGGTTACGCGTGCGTACCCGTTCTGCGACCTTCCCGAAGAAACGTTCCGCGAGGTCGTCTCGGAACTCCACCGGAACCGAATCGTCTGGTTCGACGAGGGCGAGGACCGTCTCGAGACCACTGGCGGTACCTGGCAGTACGTCTACGCCAATCTCTCGATGATCCCCGACGAGGAGACCTACGAAGTCCACGACATCGCCTCGAGTACCCAGATCGGGACGTTAGACGAGCGGTTCGTGGTCAACTTCGCCCAGCCCGGCGCGGTGTTCATCCAGCGCGGCGAGATGTGGCGTATCGCCGAGATCGACGACGAGGAGGCGCGAGTAAAGGTCAGCCCGATCGAAGACCCCGCTGGCGAGGTGCCGTCCTGGACCGGCCAGGAAATCCCCGTCCCCGCCGCCGTCGCCGGCGAGGTTGGCGAAATTCGGTCCGTCGCCGAGCCACAGCTTGCCGCCGGCGCAGACGCTGGGGCACTCTCGAAAGATCTCGCCTATCGGTATCCGGCCGACGAATACACGCTCACACAGGCCTGCGGGCAACTCGAGCGCCACGTCGCGGCCGAGGCACCGATGCCGACGGCTGATCGACTCGTCATCGAGCGGCAGGGTCGAACCATCGTCCTGAACGCGCCGTTCGGCCATATGATAAACGAGACGCTCGGTCGACTGCTTTCCTCGTTGCTCGGCCAGCAGGCCGGCTCGTCTGTGGGCCTCGAGACGGACCCCTACCGGATCGAACTCGAGGTGCCGAGTTCGGTTGCAACGAGCGACGTGCTGGCGGTGCTCGAGGACACCGATCCCGACCACGTCGAGGCGATCATCGAACTCGGCCTCAAGCGCTCGGACGCGCTCGCCTTTCGGCTCGCGCAGGTCTCGGCCAAGTTCGGCGCGCTCAAACGCTGGCAGAACAACGGCTCCGGGCGACTCTCGAGCAAGCGGCTGTTGGCGGCCCTCGAGGACACCCCGATGTACGCCGAGGCGATCCGCGAGGTGTTCCACGAGGATCTCGACGTCGATCGGGCGAGTACGGTCCTCGGGGCCCTCCAATCGGGCGAACTGGAACTCGTCACTCATCGGGGCCGAACACCGGTCGGACAGGGTGGCCGCTCGGCTGGCGGCAAGGAGCTTCTGGCACCGGAAAACGCGGATGCGAGCGTGATCCAGACGGTCAAAGAGCGTCTGCAGAACGACCGAATCATTCTACTCTGTACCCATTGCACGGAATGGAAGGCGAAAACGAAAGTCAGACGCGTCGCCGACCAGCCCGAATGTCCCGAGTGTGGCTCCACTCGGATCGCATCGCTAAACCCGTGGGCCGACGAGGTCGTCCAGGCGGTCCGCGCCGAAGAGAAAGACGACGAGCAGGCGTCGATGACCGAACGCGCGTATCGGAGCGCGAGCCTCGTCCAAAGTCACGGCAAACAGGCCGTGATCGCGATGGCTGCTCGCGGCGTCGGGCCGCACAACGCCGCCCGGATCATCAACAAGCTCCGGGAGGACGAAGCCGAGTTCTATCGCGATATCCTCTCGAAAGAGCGCGAGTACGCGCGAACCCAGTCGTTTTGGGATTGAGGCGGCTGCGACAGTCACAACTGACCGATACTCTCTCTGCTGAATGAGACTGCGTCTCACGGTGAACCCAGTCCTTATGATGGTGACAGGCAAATCATGGGCAATGGATTCCGGTCCGCCCTCCTCGTCATCCGCCGGAAATACGGACCACAGCGATGGGTCGAGCATCCACGACCACGGGACGGGATCGCTCCTCGAAGCGGCGGGTATCGCTAGCGTCTGGATGCATGCGGACGGCACGATCACCGACGCCAACGACGCCTTCGTATCGTTGACCGGGTACAGCCGCTCTGAGCTGCGTGGAACCCCGTTTTCCACGCTCGTCGAGGACGATCTCCCGTCGCTCGAGTCACTCGTTGCCGATGACGCGACGAGTCCAGTCTCGACGACGCTTCCGATCCGAACCAGTGCGGAGACGAGACGGTCCATCGAGATCCACCTCGAGCGCGTTGCGACTGACGGCGACGAGTCACGGGTCGTCGGCCTCGTCAACCGTCGGGCGACGTCGACGAAATCCGTTTCGTCGTCTGAGTTTACCTACGGGCGGACGTTTCAGGCGCTCGCCGACGCCCTCCCCGACGGGATCATCGTTCTCGATACGAACAGCGACATCCAGTACGCCAATCCCGCCGTCGAACGCATCCTCGGCTATACGCCCGGCGAACTGGTCGGCTCCAGCAAAATCACGATCATCCCACCCCGCCTTCGACAGGCCCACCTCGACGCGTTGCAACGGTATCTCGAGACCGGGGAACGAAAAATAAACTGGTCGTGTTGCAAAGCGGTCTAGACTTTGCCGCTGGTACTCTCAATTGAGAGGTCACAGTTGATTGCTGTTTTGGTCGAACGTTGGAGCAGTTCGTCGAGGAACGCTTGGTAGTAC
>Ga0075106_1000421_pt1 | contig 22520 bp, 25 predicted proteins | sample AntDeeMetag02WF4_FD_69796 | JGI IMG/M metagenome (GOLD analysis project Ga0075106, IMG submission 69796) | Saline lake microbial communities from Deep Lake, Antarctica - Antarctic Deep Lake Metagenome 02WF4 | ecosystem: Environmental > Aquatic > Non-marine Saline and Alkaline > Saline | place... | reverse complement strand
GGCGTGCTAGGTGGATCGCCTTCTCAGTAAAACGGAGAATCTGCGACTTCGGGAGGGTCTTCATCTCATGGAATTACACGACAAACATGTAAATCTTCAAGGATTTCAACAGAGCCGGATATAATGCAACCGCCCTGTTTTATACGATTGAAGGCGACTTTGTGGCGTGGTTTCAGTCACTGTTTCCCGAGGTCGCAAACCTGTATTTCGGCACCATCTATGTCTTCGGCTATGCCCTCCTGTTGAGCTTCCCGCTTATTGGTTATCTCTTTGCCGAGACAGCTGAACCGTACAAAGTCACTGTTACGGCGTACGCGGTCAATTATATTGTTGCGATCGTCATCTACGCCGCAGTACTTGCTTACGGCCCACGGGTGTATTCTGCAGAGGTCAGCCATGGTCTACTTGAACTGTTCCCAGAGATCACAGGCTTGTTGGCACTTGCCAATTCAGCGGAGAATGTCTTTCCATCACTGCATACATCGATGGCAGTGACAGTGCTGTTGGTCGCGGTGCAAACGCATTCGGAGTTTCCGCGGTGGACACCCATCGCAGCGTTTCTCTCGCTCAACGTTGTGATTTCTACGATGGCACTCGGGATCCACTGGCTGATTGATGTTGTCGCTGGCGTGTTACTGGCATGGGTTAGTATCACTATCGCCAATCACTACGTTTCGTGGCGACAATAGCCGACTGCAACACCAACGGGTGCTGATTAGGCATGCATCGAAGATATCAGAGACCAGTTCTCAGACCGTAATGAGAGTCCTTCCTAGATTGTCCTCGCGTTCGTAGTTTCTGATAGCGATGACGAGGCGAAGGCACAGAGCGATACACTGCGCTCGCGCGTGGACGCGGCTTCGGACGTGGGTGCGCCCGAGGTCGAAGTCTTGTCGACCGAGACGACTGGCACGACCCCTGCGGCCAGCAGGTAGAAACGTTCCGGCTTCTAATCCTCCATCTTCTGTGGTTCATCGAGATCGTCGTCCTGTGTGTTCCTCAGAGATATTGAGTCCGGATCGTTTTCGTCGAAGTATTCTAGCGATATTGCGGTACTGGTTATACTACCTCCAGCTATTCAACCCGATAGAGCCCGCAACTCCCAACACTACGAGGCTAACAAATCGACTGAGAACCAGTTCTATAACATATTCTTGTCAGAAGACGTTGATAAATTCTGAAATAATATTATCTTCTATGTGTGAAAAAGTTGTGGACCTCGATACCCCACTGCAATACCTACTCTCTAAGAACAGCACAGTTGCCTCTGCTTGACCCCAGCCGAATTTGCAACACGAAAGACACATGATATTAAAATGGAATTATATATGTATGTCGACGGACGGGACAGAAGACAGTCCTGCTGGAAAAAGGAGGAGAGGGTCGAATAATATCGCGGCACCGAGGAGTAATCGACCTCGCCGGAAATGTGATGTGCTACTCTCCGCCGTACGACGCCCGGAAATCGAAACCGTTCGAGAAACAGTTGCGTTCGTGCAGGTTCTCGAAAGTCTTGGTGCTGTCGACTATAAATTACTGAAATCTATTTCAGTTGAACTAATAGAAGATGGATTGCCCCGAGATCAGGTTTGGCGTGGTGACCATCTCTTAGTAACCACCAGAGATAACACGTTTCAGGACGCAAATGATTCTATGAAACTCACAAACGAGAGCGGCACGTTTGATCTCGATGGAGAACTGACAGTGAACCGACTGGGCTTCGGCGCGATGCGCCTCTGTGGCGAGGGAATCATCGGACCACCCGAGGATGAACAGTATGCCAAAGACGTCGCCCAACAGGCCGTCGATCTCGGTGTCGACTTCATCGACACCGCGGACTCCTACGGGCCGGGCGTCAGCGAACGCCTGCTCGGTGAGGCGATCGATACCAGTGACGTGACAATCGCCACGAAGGCCGGACTGCTTCGAAACAGCGACGGCGAGTGGCTGAGCCACGCCGATCCCGACTACATCCGCAATCAGGTGCTTGTCAGCCGTGACCGCCTCGGGGTCGACTCGATCGATCTCTACCAGCTGCACAGCCCCGATCCGGACACACCGTTCGAAGACAGTGTCACAGCGTTCGCAGAACTCAAAGACGAGGGGTTCATCGATCACGTCGGGCTCTCGAACGTCAGCGTCGACCAGCTCGAAGCGGCCAGAGAACACGTCGAGATCGCGTCGGTCCAAAACCAGTACAACGTGTTGAACCGCGACCACGAGGATGTCCTCGAAGCCTGCGAGGAGTACGGGATTGGCTTCATTCCCTACTTCCCGATCGCTGCCGGGTCGATCTCCGGAGTCGACGCCATCCATGAGATTGCCGACGCACACGACGCCACAATCTATCAGATTGCGCTCGCGTGGCTGCTCGAACACTCGGATGTGATGCTGCCAATCCCAGGTACCGGAAGCCTCGAACACCTCGAAGAGAACGTCGCTGCCGCCTCGATTTCGCTCTCGAACGAGGAGTACAGCCGTTTGACAGAGCTAGACGACTGAGTAGACTCGACTTTGTACGTTGAGGCCCTACACTCTGGACCGCTCGATACTCATCTCGTGACTACCTTTTGGTGACATCTTCAACCGTCATCTGTTCGAGTCTCGAAAACCTCTTTGGCTTGATCACGGAAGGAACCTGGCGAGATGGTTTCGTTGTCGAAAAAGTACTGTTCTGCCGATCGACCAAGTGCCCACGTCGTGGTGAATGCAACACTGGCAGAGATAGCAGCGCCTGCGATCGGGACGAATTCGAACAGCGTTCGGGCAATCGACCGAGCGACAAACCCAGTGACGGCGGTGCCACCCATCGCACTCACGTACTCTGAAGCACTTTCGGGAGTCATCTCTCGACATGAAAACCCCCCTACGAGCCCGATCAAAAGGAACTGAAGCCCAAGTAAGATAGGGAGATCGGCGACTGGTGTCGGAGCCCCACCAATACCTGCAGCTATTGTCGAAAACCTATTCGTAGTCCGACGAGAGAATCGCCGCATCAGGTCTTCTCGTCGTTGTGCTTGAAAAAATTGAAGCTGAGCACTCTCCGGAAGGTAGCTCCCAAGCATCCAAGACAACGTCTCTACGTTCCAGTAGGGCTCTTGCAGGAGGAACGTCGGTACGACGCCAATGTGGGCTTTCGAATCGAACTCGTACCCGTAGAGCGGCTGTGTAGATTCGAATGGTTCCTTTGATTCTTCGCCGATGACGTCAGCTACGAAATCGAGATTGCGTTTGATTTTACCCGCCACCTCTGGGTGATCCTCTGGAGGCCATTGGTTGGGGGCCGCATGGGTATCGACTTTATTCAGACAATACAAAACAGGCGGAAAGAGCGATCCAAGCTCTGATCGGAGTTGGTTGATCGTCTCAAAATCCTCTTTTCCAGCACGCACCTGATCGGGACTCATCACATGGAGAATCAAGTCCGGTCGATACTCTTTGAGGTCCTCTCTGAGAAGGTCGACCGTGTCTGCGGGGACATCACCGTCGGGTGAAACGCTTTCGAACAATCCTCGGGAGTCTATAACGTCCCAACTCGAATATCGCTCACTAAATGAGATATGATACGGCGTCGATTCGACTGTTGTCGGTTCGACTGAGCCGACCTCAGCAACGTCTTGATTGGCTAACGCATTTATAAGTGAGGACTTACCCACTCCGGACCGTCCCATAACGTACAGACGGGGGGCTCGCGACTCGTTGATCAGCGTCTCCATATCCGAAATCGCAGTCCCAATAGCTGTATCCATGAGACCTTTTGACCGTTTGTCACTCATTGGGGCGGCTTTGGCGATTTCGGAAAGGCGATCGGTGAAGTCGCGAAATTTCTCAGGATCTATAGCCATACCGTTTGCAAGTCGAGAACGTGGTTATAGCTATTTCCTCTCTCTGGGATAGTTCGTGTCTACATAGATTGTCTGTCCGACTTTCATGCGCTTGTGGAAGTAGTACACGCGACTAGTCGGCTCCCAAGTGGATCTCGCTTGTAGGCAACCGAGGCGAGTCGATCTGGACATGCAACCTCACGAACAACCGTATCCACTCACCGCCGAAGGATACGACGATGCAGCGGATTGCCGAAGGCGTCCGTCGACAGTGCGACGATCGCCTCGAACCATTCGCCGACGTGCTCGAAACACTCGGGCGAGACGAGATCAGACACCTTCGAGAGCACCGGATGGTCGACGCGAAGGACGCTGAACTGCTGGCCGAAGCATACGGCTACAATCTGGAAGAACGGTGAGCCAGTCGACCACGCCCACCGATGACACGCTCACACAGACTGTCGAGCGCGACCAGACGTGAGTGTGCAACGAAGCTTGCGCCGATCCCGAGCGGCAACGGCCATACACGAACAGCTGCGTTCGACGAGTCGATTATGACGAGTACGAGCCAGTTGGTCGATCGAGATCGGTGGCGACTGATTGAGTAAGAGAGTACGGTTCGTGTGTTTCGGTGTTAGATACACACCAGTTTTGACGTTGAGTACACACCAGTTTTCACGAGTTATTTGGCGGCTACTTGACACCCCGTGTTCAAAGTGTAAATCACTGAAAACCAGCCGTCTGAGCGTTGTTATCCGACACACCACACAGCGGTTTTCCTGAGTAATCGGTCGACAGCGTAGTACACAGAAACACGGCCACCATCAGTCATCATCAAACAAGAATCGTTGATACTCGTCTTCATCGTCACGAAGAAGGGGCTCTGTGCCATCATGGTCTGTTAGGTCACCCTCTTCGAGCCCACCGTGAACAGTCTCAACAACATCTGGATCGAGTTTTTCGGTAACTTCAAATGTTTCAATCGGGAGAAACAGCCCCCAGAGTGCGCCGACAGAGTGTATCAAAACACCAACTGGTGTTAGCAGCAACAAGATCGGCCACAAAATAGGGTGTTTTCGATATCCAACGATCCCTGCGAAGGTATACACAAACAGAATTGTCAGCAGGCCCAGTGAGATCGTTCCGTACAGTTCCATCGATGGAGCTGTCCCTGGAAACAGATACGCAGCTAGCACTAAGACCGGAATAAATGGTGAGAAAGCCCACGCAATGATTCGCGTGTAGTACAGCGGGCGGTAGGTTAGAGGTAACAGTCCACCATCACGGATCGTTCCCGAAACCCACCGTCGTCGCTGTTTGATCAATGATCTCATCGATGGCGGGGCCTGATTTCGGAAGCGAGCGTCGACGAGTCGGTAGGTAAGATCACGGCTCTCAGCGGCCCGCCAGATGAAATTGGTGTCTTCGGTAATCGTCGCTACGTCCCACGTAATTTCGTCTTCGATCTCATGACGAATGGAGACCCCACCACCCCACGCATACAGTGGATATCGGAGCCGGTGGAATCCCAGTTGTTCGAACTGGTATCCAACACGAAATATTTCACAGAGGTAGGTGAGCCTCGAGCCAGTATACAGTGGCTTTTCAGTGAACTGGACGATGTCTGCATCAGGAATCCCGTTAAAGTTGGTCATGAGTGTATCTTCGTCGAGATACAGGACGTATTCACGATTACAGTCGACATTCTGACGAGCCCATTCGACAGCACGTCCCTTGTTCGTAGCAGCACATTCGAACTCTTCGGGAACGACATGGACCTGTGCTCCAGCAATCGTGATCTCTTTTTCAGCAATCACCTGAATATCAACGATGCTGTCTGGCACTGAATTAACTGTCGCCTGAACAACGTTTTGAGCACCGACAGTGAGAATGCGGATTTGAATGTCTTTGTTTTCCCATCGGTCGGTGTTCCGTGAGCCCTTCCACCCCCACGAGAGGCCAAATACTTCGAAGAGCCACCAGAAGGCCGAAAAGGCATACAAGATCAGCGAGACCCACAGTAGAACGATAAGTGTACCCAAGAACGGATTACTGAAAAGAAATTCAAGCATACCGCTTAGTACTCATATTTACTCTTAGGAGTTGCTATTCGGACCAAACTCTGATCCAGTCTCTGGAGACAGGGTATCCAATTGTCTCCGAGGAGAGTCCAAGACACAGAGGGTGAAGCTACGAATTAAGTTCACTACGGCGGACATAAAAGTGTACGAGTAACAGGATGAGCAGGCCGATGAGCAGGGCAAGATTGATTGTTTTTATTCCGTAGATGATTGGGAAGGTATCCCCTCCACCTGTCGTTCGAACTACGAACACAGCCAAGACGTAGCCAGCGAAAAGAAAGCGTTCAAGTTGTTTTTCATCCACAACTATCTGTTCAAAACTGATGCACTAAATGATTCTGCAAGTACAGGATCACAGTTGGAAGGCGCACACTCTAAGAATACTGTTTTTCGTGACTGGTGTCCCGAATTGTTTTCTGGCAAGTGTGTTTACTATGAAATATGCGTCGTTTTACCCGATACATAATCGCTCTTTTCACTGCTAGTGTTATTGCCGGTATTGTCGTTTTCTTAGATCGATCATTTAGTCTCCTCTTCGGTACGTTTGTCATATACGCATTGGCCATAGAGATTACACTCAGATACCCAAATCTTGTATGGAGCTCTGAACGGCAAGGTGGGTCCGCAACAGGGGTGTTTGTAGGAGGGATAACAATCGGATTGTTTTCGCTTATCCAAGCATTCGATTCCTACGGTGCATTCATCCTCGGCGTAGGATTAATACTCTTTTGTGGATCAACTATAATCTGGATGGTTGATAATTGCGAGGTCGGTATTCAGTCAATCAATTCTACAGACACAGACTCTGTAGACGAGTCTCTGCCCTGACTGTTACAACAATTCAAGTAGCTAGTAGCGCAAATACATTTAACTCGGCCAACCGGCGGCCACCTACCGGTTTGAATTGGCACATTGGTTACTGTGCCTTGTTTCTCGGTCGCCAGCCACGCACATAGCCAACGCAGATGCCTCCAGCAAGAGCACTAAACGGGAGCGAGAGGGTCCGGAAAAGAAGCACTGCGGCTGTTGCAACGGCAGTCGGGACCCCAGTAACGACCACTAACGCCCCACCAAGCAACAGGTCGTACGCCCCGAGGCTCCCCGGAATCGGCACCGCGCTTGCGACCTGTGGAAGCGGAATCACGACGAGTATCGGGAGAAAGACACTGTCGACGCCCAACCCAGTGAGTGCAACCCACAGTGCTGTGGCGGTCAAGAACTGTTCGAGGAGTCCCCCAACAGCGATGAGCAGCAGCAATCGCGGCGTCTCTCGAAAGTCGACGATCCGTTGCCAATACTGGTCGACAGCAGTAGCGACGAATGCACGGTCATACGATTGCTCTCGGTAGAGGCTGGATACCCACGTGACAAGTGGTGTGAGAACAACCACGAGGCCGGTTGAGAGATATGTTCGCGATCGGAGAATCAGCCCCCCAAACAAGACAAGGCCTGTGAGTGAGACTCCGAGTGTCAGTAATATCGGCGTGGCATCGGGCGAATCCAGAAGGATAAACAGCCCAATCACTCCTGAGAAGAGGACCTGGACACCAGATTTGACGTATTTTGCGGTCGACCGGACACCGAGCGCTTCAGAATAGCCAGTCTCCGTTTCGACACTGAAAAATCGGGCCATGATCGGCTCCGAACTCACCGGCCCTGCCGGACTCAGTGTATCGAAGAAATCACCGGCAAGCGCGAACTGAACGCTTCTGGTTTTCGAAATACCGTCTCCCAGTGGTGCAATAGAGGCCCAGACACCGATTCCATCTGCGAGCCCTTCCAGAATGACGAGGAGGGCCACAACCGCGAGTGCCCATGGGGCAATCACAGTCATTCGCGACAGCACGGTCTCAGCACCGACTGTATAGAGGTACCCTGCTAAAATCGAAATCCCTGCAGTAATTCCAATCCCAAATCGTAGTGACTGTCGCATTGATTAGATCATCCTGTGACTACTGTGTCGTTGACTCGATGTAAGCGAGTTGTGGTTTACTCATTCGATCGTTTCGCTAAACTATGGTCGATCTCACAGGTTGTCACAGCCTTCCTCTTTGGTCGAAATGGTGTCAATCGTGGGGTCATTCAGTGGCACTCTACAGCAATTCGTTCAGAAGACACCAAGTAAGGCCAATACCTGTACGGACTATCTCAGAACGCGAAATGTGAGTCGCGCTCTAGTAGTCGACCCGTCTTCCGATTGACCGTAGCACGGAGTCGACTTGTAGGATCTATAGCAACGATTAGGTATTGACTGATCGGAGGCCGGATTGATGATCGACTGACGACATTGTCGACCGTCGGAACAGTGGTCGACTCAGAGAATCCATACAGCAGGATACTCACGGTCATTCTGTTCTCGACCTACTGAATCAACCGTGCTATGCGGAGTGTTTATTCACCCATGTGTGAATCATGTAACGCATATGTGGGTTCGTAAATAAATTAGATCATGCTGAACAAATCGACGATTGCTACTTTCATTTTGCAATCTATCCTAATCGTAGGTTTGAGTGTCGCAATGATTCGTTCAGGGCAAATAGTCGGGACGCGATTATCAGTACTCGATATACCCTATGCAGGTTACCTGGGGTTTGTGCTAGGTGCCGTATTTATAATCGGTGTTTTTGTTGTGTTGCGTCAAACCTATAGAACATATCGGACCAAAAAGTTGGGAACGTAGTACCCTAACCCCCTTATTGTTCACTTATTTTCGGCCTTGTTTAGACGCGGAACCAATCTATTGATTTCGACAATGACACCCCGGATCAGATGCCCAGAGAATCTGCGTATTAAACAAATGCTGGTAATAATTTCCATGTGTTTTATTGCGTCGTGGTAATATAGTTGCTATGTGAACACGGAAGAGAGTCTTCAATCGATTCGGCGCTGGCTCATGGTTATTGCCCTGCTACTTACTGTTCGTGTCTACTATCTCGCTTCAAACGGGTTCAATGATGCGGCAGGGGACATGGATGACAATATTTTCATTCTGATGTCTGTCCTTCTTGGACTGCTCATACTCGCCTCTCTCGCTTCGTCCTTCGGTGGCACGCAAACGGAGACAAATGGACAGAATCAGGATACAGGGTCGAGCTAACTACATGACCTGTACTGACCGATGTTAGAGAGCAAGGTCGACGTTCCTCACAGTCGTTTTCAGCACGAGTTCTCGGAACTGTCCGACCCATGTTCGAGCCCGAAGCGTGTCACCGTACCGCTGCTTGAGCCCAAAGAAGACGGCCTCAACCACTGACCGCTGGTGATAGACGTGATCGTCGTTAATTCATCGAAGTGAGTTGTTCTCTACAGTATCTAAACACGGCCGATTGTTCTATTTCATTACTCACGGGTACATAGTACTCATGAGATCGTGAGATTCCGTTTTGTTCATCTGTGAGTACGATTTCTTTGTGGCTCTACTGTTCCCGAGGTGTAACATATATTACGACTCATACCTCATCTATTTATACATCATCAGGCTTTCGGTGCTTTTGTGGATTACTGACTATGCTTGGTGAAAATGACCCATCGCATCGGACTATCGACGACAGCATTACCGTTTTACTCGTCGACGACAACGAGCAGTGGGCACGGTTCATTGCTACCGAGCTTGAATCCGACTATCCCTTGTTCACAGTCCATGTTGCACTGAGTCCAAACGAAGCGATGTTACGGCTCGATGAACTGAACATTGACTGTGTCGTAGCTGATTATCAGATGCCAGAAGTTGACGGGCTCCAGCTCTTGGAGCGTCTTTCTCGGGATCATCCGGAGCTTCCCTACATCCTCGCTACGAGTGAGGGAAGCGAGGATGTCGCGTCGGCAGCGATCGATGCAGGGGTCTCGGATTACGTTGTTAAAGACCCACGGGTGAACCAACTGTCGGTGTTTGCCAGCAAGATTCAACGAGCCGTTGAAGCGGCTCGCCTTCGACAGGCAATAGCCGAAAGCGAACGTCGCTACCGGTCACTCACCGAACAGAGCAGTGACGCCATTGTCATCGTCCAGAACGGTGCGTTGGTGTTCTACAACCAGCGACTTATCGATCTCACGAGACGGCCCCGAACATGGTTCGAGTCAACCAGGAGACTCACCGAGGTCGTCCATCCCGACGACCAAGACGACGTTCGGAGCGTCATGGATCACTGGCGGGAGAGCTCGGACGGCGGCCGGCTCCACGAGGTCCGATTGGTCACCGCCAATGGAGAGGTCCGACACTGTGAGTACACCGGCCAAGGGATCAGCAACGAGGGCGAGACGGCGATCATAATCTCAATCCGCGACGTAACCGAGCGCAAACAACGCCAGCGCGAACTCCGATGGGAACGTGACCTCAACCGAGCCGTTCACAACGTCCTCGTGTCGGCCCGGACCCGAGGTGAGATTGAGAGTGGGGTGGTCGACCTGTTGGCCGAGCACGGCTACGAACTGGCATGGATTGGAGTTCCCAAAGAGGGAATACTCACGCCCCGTGCACAGCACGGAGAAACCAGCTATCTCAGTACTGTCGACTACTCGATGGAAAGCGGGGCCGCTGACAGCGAGCCGAGTCTCTGGGCAGCTCGCTCGGGTGACAGCCGCTTTGTCACCGACTTCGAGAAGTTATTCCCGACCGATTGGCGCGAACAGGCCCTCATAAGTGGCTACCGGTCGGGGGCGGCGATTCCACTCTCCTACAACGGCATTGCGTACGGTGTGTTGGCAGTATATCACGCCGACGCTGATCGGTTTGACCAAACCGAACGCCGGCTGCTCGAAGCACTCGCCGATAGCGTCGCCTTCGCTATTCATACCGTCGAAACTGAACAGGCATTGGCCTCGGATCATACCATCGAGGTGACGCTCAGAGTGGCTGACGACGCATACTACCTGGTCGATACAGCCCGTGAGGTGGGGATTACTGACGACAGAACAATCGAAGTCCGCGGAACCCTTCTCCACACCGATGGACAGCTGTTGCAGTATCTCTCGGTCGACGAGTCGGCGGTCGATCCGATCCGAACCGCACTCGCTGCCCACCCTCATGTCACTGATGTGACGACAGTTGTCGAGGGAAGCAAGCCTCGCCTCCAGATCGTCGTCGATGCACTAACACCGGAGTCGCTCTTGATCGATCAGGGTGCTGTCGTCCGGTCGACCACCATCGACACCGGTGGTGCGGATCTGGTCATCGAACTCCCGGCGCGGGAGGCAGTCCGACAAACCGTCGATAGCGTATCAGCGACGTTCGAGGGAGTATCAGTCCTCTCGGTGATCGAAACCACACGCACCGAATCCGATTCCACCAAGATGAGCGTCGGCGACAGAAGCGAACTGACCGACAAGCAGGCTGCCGCACTGGAAGCGGCGTTCCATCACGGCTACTTTGAACAACCGCGTGGGAGCTCCGCGACTGAGATCGCCGAAACCCTCGATATCGCCCACTCAACGTTTCTCCAACATCTCCGCGCAGCCCAGCAAAAACTCTTTTCGGATCTCTACCGGTAGGCGAACGGTCGACGTTTGCAGTACGACAGGCCGCCACGACGCTAGAGGCCAAAACAGGCCGCCACGACGCTAAAGGCCAAACAGTTCATCACGATTGCCGAGGCCGAGACGCTCGGTGGGGCTGGCATCACTGTCTGTCTACCTGTCGTTGAGGAAACCGACGCCGACTGAGGCGTCGACCGTCACATGTCGGTAGTAGAGTTATCACTTTACCGAGAAAACAGGCACCATGCGCGACCAGATTCAGGTCCTCTACGTCGACGACAGCCATCTCGCGGCGCAGGTCCATACCGAAACGCTCGTCGACCATGGCTTCAACGTGGTGACTGCCAGTAGCCCACAAGGCGGACTCGACCGGATTGCCGGTGAAGACGTCGACTGCGTGCTGAGCGATCTGGAGATGCCCGGCACCGACGGCCTGGAGTTCCTGTCGACGATTAGAGCCGAGCATCCCGGGCTGCCGTTTATTCTGTTTACCGGTAACGAATCCGAGCAAACCGTCACCGAGGCCTTCGACCGTGGCGCGACCGATTTCGTCCCGAAATCCGTCTGTGCCATCTCCGAGGAACTGCTGTGTCGACGGATCGAACAGGCGCGGTGTCGACCGCCTAGCAGTCGTGGCGACAACACCCCATCGCGGGCGGTACTGGGTTCTACTCTCCGAAGGGAACTGCCCAAAACCATACCACGTCATATATAGGTATCACCGATCGTTGCGAAGTTGTCGTGGTTGGCAACTGCGAACGAGTACACTGAACAGCGACAGGGAGTTGTTGGCGGTGAACCACCATGTGCCGAATAGAGAGCAATGTGGACGTCATCGAGAACCCTCGTCTGCTGGCAGCTCGGCTGACCTAGTGTTTACCGTGACAACTGCGGCTTTGGACGCATATTATACTATGATATTACCAATCTGAGGGGAGTACAGTTATCAGATATTCTCGCAGGTACCATCATATGACGTGAGTATATGTATGTTCGACCGGATCATAATAAATCAATATGTGCAGCATGTTGCGAGAGGATAGTGGGGTACTACTGGGGTTATGACTGAATTAAGCAGACTGAGATATTTTGACGGGTTTTTCGAGAGCTATGCGTTCCGATATTATCTTGTGGCAAGCTTGCTACTGATTTTTCTGATACTTGGGTGGGTGTTACGGCTGTTCTCTACGTCTCTGTCGACGGTACTCGATCCGTATCGAACGCTGTTTCAACTAACACTTGCTGCGGGCCTGATAGCCATCCTACGAAACGAGGTGGGATTGAAAACCTACGGGCTGTTTGCTCCGATCGTCCTCGCACTGACGTTGCTGTCGACAGGGTTTGTGTGGGGGTTAGGGCTATTTTTGAATATATTTATCATTTCTTTAGGAGTTTACACGATTCTGGAACCACTAAACATCGGAACCGCTCACCGCCTTGGTGTGATTATAAGTGTTGTTGCCATCTCGGTGGCCGCTTTTTTAGTGATGGGAGATATTGGGCTGTTGCCCCGACTCTCGGGGACGACTGAGATCTTTTTCCCCGCAATTGTCACTGCGTGGTACGCCGACCGATTTGCCAGTGCTGTCGAAGAACGTGGCTGGTCTGTGCCTTCGATTCAGTTCATCTGGACCCTACTGGCAATCGTGCTAACGTATGCTCTCATTTCTACGAGACCGATCGTCGACTGGTATATTCGCACCCCGGAGTTGTGGGTACTACTAATCGCCACAAACCTCTATTTGGGTTTCACCACTCGAACCCGACTAAAGGAGTATTACCGGTTCAGTTCCCACTGGGGTGGATTCGTGAATGGAATCGGAACACGGATACAGGTTGTCCTGAGTAACGTCTCAGCCTGGATCCGCCAGGAGCCGAGACAAACCTCGCTTACAGACGTGTTGAGCATAAATATTAGAAACAGATATATCAAGCAATATAATCCGGGTCATTTGCGAACGAGCGCCGGGAAGGTCGAAACAAAGCGACGATTACACGGTTTGGGGATTCCGACACCAGACACGTACGCGATCATCGAAACCAAAGACGATCTCTCTCGGGCACAAACTGTGTTTGAAAAGCGAGATTCGTTTGTCATCAAGCCGGATGATGCGTACGGAGACGAAGGGATCCTCATCGTTACGGGTCGTACCGAGGAGATGTACCAGACAACCGATGGCGAGAAAACAGTCGACGATCTTGTTCGACACGTCCGACGGATTATCCAGGGTCAGTACGCAGGAATCGAACTGAGCGGTGCTGCGATCATCGAACAACGGGTGGTGGCGAGTCGGTCGTTAGCGCGACTCTCGTCCGGCGGCGTTCCAGATATTCGAATCATCGTCTTTCAGGGATATCCGATCATGGGGATGACAAGACTGCCGACCATTGAATCCAGAAACCAAGCGAACCTCCACAAGGGAGCAATAGGAGTCGGACTGGCGGTTGCTGATGGAACCCCACTTGGTGCGTATCAACAGAGTCACCATCGATGGGTACTCACTCATCCCGATACTGGCGTCGACCTTACAGCGTTCAGGGTTCCAGAATGGGATACAATCTTACAGGCAGCCGTTGAGACGGCGGCCGCCTCTGGACTTGGGTATGCGGGTGTTGATCTCACTCTTGATGAGTCTACTACGCCACTCGTATTCGAGGTAAACGCCTATCCGGGACTCGGAATCCAAAACACGACCCGTCTCGGGCTGTTGAAACGGTTGGAGTGGATCGATGGGCTCCCGCCGGAGTGTGAGTTCTATCCACCCGAAAAGAAAGTCGAACTCGCCCAACAGTGGGATGCAGCGGAGTATCAATGAGGGGTGTAAATCGGTTCGCCCTCGTGGCAGGTTTCGCTGTCAGTGTCACAACCCTCGTTGTGTGGCGGATCATCGTTCGGTGGTCTCTGAGTGCGTTTGAGGTGGTGTTTTTCACGCTTCCCGTTGGGTTCGTTCTCTTTTTGTTTTGGCAGGCGATCCTCTATCATATTGTTAGTTTGGGTGACCCACCTGGCGAATGGGGAAACTGGGAAGAGCCTCCGGATGAACAGAACGTTTCCTCTCAGTCGACAACTAACTCTGAAAAAATTGAGTGATACTGGATTCGAAATTGATTGATACCGCTACTTGTTGTTTGTACGTTGGATGACTGTCGTTCTCAGCATCCGGCTGTCGTCTCAATCGTCGGCCGGGTGTCGTCTCAATCGTTGACGGGGAGTCGAACAACGAAAACCGCACCCGAGGGTGTGTTGTCCTCAACCCAGACCGCACCGCCATAGCCGTCGACCAACGACTGGACCAGAAACAGACCGATCCCCGTTCCATCGCTGTCCAAGCCCTGTTCACCTTTGCCGAAAATCACGTCTTTCCACGCATCCGCCACACCGGGTCCGTTATCCGCGATCCGGATCTCCACGTGCTCGTCTCGCAGCTCTCCGGACACCACCACGACTGGTGTCGAACTATCGTTGTGCTGGACCGCGTTTTTCAACAGGTTTCGAAAGACGGCATCCAGAAGTTCGTCCGCAACAGCGGTCGTCTCGGGGAGCGACTGTTCAATCGAGATTTCAGCGTCGGGATACGAGTCTCGAACCGCCATGATTTGGGTTTTCAGCACAGACCGGACAGAAATTAATGTGCGTTTTCTGTCGGGGTGGAGTATTACCTCTGCCAACTCACGTGCCATCTCGGTCAGATCTAATGCATTTGTTGTCCCCTTTCGAACCATTGAGAGATAGCCGTCACCCCGTTCGTCGACATGATCGGTGAGCATCTCGCTGTAGGCGTCGACGAGTTGGAGATCGTTCCGAATATCGTGGCGCACGACACTGTTGAGGAGTTCGAGGCTGTCTCGCTGGTCTGTGATTTGCTGTGTCTGTGTGACACGGTCGGTGACGTCCCGCTGAACGCCGAGCAATCGATCTGGTTCACCCTGATCATCATACTCAACGACGCCGCGGGCGTGGATCCACCGTCGCTCCCCGTCTGGAAGTTCCACGCGGAACTCTGCGTGATATTCGGTATCAGTGTCGACTGCTCGTTGGAGAGCTCGCTCGATACACTGGCGATCTTCGTCGAGAAGTCGCGCTGTGAATGCCTCGAATCGGCCGGGAAAATCGCCGGGTTCGAACCCAAACAGCCGCTCGGACGTTTCATCCCAACTGAGCTCGTCGGTTGCTAAGTTCCACTCCCAGATTCCGGTCCCTGTTTCTTTGAGCGTCAGGTCTAGTTGCGTGCGCAGTTCATCGAGTTCCTGTTGCTGCTTTTTTCGGTCAGAGATATCCCGCAGGACAACGAGCATTTGTGCCTCTCCGTCGACCGTCGCCCGAGACGTACTTGCTTCGACCCAGAACCCCTCGCCGTCGTGGGCTTTGGCGCGCCACTCTGTGATATCTGAGCCCTCTCTGTCGACTTGGTGGCCCTGGGACGTAACCGCCTGAAGGGAGTCGACATCCGAACGAAGGTCTCCGACGGTTAGTGTGCGGAGCTCCTCACGGCTGTAGCCGTACATCTCACACGCTGGTTGATTTACAGCACTGATTGCACCCGTTTCGGCGTCGTGGATCAAGATGGCATCGTTCACCGAATCGAAGACGGTTCGGAGTGCATGTTCGGACAAGACATCTCCATTCGAGACTGTCCCAGATGTCATCAGTCAGCTACTGGCTCCCGTCGACCCGAGTTCGACTATGTGAACGCTCCGGTCGACCACGCAGTAGGCCTTCTTCCATAGATGAGATACGGCCCTCACTGTCCACAGCATATTTCTACTGGAATCACGGTCGTTGCACATATGTTAGTTGGCCCTTCATGTGTAGGTAGTCGACAGCGGGTCGCGTCGAATCGGATGGGCAGTCGAGGACATCAGCCTGTCGACGCGACCGGATCAGTTAGTGATTAAATCTACAAAGGGAACAACAGTTTGAACAAGCAACCCTGTTCAGAACATACTCAATTAGTATACGTTTAAAAGCATATATTAACTAAATCAGTACAGGAACTCCAAATTTCAGTGATCTACTGCCTGTAGAAAGAAAACGCGAATCGACTAGTAGCGCGAATCGACTGAGAGAACACCTATGTTACTGCGGGGGAGTATTCTTCTCAATGAGTCGGAACTTCTTTCGGTCTAACTACGACGCTGGGAAGCCCGTATGGATTGAGTGGATCGTCGTCGGTATTCTCCTCGCTATCGGTGCCTCAGGACTTCTCAGTGGCGGCGGCAGTCTGATTCCAGTACTAGCAACAGTCGGTGGGCTTGCGTTCGGCTTCTTCCTCGTCGTCGTCGAACTCGGGGAGCTTCGACCCACTGAGTCCTCGTAGTTTCTGAGAGACCCACTCCAAGTATAGCACGGCGTTCCTGCAGCGATGTCACAACGGTCTGTGGTCACACTTCGTATTCAAAGTGTAACTGGTCGACTTGGTTACTGGCCGAACATTCCCTTTCGGTGGTTGTAGTATATGAAAAACGGCTCTGTTGAAATCCGATTCTTCAGATATATTCTCGCCTGAAACAGCCGGTCGATGAGAGCTGCATCTCTATTATCCGCCGAAGAGTAGGTATACAGATTCAATATGAGCCTTGCGAAGCTAATGCATTGTAGCGAATCCTATTTGTCTCTTTTTTCGCCCGGTTTCGGTCCGACCCTCACTCGGCGTCGACCAGTCGGCGGAGCCGCTCTACGCGGGTCGCAGTCCGGGGGTGCGTCGCGCCGAGCCGACCGGCCACCGAGCCCCTTTCGATCGGGAGCACGTTCACCGCGCCCGTCGCCGCGATGTGATCGCGGAGGTCGGCCGTCGGTCGCGTCCTCTCATTCGTGTCGTCGAGTCGTTCGAGCGCAGTTGCAAGTGCGGCCGGATCCCCCGTCGCCGCGGCCGCTGCGCGGTCGGCCGCTAGTTCTCGCCCGCGAGAGAACACCCCGAACCCGACGGCGGCGGTCGTTGCGAAGGCCCGACCGACCGGATCGAAGCCAGGTGAGTTCGGACCCTCGTATAGCTCAGAGGCCGCGTAGACGGGAACAAGTAACCCCGTCGCAAGATCAAGGTCACCGTTGGCGAGGTGAGCGAGTTCGTGTGCAAGTACCGCGTCGCGCTCTGCGGACGACAGCGCGGAGAGGAGACCCTCGCTCACGACGATCGTCGGCTTGCCGCCGCCGATAGAGACCAGCGGGTCCTCCGGGCGGTAGGTGGTATACGCGAGCGGAGTCGCTGTCGACCGGACGCGGACACTTGGTTCCGGCACGTCGAAGTGGGCGGCGAGGCGACGACAGACCGCGGAGACCGTGTCTTCGCCGTTCTCCGACGCGGCCGATTGGGAGTCCGTGAGCAGCGCCCGCCGCTCGCGGCGCACGCCGCGAACGAGGGTCCACGCGACGCCGGGACCGGCGATAACCAGCGCGACCGCGGCGCCGACGAGGAGGGCGCGGTTGAGTTCCGTTGTCGTCGCCACTCCACCATCGCCCAGAACTTCGAGGATAAGTACAGACGGGAGAGCCGCCAAGGTGAAGACGACGGCAAGGAGGACGACCGACAATAGCCCCACCGCGAGGAGGGCGCGAACGGCGAGCGAGAGCGAGTGACGGAGTCGCATTCGTAGATGTTTCTCGATCTTAACTTATAAATTAATCTCACTCCTGTTGCCGGCCGTCGAGTGAAGCACTGGCTGTGTTGACCGTGGCTGGGTCTGAATATATCACTTGATGAGGATTTCAACAGAGCCATATTAGTCATTTTGGGAAGATCTGGTTCTGTTGAAAGTGTCTGGTAAGTAGGATTAAATAGAGATGTCAAAATCTATGCCGGCGCTTGAACAAAAATGTATTTTAGGTGTAACGCTCGACGAATTCTCTGGCGAGCGGGTATTTCCACGCTGTTCCGGAAATTGCTTTGATCGTGGCAATCAACGCGAAAATCAATGTCAGTAACCAAGTAAGCATCACCAGTAACAGTAATAATATTCCGATGAAGGTGAACACGGAACCAAGGGGTGAAGGGAGTAGTGACCACTCCATTACTTCACCACCAATCGTTAGCTCGTCGGCACCGGGAATGAATACGAGAATGGCGATAATGGTGAGTGCCAAAACAGACACGTGCCAGTTCAACGCGTTGCGTGCGTTCGCTCGCGTGAATTCGTTATTCGAGATGAGGTAGATGATTCCATCACCGATAATGCCTGTAAAAAGTGAAAGCAAGTGGACTAGAATTCCGCCGATAGATCGTTCAGTAAGCAGTTCTGGGCCAGTACTTGGGGTGGATGTCGTTGATGCCATTTGTGTTGTATGTTAGGTTTCGTGTAGTGTCTTTCAATCGATTCGTCAATTCAATCAGTTGGAAGGCTATTTTCTGTAGCTGTATCGTCCTTTGATCCACCGAGCAATGCGTTCGGTGACAAGCAGTAAGAGACTGACAAATAAGAGGTCGAATGCCGTATCCCAAAATACGATGTCGCTACGGGTGCTACTGATATCAGCCCCGATCATAGTTAATATACCACCGATGATGAACAGAACGAGGCTCAGTTGGAGGCCAGCAAGCACAAGTGTGCGGATTCCTGCTGTGTCTGACATTGTAAGGAAGCCGCGTGTAGAGAGTTGATCCAGTGGGTTTTCGGTCCTAAGCGCTCGTTTTCCTTCTGGTGATAGCGGCCAGTTTGACTCTGGATAGTTGATGTAGTACAGGGTGACTGACTCAGGGTATGTCTCAGTAGCTACGACGTCGATCTCCTGTAATTCATTCAGCCGGTTGCGGACGGTCGCCTTGCTGACGTCGGGTTTGACCCGTGCTTGCAGCTGGCGGATCGAAAAGAACGGTCGGTCGGACTTAACCATCATCTCAACAACGTGCTTTTGCGTCAGCGTATTGTTGAGATTTCGATCAATCCGTTCATCGATCCAAGCCGGAAGGGTAGACACGGTAACTCCAGCTATTGCTGCGGATCACATAAAAGAGGAGGCCGATTTCGTGGCCGTGAAACGTGAATTTGCGGACGTGAAATCTAGAGAGGGCGGTGACTTGGTGTGAAAGAACCAAGACATTATTTATATAGTGGTAAAAATACACCACAGAAATGGTTCTCAGTCAACTTGTTGGCCTTGTAGGATTGGGATTCGCGGGCTACATCGGTTTGAATAGCTGGAGATACTATGACCAGTACCGAAATATCGCTGCCCTTGATCCAACAGACTCACCTGAGTTAGTTCCCGGTGAAACTGTAACCCTAAATGGATTGATGAAGGTTATCGATCCATCTCCAGTCGCCAACATATCCACAGACAGTACATCCAACGACGGTAATGTTGGATTATTCGCATGGCGGATACTTCGACGGAAACGATCTGGATTTAGTATCTCTGGGGAACACACAGGTCGACGATCTCGATGGGCCACAGAAGATGGAGGATTAGAAGTCGGAACCTTTGCTGTCGCCACCAAATCAGGAACAACAATGATTGATTCAGATGCAGTCCGAGGTACTGTTCCAGATCAATGGGATCCAAGCGATCCATGGGAAGTAACCAGACTACACTTAGGAGATCCAGATGAAGACGTATCGTTAACTGACACGAGCAAGTTTGGGAGTGGTAATCTAATAGATATTGATATTGGCCCGATCAACACCGGTGAATCAGCTCGTTTCCAGACCAGTCAAGCTGCTGAAGATGATTGGATTCTCGTCCATGGTAAAGTAGTAGAAACCGATGATGGTCTCACTGTAACAGATGGACCAGATACTCCCTTGGTTGTTGCCATCGATTCAATGAACGACCTCCCTGGGAGGCTCCTAGAAAAGATAGCCTACAATGCTTTCTTTGCGCTTATACTTGTTGTGCTAGCTGTCGCCGCGTTTTCTGGATTCATTAGCTTCTGAACGTTCATAGTTGGATTGTGATACACTTGCGCTCTAAGTACAGTAATCAGTTCAGCTAATCAACTCGTGAGTGTATTCTATTCCTGTTCTCCTTCTACAGACAGTAACACAGTGAACTTTGGACTCTTATAGACTCCAAAGTTAAGTGGCTGTAACCGGACGGTAGTATATAAAGAGAGTTCGATCAAATGGCTCAAAATATAGATTCCAAAGTTCGTGCAAAAGTTTGGCTCACGCCCAACCAAGTTGACGATCTCCGGTCGGCGTGTTACTCGACGGGTGCCAACTACCTCCAGCAGCGAAACGAGGCAATCATCGGCCTCATGTACGACACCGGGCTCCGGGTCGGCGAACTGGTGGCCGTCGACGTGGATATGCTCAGGGAGGGAAACAGAGCGCTGTACGTCCCCACTGAGATTCAGAAAGACTACCCGAACGACAACGAGCCCGCACCAGCGACGTTGGAGCTGGCGTCGGATGTTTCTCGGTTGCTGTCGTCGTACCTGAATAGTAGATGGAAGGACTCACCGGCACTGTACCCCTCGCGGTCGAGCAACCGGATCACTACCCAGGGCGTTCGGAACGCGATCTCGAAGGTCGCCGAGGAAGCTGGTGTCGAGCCGTACCTAGTCGACGGTACTCGCGGTGATCCAGGCGATGTGACGCCGCACGCGCTTCGTCATAGTGTTGCCTACCGTATGATGAATGCCGAGGAAGGAAACACGCTGTACGACGTGCGGAACCGCCTCCGGCACCGCAGTATCCAGACAACTGAGCAAGTGTACGATCATCTGATCCGTGTATGACTGAAGAAGACGGGTCGCCCCCGAGAACCCACGTCCGAAGGGCCATTACCCCCGGTTTCGGGACAACGAATGGCACTACGTCCCCGACGGACTCGCCCAGACAATCTCGTTAGGTCCTGGTGGCGACGGCGAGGAAGGACAGGATTGGGTACTGACGTACACGCCCGAGAAACGAGATCCAGACGACCGCGAGAAGGTCCTCGTTCGGCTGACGCCTCGTGCGCTCTATGAGCTCTACATTGAGGTAATGGATCTCGACCTCTGTTTAAGTGTGTCGTCCCAATAACCCGGTATATTCCTCAGGCCGAAGCTATTTGTATATGGTAGTCCTTGTGTTCTATATGAACGCGACCCAGGCCACGGAAGCAGAAAAGTCCCGTGTATACCGAAATTATCGGGATGGGGAAGCGAGCGAAGAGGAGGTCCGTGAAGTGTTCGGAAAGGATGTCAAGGAGTTCGAAGAGTTCGATAGCCTCATGGAAGTTGTTGATTCGACACCAGTAAACGAAGCAACTGACGATCTTTTTTGCTGAAATAGTTGCGACTCTCGTTTGGAAGTGTGAACTCATTTCCATTGAGTGCCACTTATAGGGAAACAATTATTTGACCTCAGTTCTTGTCATTTACTAATGAATACTCCGGCAAAAATTATTGCTGACTCTTCCGCGCTTGAAGCTGTCTGTAAATCCCAATATCACTCTGATGTATTCACGAATCTTCCGTTCTCAACCACTAATGTCTGTGTTGAGGAGGTGAATCGGAACAAATCTATGGCAAGTGGAACGAGAGAAGAGGCGCTTGGTCAAGTCTTAGACTACATCCGGTCGGGTGATACAACTGTTTTCCCCACAGGTATCGAGTATGCTCCCTATGTTGAGCATCAAGGTGAGGAATCTATCGTGTGGACGCTAGAAAACGCGGATACAACGAATGTTATGTATATCTTCCTCTTCGATGGACCTGCTTCTGATGAGCTCAAAAACATTGTTGCAGGCGGCAAAATTGAAGTAAGTACTCCTGGTCGGCCTTACGAATTAGTCTGGCAAGGCGGTTTTATCACTGAAGATGAATGTCATAAAGCTATCCGTGAAATAGCTACAGAAGAAGGATGGAAAGGGGAACAACTCGTTGACCCGCTCAGACACATAGAGTATGACGACGTTTTTTGATCCAAGGACACCGGTTATTTTAGCAAGATTCTTCTAACAGTTACGATCAGACGCACAACAGATATAGGAGACTCCCTAATCCTTAACGTAGAGCTTGAATTGACCGATCAGCACGACCTAAGATCACCCAGTGCCTCGTGCAAGATTTGCGTTTGAGATCTTACATATCGAGGTTTGATCGATTTATCGTATAACTCGATTACAGGCTCATTAGATTATCGCACAACGGACATGAAGCTTCGCGTAACTCAAAGTATGTTCTTAGAACGATCTCTTGTGCTGTCTAGGCGAAGCTTAGTGAGG
>Ga0075106_1000420_pt1 | contig 22551 bp, 18 predicted proteins | sample AntDeeMetag02WF4_FD_69796 | JGI IMG/M metagenome (GOLD analysis project Ga0075106, IMG submission 69796) | Saline lake microbial communities from Deep Lake, Antarctica - Antarctic Deep Lake Metagenome 02WF4 | ecosystem: Environmental > Aquatic > Non-marine Saline and Alkaline > Saline | place... | reverse complement strand
CTCGGAACCCAGTGACCAGCACTCGAACGGCCGGAAGTCCACGGGGGCGCGCAGCATGTTGCGCACACGCACACGCACACGCACACGCACACGCACACGCACACGCACACGCACGCGGTCGCCGATCCGTGCCGGATCAACGCCGTCGCGGACGGCAACGATGCGCCCGCAGCAGTCGGTCCCCTGGATGCGCGGGAATCCGAGCGGGACGCCCGACCATGTAGCGTCCGCCGTCTCGGCTTCCTCGAAGCCCGACGTACTGCCGGTATGGGTATCGCCGCGGACGCTCTTCGAGTACCAGCCTATGCGGGTATTGATGTCCGTATTGTTAACGCCGGCGGCCGCGACCCGAATCAGGACTTCGCCGGCGCCGGGTCGTGGCACGGGCACGTCTTCGCGGTAGTCGAGCTTGTCCATGCCTCCGTGTCCGGTCAGCAGGACAGCCGCCATGGTCTCGGGCAGATGCGCGGGCACGAATCTCTTCCACGGTTGGTCGCCTGATTCCGGCACGCGTCAGTAGTCGCGCTTCGGCGCACCCCGCTCAGCCTGGTGAGAGGCCGTCGTGCCCGCCGCTCCGCATTCGAACGCTTCCTCTCCGCTCTGCCCCTTGATGATCGTTCCGCTGCGGGTGCTAGGGGAATCACGGCGGGTGAGGTGCGTATGTGCACGATGCGTCCGTCACGTCGAAATGAGGGAAGATGGGGGCCGAGGAAGGTTTCACGGTCGCCATCGCGGGCTTCGGCGGCTCGTGTCGATGGCGTCCGCTCGGGTAGCGACGCCCTCCGACGGATTGCTTGTTGCTCAATTTCGGCTGTTCGCCGCGTACCGAGCGGTACACGCGCGCGATGCGCTGAGTGTCACAATTTTGGCGTAACTGAAGGGGATATGGTGTGACACTCTGTGAGATAGAGTGATAATCAGTGACTGTGCAGGCAGTGAAAAGAGAAAAAAGCGGGGTTCTTAAGGCAACTTTTAATCCGTGAGTCGCTGGTTCGAACCCAGCACGGCCCACCACCTCTCTCCGTCTCCTTCGAATCGTTCAGTGATCTTCGCGCCGTTTCCGGATCACCATTCGGCGCGGGCACGTGGAAAGTCAGTCGCACGTGCACCTATCGTCGATTTGTCGCTTGCCTCGTGGTACTTACGCGAATTGCTCCTGCGATCCGCTCGTCGCCCGTTCACGGTCGTCTCGGTGGATCTCTTTGAACAGCCAGTCGCGGAATAGCTGGGCCTCGGGCCGGGTTGGCGTCTCACGATAAGGGCGGGCCACGTACAGCCCCCGCTCGCTCTCCAGGGTGTGATTGATGGGGACGACGAGCTGTCCGCTCTCGAGGTAAGGGCGGGCGTAACGTTCCAGCACCAGCGCGAGGCCGTAGCCCGATGCGGCCACTTCGAGCGCGCCTACCGAGTTGTCGACCTTGATGCCGCGCCACGGCGGCGGATCATCGATCCCCCCTTCCGCCAGCCACCGTATCCAGAAGTTTTCGCAGCCGAGGATGTGGACCAGTGACTGGTTCGCGCAGGTCTCCAGCGAGGGCTCAGGGCCGATCCGCTCGAGTAACGCGGGACTGCACACTGGTAACGACGGTCCGCGGTAGAGCAGTTCCGTGTCGTACCCGCTCCAGTTGCCGTCACCCCAGAAGATATCGATATCGGCCCGCTCCAGCGCAGACGACTCCGACCATGGGGCCGAGAACAGGCGGACGACGATATTGGGGTTTGCCTCGGCGAACCCGGGCAGTCGGCGGGCGAGCCAGAGCATCGAGAATGATGGGGTACAGCGCACTGTCACGGAGCGCTCTCCGCTCAGTCCGAACAGGCCCGCCGTCGTTCCCGACAGTTGCGAAAGGGCATGCCGCACGGCGTCGAGGTAGGCACCGCCCATTTCGGACAGCTCCACCCGGCGTGCATGACGTATGAAGAGGTCCACGCCGATGTATTCCTCGAGCAGACGGATATGGTTGCTCACCCCGGGCTGGGTCATGCTGAGTTCGCGTGCCGCCTCCGCGAAACTCGAGCGGCGCGCGGCCGCCTCGAAGGTGCGCAGCCAGTTCAGCGGCGGCAGTTCGTAGGTCATGAGGGACTCCTCGGATACGCTGGCGGATTCGGGTCGCGTGGCGTCACGGCGGGCTCGCGGAGTTATAGGCTAAATCAGATTTTGTCTTAGAGGCAATATTCAAAATTTGTTGTGGGCACGCCGGGGGGCGTATCGTTTTGTCCATCCTGAGACCGGTCTTGCCGGGACCGGTTACCCGCGCGGATCGCCGTCGAGCGACGTCAGTTCGGCCCCGCAAACGTTCAATCGAAAGCACGAAAAAAGGAGTCCCCCTGTGAGGGCCGCTGTCTGTCACGAATTCGGTGCACCGCTGCAAATCGAGGAAATCAGGATCGACCCGCCCGAACAGGGTGAGGTCCAGGTCCGGCTCAAGGCCTGCGGGATCTGCCACAGCGATATCCACTTCATCGACGGCTCCTGGGGCGGAACGCTGCCCGCGGTGTATGGCCATGAGGCGTCCGGCGTTGTCGAGGCGGTGGGGCCTGGCGTAACCGGCGTGGCTCCGGGGGATCGCGTGATCGCGACCCTGCTGCGCTCCTGTGGCGAGTGTTTCTACTGCACGCACGCATCGACACAGTTGTGCGACGGCGCTTTCCCGATCGACCAACACGGCCGCCTTCACGCCGCCGATGACACGGATCTCGTCCAGGGGCTGAGGACCGGGGCGTTCGCCGAGTACGTCGTGGTCGACCAGTCACAGGTGGCCGCGATTCCCGACGATATGCCATACGAATCCGCGGCGCTGCTCGGCTGCGGTGTCCTCACCGGCTGGGGGGCGGTGGTCAACACCGCCGAAATGCCCGCCGGCAGCAGTGTCGCTGTTCTTGGTATCGGTGGTGTTGGATTGAACACGCTGCAGGCGGCGGCCAACGCGGGGGCCGATCAGGTGATCGCGATCGACCCCGCCACGGACAAGCGCTCGGTCGCGGAAAGTTTCGGCGCAACGCGGTTCTTCGATCCGACGTCGGACGATGTGCCCGCGGAAGTGCGGGCACTCACCGATGGTCGAGGCGTGGACTACGCCTTCGTCACCGTGGGCAGCAGCAAAGTGGTCGAAGCGGGCCTGAAGCTCATCCGGCCTGGCGGGACGCTGGTACTCGTGGGCATGCCCGCATCGGGTGACATCCTGCCGTTGGAACCGGGGGATCTTGCCAGTTACGGGCAGAGCATCCTCGGCAGCAAGATGGGTGACGCCAGCATGGAGCGGGACATTCCCCGCCTGATCGAACTGTATCAGGCCGGCGAGTTCAAGCTCGATGAACTGGTATCCGGGCGCTACCCGCTGGAAGAGATCAACGAAGCGATCTCCTCGGTGAAGCAATCGGCGGCGCTGCGCAATGTGATCGTGTTCTGAACGTATGAAGATTCGAAACGGGACGCGGATTTCAGTGATATGCGCTGCGGGTATTGGTGCGCTGCCCGGGGATCGGGAGAGTAACGAATCATGAAGATCACGGACGTGCGGACGATCGTGGTAGGCAATCCCCCGCCGTATTTCGGCGGGCGCTACTTCATTTTCGTCAAGCTCACTACGGATAACGGTATTGAGGGCATCGGCGAGGTCTACAACGCCACCTTCGGTCCGACGACGGTGGAGCGGATGGTCCAGGAGGTCGCCGAGCGGCATGTGGTCGACGCCGACCCGTTCCATATCGAGCACCTGTGGCACAGCGTGTACGGGCGCGGTTATTCGCAGCGGCCGGACATCTCGCTCGTCGGCGTTCTCAGCGGGATCGAGATGGCGTGCTGGGATATCGTCGGCAAAGCCGTCGACAAGCCCGTGTACGAACTGCTCGGCGGGCGCATCCACGAACGCCTGCGCACGTACACCTACCTGTATCCCGAGCCGGACGACGCAGCCGACATCTATTACGATGGCGACGTGGCAGCCCAGCGTGCGGCGGAATACGTGGAGAAAGGGTTTACGGCGGTCAAATTCGATCCAGCCGGGCCGTATTCCGTGTATGACGGTCGCCAGCCCTCGCTCGAGACCCTGGAGCGTTGCGAGTCGTATACGCGCAAGGTGCGGGAAGCGGTCGGCTCGCGTGCCGATCTGCTGTTCGGTACGCACGGACAATTCACGCCGGCCGGTGCGATCCGACTGGCGAAACGGCTGGAGCCGTTCGATCCACTGTGGCTGGAAGAGCCGACCCCACCGGAGAACCCGGGCGCGATGGCCCGCGTCGCGGACCACACCACCATCCCCGTTGCCACCGGCGAGCGTCTCACGACCCGGCATGAATTCGCGCGCCTGCTCGAAGTCGGTGCCGCATCGATCCTGCAGATGGCGCTGGGGCGCGTCGGCGGACTGCTCGAGGCCAAGAAGATCGCCACGCTCGCCGAGGCCGCCTACACCCAGATTGCCCCCCATCTCTACTGCGGCCCGGTGGCGGCGGCGGCGAACGTGCAGCTTTGCACCTGTACGCCCAATTTCCTGGTCGTGGAGGGGATCCGCGACTGGGGTGGTTTCCACTCCGAACTGCTGCGCTCGCCGATTCGGTGGGAGGACGGCTATGTCCTCCCGCCCAAGACCCCCGGTCTCGGCATCGAACTCGACGAGACCGTCGCGGCTGCACACCCGTACACGGATACGCCACTGCACCTGGAGATGCGGGAGGAACCGCTGTGAGCGTCGCAGCCACCCTTCATCAAGGCGTCGCCGGATACACCCGGATAACCGCCGGCATGACCGTGAACCGCGGGATCCGCGTATGAGGATCGAGCGCGTCGACAGCTACACGAACCGCTTTGTCGGTATGGTCCGCGTCACCTGTGACGACGGGTCCGTCGGCTGGGGCCAGATGTCTCCGTACAACGCGGATATCTCGGCGACGGTACTGCATCGCCAGGTCGCGCCGCACGCGATCGGGGCCGATGCGGGCGATATCGCCGGGCTCATCGATCTCATCGGCGAGCGCGAACACAAGTTCCCCGGCACCTATCTTTGCCGCGCGCTGGCCGGCCTCGACACCGCGCTGTGGGATCTGCACGGACGCCGCGAGAACAAGAGCGTGTGTGAACTCCTCGGCGGTCAGCCGGGACCGGTCCCGGTATACGCCTCGAGCATGCGGCGTGACATCACCGAACGGGATGAGGCCGCGCGCCTCGCAAATCTGGCCGAACAGTACGGATTCAGCGCCTTCAAGGTGCGCGTGGGCAGCGAGTGCGGCCACGACGCCGATGAATGGCCAGGTAGAACGGAGGCCGTGGTCGCGGCGTGTCGGCGATCGCTGGGAGATGATGTCCGGCTCCTGGTCGACGCGAACAGCTGTTATTCGGCGTCCCGCGCGATCGAAGTGGGGCGCATGCTCGAAGCCCATGGGGTGCGGCATTTCGAGGAACCCTGCCCGTACTGGGATCTCGAAGCGACCGGCCAGGTCGCGCGCGCGCTCGATCTGTCGGTCGCCGGCGGAGAACAGGATCATTCGCTCGCCTTGTGGAAACACATGATCGATTCGGGGACGGTGGATATCGTCCAGCCCGACATCTGCTACGTCGGTGGACTCAGCCGCGCATTGCGGGTGGCGGACATGGCGGCCGCCGCGGGGATTCCGTGCGTGCCGCATTCGGCCAACCTCACGCTGGTCACCGTTTTCTCCCTCCACATGATGGCCGCGATCCCGAACGCGGGGCCTTATGTGGAGTATTCGATCGAACCCGACAGTTACTACCCGTGGCAGGCAGGGCTGTTCGCCCCCGATCTTGCCGTGGTCGATGGCCGCGTCACGCCGCCGCGCGGGCCCGGCTGGGGCATCGAGGTGCGGCCCGAATGGCTGAAAAACGCAACGCACGACGTGACACACGCGTGATGTCGCGGCGGCTGAAGCCGACAGGCGGCATCACGGCAACAGGAGGATTGGCAGCATGAGTGCAAACCCGAAAGGCGACGACAACGCCACTGACATGCGCTGGCACACGCTGGCCGCAAGCATGAGCCCGCGAAAGCAGGCACTGATCGATGGCGAGTTCGTCGATGCCCGTGACGGCGCCACATTCACGCGCATCAATCCGGCCACCGGCGAGCCGCTCGCCGAAGTGGCCGAATGCGGCCAGGCCGATGTCAATCGGGCCGTGGCCGCCGCCCGGCGCGAGTTCGAACAGGGGCAGTGGCGACGCATGGCCCCCGGCGAGCGCAAGGCGATCATGCTGCGCTGGGCGGAACTGATCCGTGAGCACGCCGATGAACTCGCGCTGCTGGAATCCCTGGAAGCAGGCAAGCCGATCAGCAATACCACCTCCGGGGATATCCCCGGCTGTGCCGGTACGATCGCCTGGTACGCGGAGTGCACAGACAAGCTCTACGACGAGGTTGCGCCGACCGGGCCCGGTGGGCTCACCACTATCACACGGGAGCCGATCGGCGTGACCGCCGCGATCGTGCCCTGGAACTATGCCTCGATCATTGCCTCGTGGAAGCTGGGTCCGGCGCTGGCGGCCGGCAACTCGATGATCCTCAAGCCGGCCGAGCAGTCCCCGCTCGCCGCGCTGCGACTGGGCGAACTCGCGCTTGAGGCGGGTATCCCGCCGGGCGTCATGCAGGTCCTCCCCGGGCGTGGGCCGGTGACCGGCGATGCGATCGCCCACCATCAGGACATCGATGCGCTTGCGTTCACCGGTTCCGCCGAGATCGGCAAGGTCATCATGCGCGCGGCCGCGGACTCGAACATGAAGCGGGTGGGTCTGGAATGCGGCGGCAAATCGCCGCAGATCGTAACCCGCGACTGTGCCGACCTGGACAAGGCCGCCGCGGCGATCGCGTCGAGCATCTGGTACAACGCCGGTCAGACCTGTCACGCAGGATCGCGGGTGATCGCGGATCGGGAGATCCGGGAAGACCTCATCCAGCGAATTCTCGGCTGGGCCGACCACTTCGCGCCGGGCGACCCGCTCGACCCGCGCACCGAGATGGGTTCCATGATAGAGCCCGAAGCGCTGCAGAACGCGCACGCCTGCGTCACCGCCGCGCGCGAAGCCGGTGCTACGGTACGCACGGGCGGAGAGTCGGTCGCCGTCAACAGCGGGGGCTCGTTCTATGCGCCCACGCTGCTCGATGGGGTCACGAACGACATGCCGATCGCCCGCGACGAGGTGTTCGGGCCAGTGCTGACGGTGCTGGAAAGCCGTGATCTGGACGAGGCCATCCGGATCGCCAACGACTCGCCGTATGGCCTCGCCGCGTCCGTGTGGAGCGACCGGATCGGCGACGCGCACCGGGCGGCCGGTGAGCTTCGTGCAGGCACGGTGTGGATCAATTGTTATGATCTTTCCTCGCCCGTAACGCCATTCGGGGGATACAAGCAGAGCGGGATCGGCCGTGACCGATCCATGGAGGCGTTCGACAAGTTCACTGAAGTCAAGACCACATGGCTGGAATACTGACGGCACGAGTGGCCGTACAGTAACCAGCCCGGCAACACGCCGTCGGTAAACTGACGACGAAGGAGAACATCGCAATGAACAACGATCTCGAAAAACTCAAAAAGCAATACGAGTGTGGCTCGATCAGCCGTCGCCGTTTCCTGCAGCAGGTGGCTGCAGTCGGTGGCATTGGTGCGCTGCATGCCATGGGTGTGCCAGGCGCGCTCTCCACCGCGAGGGCCGCCGGTCCCAGCATGGGGGGCAATATCCGCATCGGTGTGGGATCAGGCTCCACGACCGATTCGCTGGATCCCGCCACGATCAATTCGACCTTCATGCAGATCGTGAACTACGGCCTGCGCAACAACCTCACCGAAGTAGCGCCGAACGGCGAGCTCGTGCCCGAGCTCTGTGAGAGCTGGGATGCCAGTCCCGACGCCCGTATCTGGACTTTCAAGCTCCGCCAGGGCGTCGAGTTCCATAACGGCAAGACCCTGGATGCCAAGGATGTGGTCGCGTCGATCAATCATCATCGGGGTGAGGATTCGGAATCGTCGGCGAAGAGCATCCTGGCACCGGTCACGGATGTCCGTGCGGACGGCAAGAACACGGTCGTCGTGGAGCTGCGCGAAGGCAATGCCGATTTCCCGTTCCTGATGAGCGATTACCACATCGTCATCATGCCGGTGACGAAGGACGGGCTTGATGTCGAGTCCGGCGTGGGTACCGGCGGTTATATCCTGCAGGACTTCACTCCGGGTACCCGCACCTCTATGAAGCGGAATCCCAATTACTGGAAGGAGGGTACGGCGTGGTTCGATGCCGCCGAAGTGCTCGCGATCAAGGACTCGACTTCGCGCACCAATGCCCTGGCCACGGGCGAGATCGACGTGATGAACCGGGTCCAGCTCAGCACCGCCAGCCGGATTGACGGGCGCAGCGGTATGCGCATCGAGGAGACGAGCGGCAACCAGCACGTCACGATGCCGATGCACACGGACAAGGATCCGTTCAGCAACAATCACGTGCGGCTCGCACTGAAGCACGCGATCGACCGCCAGGAAGTCCTCGACAAGGTGCTCAATGGTCACGGCTATCTCGGTAATGACCATCCCCTTGGCCGCGCGAATCCCTTCCTCGCGGACGGCCTCGAGCAGCGCACCTACGATCCCGATAAGGCGAAACACCATCTCAAGAAGGCTGGTATGGACAGCCTCAAGGTACGTCTGCATACGTCCGATGCCGCTTTCCAGGGTGCTGTCGATGCCTCGGTGCTGTTCCAGCAGCACGCCAAACGTGCCGGTATCGATATCGACGTGAAGCGCGCTTCCAGTGATGGTTACTGGTCCGAGGTCTGGCTCAAGGAGCCGTTCTGCGTCGCGTATTGGGGCGGACGGCCCACGGCCGACTGGATGTTCTCGGCCGGCTATGCCGCCGATGCCGCCTGGAATGCGACCAACTGGAAGAACGAGCGGTTCAACGAGTTGATGAAATCGGCCCGTGCCGAGCTCGACCGGCCGAAACGGCAGGAGATGTACACCGAAATGCAGCAACTCCTCAAGGACGAGGGCGGTGTGATCGTTCCGGTCTTCCTGAACTACGTGATGGGCCTGCAGGACAAGGTGCAGCACGGTCAGATGGCCGCGAACTGGGACCTCGACGGGCTCAAGTGCATCGAGCGCTGGTGGATGGCGTAAGCCGAAACCCGGTTCCAGTGGGCCATGCGGGCGTTACCGAAATGCCCGCATGGCCCACTGGACATTCACCAACTTCGGATCTTCCGTTATGGGCTCGATTGCCAAACTGGTGGCCCAGCGGCTTACGCTGGGCCTCCTTATCCTCTTTATCGTTTCGGTCTTCATCACGTTCGTCATCGAGTTTCTGCCCGGTGACGCGTGTCAGGCCCTGATGGGGCAGTCGGCCATGGCCGACACCCTCGAGGCCTGCCGCCAGGAGATGGGACTCAATCGCCCGCCGCATCTGCGCTACTGGGACTGGATCAGCGGCATGCTGACCGGTGACATGGGCCACTCGCTGGCGAACGATAGGCCGATCGCGGATCTGCTCGCGAATCGAACCGGAAATACGTTCTTCCTTGCCGGTCTCGCGGCCCTGGTAACCGTGCCGCTGTCGATCGTGCTGGGCATGCTCGCCGCGCTGTTCCGTAATCGCGGTTTCGACCGGTCGATCAACGTGGTCACACTGACCTTCATCTCGTTCCCGGAATTCTTTGTCGCGTACCTGCTGATCTATTTTCTGGCCGTACAGGCCGGCTGGTTCCCCGGCATATCGAACATATCGGGTTCGGACATCAGCTTGTGGGAGTGGACCTACCGCACGATTCTGCCGGCGGCTACGCTTACGCTCGTGGTGACAGCACACATGATGCGCATGACGCGCGCGGCAATCGTCAATGTGCTCGCCAGCCCGTACATTGAGACGGCCGAGCTCAAAGGGCTCGGGCGCTGGCGCGTCATTGCCCGTCATGCGATGCCGAATGCCCTGTCGCCCATCATTAATGTCGTCGCCATCAACCTGGCCTGGCTGATCGTTGGTGTGGTCGTGGTCGAGACGGTGTTCGTGTACCCGGGGATCGGGCAGCTGCTCGTCGAATCGATGTCCAAACGCGACATGCCGGTGGTGCAGGCGGGAAGCATGATATTCGCGGCGGTTTACGTGCTGCTGAATCTGGCCGCGGACATTATCGCGATCATGACCAACCCACGCCTCATGCACCCCCGTTAGGAGCCGATGATGCGCGGATTCATAAAAACCCTTTCGCAGGCGCCGCTCACGGCACAGCTCGGTATGGCGATCATCGTGATCTATATGTTCACGGCGATTTTCGCACCGCTGCTCGCCCCCTACGGGGAGCGTGCCATCGTCGCGGGACAATATCTGGGGCCGAGCTGGGAGTACTGGCTCGGGACGGACAATCTCGGCCGGGATATGCTCTCACGGATCATCTTCGGCGCGCGGAACACCGTCTTCATTGCCCTTCTGGCGACGATACTCGCGTTCATCATCGGGATCGTCATGGGGTTTGCGGCCGCCGTGTCCGGCGGGATTGTGGATCAGGTCTTCTCTCGGCTCGTGGACGCCGTCATGGCAATTCCGATCCTGATCTTCGGTCTTCTCCTGTTGACGGTTTTCGGGACTTCGATACCTGTATTGATCGCGGTAATCGCGGTTCTGGAGTCGACCCGGGTCTATCGGCTGGCCCGGGCGGTCGGCATGAACATCGTCGTGATGGATTACGTCGAGGCGGCTCGGCTGCGGGGGGAGGGCAACTGGTGGATTATGCGCCACGAGATCCTGCCGAACGCACTGTCACCGCTGATCGCCGAATTCGGACTGCGGTTCTGTTTCGTATTCCTTTTCATCAGCGCGCTGAGTTTCCTCGGCCTCGGTATCCAGCCGCCGACCGCCGACTGGGGCAGCATGGTGCGTGAGAACGCGTCGCTGATCGCCTTCGGTGATCCCACGCCGTTGATTCCCGCTTTTGCCATTGCGCTCCTGACGGTCGGGGTCAACTTCGTGGTCGACTGGTTCCTGTACAGCGTGAGTGGACTTCGCGAATGAGTAATCAAAAACGAGCCGCCAACGCGGAGAACACCGAACTCCTGCGGATTCAGGCACTGCGGATCGAGGCGCAGCTCCACGGTGAGTGGGCCGAGATCGTCAAGGGTGTCGATCTTGTCCTGCGCCGGCGGGAGCTGGTTGGACTGATCGGTGAATCCGGCGCGGGCAAGTCCACGATCGGCCTTGCGGCCATGGGACACGTCCGCAACGGGTGCCGGATTTCCGGCGGCAGCGTGCTGTTCGACGGCATTGAGCTGCGGGACATGGACAGCGGCACGAAACGCTCGCTGCTCGGTGTACGGATTGCTTACGTGGCCCAGTCGGCCGCCGCTGCGTTCAATCCGGCGCATACGATCGGCTCGCAGGTGATCGAGGCCGCGGTCTGTCATGGCGTGATGTCCCCTGACGGTGCCCGGGAGCGCGCCGTCGCTCTGTTCCGTCAGCTTCAGTTGCCGGCACCCGAGACGTTCGGGAAGCGGTATCCGCACCAGGTGTCCGGTGGCCAGCTCCAGCGAGCGATGCTCGCGATGGCGATGGTCTGTGGCCCGGACATGATCGTCTTCGACGAGCCGACGACGGCGCTCGATGTGACGACCCAGTTCGAGGTCCTGCACGCCATGAAACAGGCGATCCAGGCCGAAGAGATGGCGGGCCTCTATATCACTCATGATCTGGCGGTGGTGGCGCAGTTGACGGACCGGATCATGGTGCTCCGTCATGGCGATACGGTTGAGGAAGGCGATACCCGACAGATCGTAGAGGCGCCGCGCGCGGAGTACACCCAACAGCTGCTGAATGTGCGCAAGGCCCTCAAGCCGGAGCATCGCTCCGCGGAGGGCGCTCCGGTGCTGCAGTTGAAGGGCATTACCGCCTCCTACGGCCGTTCGGGGCCGCAGGTCCTCAGGGATGTCTCGCTGTCCGTACCGCCGGGCACGACCGCCGCGATCGTCGGCGAATCAGGGTCGGGCAAGTCCACGCTCGCCCGCGTGGCCACGGGTCTGCTGCCGCCGAGCGCCGGTGGGATCGAACTGGACGGCGAGCAACTGTCGTACCGTCTGCGCCATCGCACTCGGGAACAGCTCCGCCGGCTTCAGATGATCTATCAGATGCCTGACGTGTCGATCAATCCGGCCCAGCGCATCGAGGTGATCATCGGCCGCCCATTGACGCTGTACTTCGGTATGACGGGACAGAAGCGGAGGGCGCGTGTCGAAGAACTCCTGGAACAGGTGGATCTGCCCGCGGATTACGCCGATCGGCGACCGACCGAACTCTCGGGTGGCCAGAAACAGCGAATCGGGATCGCACGTGCACTCGCGGCGGACCCCGACGTCATTATCTGCGACGAGGTCACGAGCGCACTCGATCAGGTCGTTGCCCAGGAGATCCTGAGCCTTTTGCTCCGGCTGCAGGACGAGACGAACACTTCGTACGTGTTCATCACGCATGACCTCGCCACGGTGCGCGCGATCGCCGACACCGTGGCCGTGATGTATCAGGGTGAGGTCGTCGAGGGTGGCGCGGCGGAGGACATTCTTGGCAATCCGACCACCGACTACGCGAAGCTCCTGCTTTCCAGCGTGCCGCAAATGAAGATCGGGTGGCTGGAGGAAGTCACGCAGGCCAGGGCGAGAAGCGCACGCGGTGAGACGCAAACAGTGCCCGGAAACGCGTGACGACGACATCGTAATCCGTCCCCTGCCAGTGGTTTGAATCGGTTCGGGAGATCGCACGGCGGTCGCCCTGAAGATCAACGTTGACGTGCTTCAGATCGAAGCACGTCACCTTCACCCACTGCATCACCACACATGGTCTGCGCGAGCGCATCGTGCAGATCCGTAATCATTCGTGGGCGGCCGCACATCGAAGCCGCAGGCATTCATCAATAGCAACACCAATCTGGAGGTATACATGAAAATCGGCATGATCGGGCTGGGTAACGTCGGCGGTAAGCTCGCGGGCAGTGTCCTGCGCAACGGGTTCGACCTGACCGTCCACGAACTGGATCGTGAAACGGCCGCGGACCTGCTCGAGGGCGGCGCGAAGTGGGCGGATACGCCCGCGGAACTGGCGCGTGAATCGGACATCGTGATCACCTGCCTGCCCTCGCCGGCGGCGAGCGCGACGGTCATGGAAGGGGAGAACGGCGTGCTCGAGGGCCTGTCGGCCGGCAAAGTCTGGATGGAGATGAGCACCACCGAGGAATCGGAGATCGTGCGCCTCGCCGAGCGGGTGGCGAAGACCGGGGCGCTGGCCCTGGACTCGCCGGTATCGGGCGGCTGTCACCGGGCCGCGACGGGCAACATCTCGATCTTCGTCGGCGGGGAACGCGAGGCCTTCGATCAGGCCTTCCCGGTGCTGCAGTGCATGGGGCGGCGGATCCTCCACACGGGCCCGGTCGGCAGCGCATCGGTGCTCAAGGTGATCACCAACTATCTGGCCTCCGTGCATCTGGCGGCACTCGGCGAGGCCTGGGTGGTCGCGAAGAAAGCGGGCATGGACATGGCCACGACCTACGAGGCGATCAAGGCGTCGTCGGGCAACTCGTTCGTCCACGAGACGGAGAGCCAGATCATCCTCAACGGCAGCTACGACATCAATTTCACGCTCGATCTCGTGCAAAAGGACATCGGCATTTTCGGTGGACTTGCCGAACGCAACGGTGTGCCGGTCGAGGTGGCCGATACCGTCCGGAAGCAGTTCTCGCAGGCGCAGGAGCGTTACGGTGACCGGGCCTGGTCACCGATGGTGGTCAAGCGCCTGGAGGATGACTGCGGCGTGGAGCTGCGGGCCCCCGGCTTCCCCGCCGAGCTGCTGGACGACGAGCCCGAGGAAGCCGGCTACGAGGTAACGCCGTGATCCGCGGCGACCCGCGCGGCGAGTCAGTACAAAGGCAAAGGTAATCGGGAGTACGCGCAGAATGAGTGTAATGGATGGCAATGATCCGGGGACGTGGACCCGGGCGGGCTGGGCAAGCTTCGTCGACGGACTGCATTACGATGGCCGTATGTTTGTCGACGGCGAACGGGGGGGCGCGGCATCGGGCGACACGATCGACTCGATCAACCCCGCTGACGGGGAGCCGGTGGCGGCGATCGCCCGCGGCGGCCGGGCCGACATCGACCATGCGGTGCGCGCCGCGCGCAGGGCGCATGCCGAGGGCGTGTGGGGGCGCCGGTCTCCGCGCGAGCGCGCGCGGATCATGTTCGACTGGGCGGACCGGCTCGAAGCGGCTACGGCGGAACTCAGTGCGCTCGATACCGTCGAGATGGGGCGGCCCATCGCGGATATGGTCGAGTTCGATATGCCGGAGGTCCTGACGACGATCCGGTTTTTCGCCGAATCCATCGACAAGGTCACCGGCACGACCACCGCCACCGACGACAGCGTGCTCCATTACACGCTGCGCCAGCCCATCGGCGTGGTCGGCGCGATCTCGCCCTGGAACTACCCGCTGATGATGGCGGTGTGGAAGATCGCACCGGCGCTCGCCGCCGGCAACTGTGTAGTGCTCAAGCCCGCCGAAGACGCCTCGCTGAGCGTGCTGCGCGCGGCCGATCTGTTCGTCCAGGCGGGCGGCCCCGCGGGCGTACTGAACGTGGTGCCGGGGATCGGCGAAGAGGCCGGCCGGGCGCTTGGCGAGCACACGGATGTCGACAAGGTGAGCTTTACCGGCTCCGCGGCCGTGGGCCGGGAACTGCTGCGCGCGGCGGGCGACTCCAACATGAAGAAGGTGGCCCTGGAGTGCGGGGGCAAGAGCCCGCAGCTGTTTTTCGCCGACCTGCCCGATTTCGACACCGCCGTCGATGCGGCGATCGACGGCATCTTCGTGAACATGGGCGAGGTCTGCAATGCGGGTTCCCGCCTGCTGGTGGAGCGCCCGATCTACGATCGGTTCATCGAGCGATTCAAAGAACGGGCGGCCGGGCGTTATGTGCCAGGCAATCCGCTGGATCCCGAGGTCCGCTGCGGTCCGCTCGTCGATCGCGACGCACGCGACCGCGTCGTCGGCATGATGGCTGAGGCGGAGAAGCAGGGCGCGAAGAAGATCTTCGGCGAACCGGGCCGTGAATCGCTGACCGGTGGCGCATACGTGGAGCCGACGGCCTATGCGGACGTGCGCCCCGACATGACGATCGCGCGCGAGGAGCTGTTCGCCCCGGTAGCCGCCATCATGGCGTTCGACTCGGAAGAGGAGGCGATCGCTCTCGCGAACGACACGATCTATGGGCTGGCCGCGGGCGTGTGGACCTCCGATCTCAGCCGCGGGCATCGCTGTGTCCGGGATCTCGAGGCCGGAACGATCTGGGTCAATACGTTCGACGACGGCGACATGACGCAACCGTTCGGCGGCTGGAAACAGTCCGGGAATTCACGCGACAAATGCTTCGAGAGCCTGCTGGAGTACACCCAGGGCAAATCGGCCTGGATCCAGTTGTAAACGGAGCGAAAGAGGAAAGACACGGACTTCCGGATTCTCATCCGGGAATCCGGTCCTGTTAGCTTCGTGATCGGTTGGCGCGCGTTCGACTGCCGGACGGGCCGTGTGCGCACGGCCGTCCGGGTCGACGTCGATCCGGCGGTGGAATCAGGACCAGCTTGCCGGCGTACTTTTTCGCGATGAAGTCGTTCTGCGCCTGCGCGATGTCGGCGAAAGGGTAGGTGCGGGCGACGAACGGGCGCACACGCCCGTGCGCGAAGGGAAGTTGTCGACGAGGTGCTTGCGGACTTCTCCCTCTGGCGGGCCGCATCAGCGCATCAGGCTGCGGCGGTGTTCGGCTCTGGTCGCCGCCGCGAAGCCAGCGCACAACCCGCCACCACCGACACCGCGGCGGCGACAAGACGCCAATCGACCTGAGCCATCCCCGCGGCGATCAGCAGCAGCGCGGACAGCACCGGCACGGCGTACGCGAGCGTTCCGACCGTCGCGCTGCGTCCGCGGCGTAAAGCTGTATCCCACGCCACGAAGGCGAGCCCATAAGGCCCGAAGCCGATGAAAGCGATCGCGGCGATCTCGCCGGGTGCGATCGACCACAGCGTCTGCTCGAACAGCAGGTGCCCCGAAAAGGCCCAAACGGTCGCGAGCCCGAACAGGCGCGGCATGATGCCCGATAGGGGGACCGGCTGCTGGCGCGCCAGCAGCGAGAAGGCGGCCCAGCACGTGCCGCTCGCGAAGGCGAATGCATAGCCACCCCAGGCCGGCTCGCCGCCGGGACCGGACGGTTCCAGAAGCACGAGCGCGGCCCCGCTGAACGCGACGATCGTGCCGGCCAGCGAGTCGAGGTGTACGCGGCGCACCTGTACGAGCTCCGCCGCGATCACGAACAGCACCGGCCAGGTATATGTCACCAGCGCCGCTTCCGCGGCGGGGGCGAGCCGCAGCGCCACGAAATAGAATCCGATCGCACCGAGTACGAGCAGTGGTCCGGCCAGCCACACACGTGCCGGTATCGCGACCGGATCACCGTCGCGGCGACCGATAAGGCGACCGACCGGCCAGGTCGCCAGCGTCGCGACGCCGGCGACCATCGCGGCCAACTGCAATGGCGGTACCGCCCGGGCGAGTTCGGCAAGCACGGGCGCGAGGCTCCACAGCAACACGGCCACCGCGGCCGGAACAATTCCCCCGACGGGGGAGTGGAATGGGTATCTGCGGCGGCTATGGCCCTGCATGCGGATGACTCTCCCGGTTTGCGTGCGTTGACTGCGGCGCATTCTTCCAACAGCATCCGTATCAATCCAACGAATTCCTGTTGACCAACACTTCAAATCTATTGATATGTCACTGCCGCGCCGTAACCTCGAACTGAGCCTCCTGCGCACGTTCGTGGCACTGGCCGATATCGGGACCGTGACTGGGGTGGCCGAGCGTCTCGCGTATACGCAGTCCGCGGTCTCGATGCAGCTGCGGCGCCTGGAAAGCGCGGTCGGGGTGGAGCTGGTGCGCCGTGAGGGGCGCAATCTCGTGTTGACCCACGGGGGGCAGCGTCTGCTTGTCTACGCGCGCCGCATGCTGGCGCTCAACGATGAGGCGTGGGCGGACCTGCGGGCCGGGCCGTTGACCGGTGTGATCCGGGTGGGCATCCCGGATGACTATGCGCCGCTGCTGTCATCGACACTGGCGTACTTCCATGAGGTCTATCCCTCGGTGGAACTGGAGATTCACTGCGTCCAGAGTGTGGAACTGGTGCGTCGGGTACGTGCCGGTGAACTCGACATCGCGATCGCGACGCGCCAGCGCAACAGCCCCGGCGGTGAGGTACTGCGCCGCGAGCCGCTCGTGTGGGCGGCCAGCCGGGCACGGGAATCATCCCTCGAAGACCCGGTAGCGCTCGCGCTGTTCGCGGCGGCCGAAGACGTGTTTCGCGAGCTGGCCCTCGGCCGTCTGGAGGCGGCCGGGCGCAGCTGGCGGATCGCCTGCACCAGCCAGAGCATGACCGGGATCCGCCCCGCACTGGAGGCGGGACTTGCAATCGCGGTGGTGGCGCGCAGCATGGTCACACCGGACCTGCGGGTGCTGGACGAGTCCAGCGGCCTGCCCGAGTTGCCCACCGTGGAGATATCGCTGCATCGACCGCCGGGGCGGCCCTCGGAGCCGGCACGCTGGCTCGCCGCTCTGATCCAGGAACAGTGGCGCGAGGGGTGATTGCCCCAGGCGGCCTCCCCGCTCGGGTGCGTTACCCTCAGACAACATCGCGCGAACGGCATTGGGAGGATGACGTGAGAGTCGGCTTCATTGGAACCGGCCGGATTACCCGCCGGCTCGTCCGCGGACTTGATCGCCGCGCGCATTCGATCGCGATCACCCGCAGGAGCGAATCCATATCGAGCGAGCTGGCGGACGAGGATCCCGCCATCGAGGTCGTGGACACCGCGCGGCAGGTCGTGGAGCGCAGTGAGACGGTTTTCGTCTGCCTCGCGCCCGATGTGGCGGGTGAGGTGCTCGCGGGACTTTCCTTCACGACGGACCAGGCCGTGATCAGCGTTATGGCGGGCATGCCGCTGTCGGAGTTGCGGGCTGCGGTGGCGCCCGCCGACGATGTCAGCGTGACGATCCCGATGCCGGTGATCGAGCAGGGCGGGTGTCCGTTGCCTGTCTTTCCGGCGTCGGCATCACTCGAAGCGCTCTATGGTGAGCGTAACCCGGTTATCCCGGTTGCGGACGAATCGGCCCTCGATCCCTTCTGGCCCGTGAGCGGCACCGTGGCGAGTCTGATCGAGGAGCTCCGGGTCGTCACGAGCTGGCTCGGGGAACGGATCGGGGATCCGGACGCCGCCGAGCGTTACGTCACGCATCTCTATGGGGCCCAGTTCGCGCACCTCAAGACCGACAGCGCCGGTCGCCTCGATGCCGCGCTGCACGATCTGTCGATCGGCGGCGGTTTCAACGCGACCCTGCGCGAGCGAATCGAGGACTCGGGGCACTACGGCGAGCTTCGTGCCGGGCTCGACGCGTTGTACGAGCGGGTCAAGACCGGCTGAGACTGACTACGAAGTCGCGTAGGCCGGCCTTGCCGCAGTGAAACGGAGGCAATGCCGGCAGTCAGCGTATCCCCTGGAATCATGTTTCAGCCGCCGGACACCGGATGCCGGCATTGCCCGGCGCAGTGATCTCCGCGGCACACGGACGCACGATGCGCGGCGCCGGGCAAGGCCGGCCTACGCACTTTTTGGATTCCCGGTCGATTACGCGTCGCCGTCGTCGGGTGCTTCGATCAGGATCGCCCGGAAATCGTTGACGTTCGTGCCGGTCGGTCCGGTAATCACGAGATCGTCCACGGCATCGAAGTACGTGTACGCATCGTGGCCCGCAAGATAGGCCAGCGGGTCGAGACCGGCCGTGCGGCCGCGCTGCAGGGTGGTCGGATCGATCCGGGCGCCGGCGTTGCGTTCGCTGCCGTCGATTCCGTCGGTATCGCAGGCGATCGCATGGATCCGCTCGTGGCCGGCCAGTGAGACCGCCATCGACAGGGCGAGTTCGGTATTGCGGCCACCGCGGCCGGCGGTTCCGGTGATCGTAACGCTCGATTCGCCCCCGCTCAGGAGCACGGCCGGTGGTGCCAACGGTTGCCCATGCGCCGCGACACTGCGCGCGATACCGGCGCAGATGGTGCCCATATCCGCGGCCTCTCCCTCCAGCGCGTCGCCCAGGATCAGGGGCGCGATGCCCTGCTCGCGCGCCGCCGCCGCGGCCGCTTCGAGGCTGTGCATGGGCGAACAGACGATCGCGTGATGACAGCGGTCGGCGAGTTCGCCCGCGCCGGGCAGCGGATCGTCGCGCTCCGCCGCGCGCAGCGCATCCGGGACCGGGATGCCGTAGCGCTCGAGTACCGCCGCGGCTTCCCCCGCGCGGAATGGTGAGGCTACGGTCGGTCCGGAGGCGATCGTGGCGGGGTCGTCGCCTGGCACGTCCGAGACCAGCAGGGTGTAGACCGGTGCCGGGGCCGCGAGCGCCGCCAGGCGCCCGCCCTTGATGCGTGACACGGTCTGGCGCACGCAGTTGATCTCGCGGATGGTCGCGCCGCTGTTCAGCAGCGCACCGGTGAGCGCGCGTTTTTCCTCCAGGCTGAATCCCTCGATCGGGTCGCAGAGCAGGGCGGAACCGCCGCCCGAGATCAGGGCGATGACCTGGTCATCGGCGTTCAGGCCGGTGACCCGCTCGCGCATCCGCTGTGCGGCGGCGACGCTGCGCTCATCCGGTACCGGGTGGCTCGATGCGAGGCACTCGATGGCCCGGCAATCGCACTCGGTCCCCTCGGGTACGGCGACGGTACCGATGATGTCGCTGCCGCGGACGGCTTCCAGGGCCTCCGCCATACCAGCGGTCGCCTTGCCGGCCCCGACGACGATCGTCCGCCCGCGCGGCGGTGGCGGCAGATAATCCACGAGGTGGCGCCCGGGCTGCGCGGCGGCGACCGCGCGATCGAACAGGTGGCGCAGGAATGCAGCGGGCTCTGCTGGTTTCATCGGCGTTTCCGGGATTGCTGTCATCGGGCGGAGGCCTGCCACGTTCCAACGGCAACCTCCCGTCGGAGTGCGGGTGTGTGTCGTGATACCCGGGTGATGTTACCCGATGAAGGCGGGTGTCCGCGTGAGGTGCAAGCAGGTCAGGGTCAGTGGCCCGGAACCGGGTCGAGCTCCGCGGTCACGATCGGCGCGATGTCGATGCCGGCGCTGGCGGGTGTCAATGCCCGCGCGATCCGGCTGGCGGGGTTGGCTTCATCTTCGGGGGACGGCTCGGCCAGATTGACCAGCAGGCGTTTCTGGTAGATATCGCCGTCGGGCGTCCGCACCATCCGGAGGGTCGGTTGCAGGCGGGCGTCCGGGCGGGTGCGGACGACGACCCCGACGGCGCCATTGTCGAGTTCCACTACGCTGCCGACAGGGAATATCCCGAGGCAGCGGATGAACGCCTCGACCAGATCCGCGCCGAAGGCGTCGTGTTCGAAGCGGTAGAGCTGGTTGAGGGCGTCATCGGCCGAAATCGCATCGCGGTAGGCGCGGTCGCTGGTCATGGCGTCGTAGGTGTCGACCAGGCCCACGATTCGCACCGTCAGCGGGACCGCCTCGCCCTTGAGCCCGAACGGGTAGCCCGTCCCGGGTACCCGTTCATGGTGCAGGCGGACGATATCGAGCACGTCCTTCCCGGTTACGCCGCCGGCGGCGAGCAGCTGATAGCCGTCTTCCGGGTGGCGCTTCATGATCTCGAATTCCCGTTCATCCAGCGGGCCCGGTTTGTTCAGGATGCTTTCGGGTGTCCGTGTCTTGCCGACGTCATGCAGCAGCGCGCCGGTGCCGAGGTTGACGAGTGCGTCGCGCTCGAGCTCGAGATAGACTCCGAAGGCGAGGGCGAGCACGCACACGTTGACGCAGTGAATCGATGTGTATTCATCGCGGTTCTTGAGGTTGGTCAACCACAGGGCGGCGCTGGCGTCGGCCGATACCCGCGTTACGAGTTCCTCGACGGCCTCGCGGGCCGCCAGGGTGTCCACGCTCTTGCCGAAACGCAGATCCTCCATGAGTCGATCGATGGCCTGCCGGGCCTGATCGCGACCGGCTTTGGCGGCGGCCACGGATTCGCGGAAGCGCTTGCCCGCCGGGAAGCGTCCGCCGGCGGTCTCCGCGGAGACGGTTCGTTCTCGCTGCGGTGCCGGTTCCGTGCGCGCGCTGTGCTTCGATGCCGTGGCCGGGTCATCCGGCGCGGAGGCCTCGTTCCTGGCCTGCCGGCACGCGGCATGCAGTTCGCCCGGGTCGGATTGATCGGCGTCGACGTAGACGAAGTCGCAGTAGCGTCCGAGCGCCCGCACCTCGCCTGCCTCCTGGATTTCGAATCCCTGGAACAGGAATGGCGTATCGAGCCACGGCCGGTCGAGCGCGGCGACGTAGAGGCCGGGGCGCAGACAGGCCACGGGCAGTTTCAGTTGGTTCTCCGGATGATTCACCCGCTCCCCCGGCGTCGTGAATGTCCGCGGCAAAATGGGCCGCACTCCGGTCCCTGGAGTCGTCGGTCGGATCGCGCGGTCCGCATTCCGCGTGGATCTGGCCTCACCCCCAGCCTAGGACATTTTGAGGCAAAAGTCGCGGCTTATAGCGCGCGCCATGGCCCACTAGAGGGTTGAGCGATCCGGATGGGCATGCGTTTTCTCGTGGATCTCCTGGCATGAAATACAGCGTGTCGCGGTCGGCCAAGCGAGCAGGCGTTTGAAATCGACCGGTTGCCCGCAGTCGATACAGGTGCCGCAGATGCCCCGCGCGACGCGATCCTCGGCCGCCTGGATCGCGCGCAGTTCAGCGATCTCGCGCTGTATACCGGCCAGTTCGTCGTCGACCAGCAACTCCGCCAGGGCATGATCCTCGAGGTCGCCCACCTGGCCGATGAGATCGGCGTAGCGCGTCTGTGCATGTTGCGCGAAGTGGTTGTCGATCGCGCCGGCGAGCGCGGCGCGCTGCTCGGCGAGGACCGCGGCCAGACGCTCCGCCTGATGTGGTGTGAGTTGCCCGGTCATACGCCCCTCCCGGCCCGCGCTCGTTGCGCGGCTCATGCTGGCGGATATAGACGACCCTTGGCGTCGGCACAAGCGCGCAGAGGTACCGCACCGTCACGACGATGGGAACTCAGCGGGTGGGGACGGGGGGAGGGCCCGGTCAGGATGGATCCTCACGATGCGTCGCGACCGTTGTGCCGCTGTTCTCGTCGACTTCGTCGAGAACGACCGGATAGCCCCACAGGAAACCCAGATGGCGCAGGGTGCGTCGGGCCTCGAGCGCATCCAGCGTACGCCCGCGGCGGACCGTGTGGCGGATCCGCAGTTCCCGGTTCCCGCGCAGGTCGGCATCGGTCACCTCGATGCGTGGACGGGTCTCGCCGGGGTCGTACTGGGCCGCCAGCGCGCTGCGGATCCGCCGGTAGCCGCGTTCATCGTGAATCGCCCCCACCATGAGGTGGTCCGCGCCTGGATCGTCGTCCAGACGGAACAGGTGAAAATCGCGGATCACGCGTGGGGACAGGAATTGACGTATGAAACTCTCGTCGCGGAAATCCGACCATGCGCGTT
>Ga0075106_1000411_pt1 | contig 22943 bp, 21 predicted proteins | sample AntDeeMetag02WF4_FD_69796 | JGI IMG/M metagenome (GOLD analysis project Ga0075106, IMG submission 69796) | Saline lake microbial communities from Deep Lake, Antarctica - Antarctic Deep Lake Metagenome 02WF4 | ecosystem: Environmental > Aquatic > Non-marine Saline and Alkaline > Saline | place... | reverse complement strand
GCGACCGAATCACCGCTGGCGTTCGCGTCGAACTCGACGTCCACCGCGGCGTCGTCGGGGGCGTCGCTCACGTCGACGACGCTCGTGCTGGCGTTGACCCGTTCGACATCGACCGTCGCGTCCGATTCGTTGGCGTCACTGGGCGGCGCACCGCCGCCGCCGCCGCTGCCACCACCGCCACCGGAGGGTGCCGACGGGCCGCTACTGGTGTCGTCCGACGAGTCGTCGCCGCCGGACGGACCATCGTCCGCGGGTGAGTCGGAGTTCTCCGGCGCGTCGGTCTCGGTCGGTGTGTCAGTCTCTGTGTCCGTCTCTGTCTCGTCTGGCGTTTCGGTCGGTGTGTCCGTCTCTGTTTCCGTCTCGGTCGGCGTATCGGTGTCCTCGCCGGGACTACCGTCGTCGACGGTGCCGTCCTCGTTGACGACGACGGTCTTCGAGGCGTAGCCATAGTGGCGCGCGGCGTCGCGGTCGACGTTCACCCAGTCGCCGACCTGGACCGTGACGTTGTACGTCCCGGGTTCAGTGAACTCGTAGCTGTACTCGCCCCCGGCGTTCGTTCCCCTGTCGACGACCTCGCCGTCCTCGTTCGCTATCGTCCAGTTGTACGCCCGGATGCGGTCGTTGTCGGTGCTGTTCGAGGCGTCGAAGGAGGCCCAGTCCCCGGTCGCCACGGAATCGGGCCCCGAGAAGGCGGCGTCGGGCTTCTGGGGTTCGAGGATGTCGATAGTGTGCCACGCCCAGTCGACCTGGTCGTTGACAGTCAGGACACCGACCGCGACGTCGATAGTGTCGAACTGGCCGTCGTAGACCGACCCGTAGTAGGTCTGGTCGCCGAGGTTGCGCTCGTCGTCCTTCCAGACGTCCGGGTTGGTCTCGGCGATGTAGTAGCGCACGTCGTCCTCGGACGTCGAGTTCGAGGCGTCCACCCAGTAGGTCGAGCCCCACTCGATCGAGTCAGGGCCCGTGAGGCTCGCATTCGGCTGCGGGTCGTCGGTCACCGGCTCCTTCGGGACGACTTCGACCGTGCGCGTCGTCTCGTCGCTGTTGCCCGCCCAGTCGGTCACGTTCAGCGTGACGTTGTACGTCCCGGGGACGGCGTAGGAGATGTTCTTCCGGCATTCGGTGCTCCCGGCGCCCCAGCCCAGGCCGTCGCCGGTGTGTCGTTCGACGGTTGGGCCGTACTCGAAGGTCCACTCGCAACGCCGGATCCCCTGGTCGTCCGTGCTCGTGGAGTTGAACCAGGAGCCCCCATCCGTTCGCTCCCACTGCTCGCGCTCGACGGTGAAGTTGTCGCTCGACGCGATGGACGCGTTCGGTGACTCAGATTCGGTGACGGTGATCGTCTCCTCGTCCCACGTCACGTCGCCCTCGTCGTCGACGACGCCGAGCCGGACGGTGAACTGGTCCTGGCCCTCGTCGGTCCGGTCCCGCGCGTAGATGGTGGATTCGTTGGAGGAGCGCTGGTACGCCGTCGGCGCGTTCGGGTTGTAGTCCCAGCGGTACTCCGCGATCTCGCCGGTCGAGTCGCTCCCGTCGAGTTCGTAGAGCTGACCGCGTTCGATGGTCTCGGGGGCGTCGAGGACTGCCGTGGGCCCATCGTTGCCGGCCGTCTGGGCCCCGACAGTGCCGACAGCGCTCGCCGAGAGCGACAGTATCACCACCGCGGCCAGGGCCAGGCCGACCGCTCCTGTTCGATGGCTCACGGGGCCTCACCCCGACTCTGTTCGTCAGTACTTCCCGCCGCCGGTCGGTCGCGGATATCGCGTGTGAACTGTCTGAACATGCGTGGTGGCCCCGTCGAGACCGCGCCAGTGCGGGCGCCTTGCCGGTAGATCGGTGGACCCGGCGTTTGTTATGCGTCGAGTGCGACCGGGAAGAGAGGCGTCTACTCGCCGGTAGACGGCGTCTACTCCTGGGATGGCGATCGAAGTTACAGAGAGAAGGTCGGATACTCCACGTCAGGCGGATCGGATGCGGTGACTCAGATGTCTTCCTCTCGCGCTTCCAGCGTAATCGGCTCGTCCCGCTCGTCGAGGTAGTCCCGTACCATCGACAGCTCCTCCGCGAGGCCGTTGTTCGACCGCAGTACCCCCTGTTCGTCGAGTTCCTCCTCGACGATATCGACCGGATCGATGTCCGCCGTCGTCGGTTCGAGCGACGGGAACTGTTCGAGCGCCGCCCGGAGCTTGGCCTGGTTCATCTCGAGCAGTTCCACGGTCTCTGGGAGCTGATCCCCGTCCTTGCGCCGCCGTACCAGGTCGAGGACGGCGACGAACGCTACCGTCCGATCGAAGCGCTGCCGCACGTCCGCCGGGATATCTTCGCTCATAGATGCTGGTCTGTCTGTGAATTGGCAGCGGGACCGAAATGTCTTCGGAACGGCGTTCGCGACCCAGCATCCTGCAGGGTGGGCAGCCGCTCACCCACCGGCCGCGTTCGCCGTCAGACCAGGGGGCGTCCCGAGCGACGGAGACGAACAGGGCGCTTTCACATTTGACAACGGCGAAACTAGTGGCTGACGCGGGGGTTACCAAACCGTTTTGCGCGAAGCGATCGACCTTACAGTTGCTAGTACGAGTCCGGTACTGGCATGGGACTCCCGTATCGATACCCAATCCCCCCTGGCCACCCCCCTGGCCTCTCCCTGGTATCGAGCCGGGATCTTCTCTTCGAGACCACTGCGTACGGCCGACGTGTTCAATATTGATACTGTCGGGGGTGGAATTATATCCCGTTCGCCTAGCATTTAGATGCCGGTCTGCTCCGCTGGTGACTGGCACGAGACTGCGCCCCTGGCACGAGACTGCGCCCCCTCGATCACCCACGACTGACCCCCCTGGGCGATCGAGGTCGGATCTTCACCGGCGAGCGGTAGCTATGGCGGTCCGTCGCGCGCGTGGGGTGGTGCCACGAGACTTACTGTGCAGTGAGAGCGCCGTCTGCGATGCCGGAACGATGGCAAAAGAACCGCTCGAAGCGCGAGAAACGAGTCGAATCGCCGTCCTAGGGCTGCTCGCCGGTCTCGATGGTGAACTCGTCGGTCGGACAGGCGACGCAGGTCAGGCAGTAGCCCTCTTCCATGTCGTCGTCGAACAGCGCCTCGTTGTTGATGTGCTGGATGTAATCGCCCGCGTTCCCGTCCTGGACCTGGCCCGCACAGGAGACGCACTGGCCCTCGCGGCAGGCGTAGGGAAGGTCCCAGCCCTCGTCCTCGCCGGCGTCGAGGATGGTCTCGTTGTTGGCGACCTCGATGGTCTCGCCCTCCTTGGCGAACTCGATCTCGTAGTACTCGACCTCGTCCTCCGGGATGGACTCGGGGTCGAAGCCTTCCTCTTCTTCCTCTTCCGCCTCCTCGCCCTCCGCGAGTTCCCCTTCCGCGTCGCCGGCGGGAATGGCCCCTGCGGGCGCACCGCCACCGATCGAGCGGTTGTACGGCTCCGGGAAGTCGGTCTCCGGAACGGTCGCGGCTCGCTTTTCGAGCACGTCCTGGGAGATGTCCTCGGTGGGCTCCCAGCCCGTCCCCGACGAGTAGTGGACGACGACGACGAGGAACGTGAGGGCGGCCCCGACGGCGACACTCACTGGATCTACCATACTCGAGAATTTGGCGCATGCGGTTAAAACTGTTTTCAAGCAGTTCCGATGTCGCAAAGACTCCGGGCCCGTCGCGGACCACCGTCCGCAACGCTCATGCGGGGCGGCGAGAATCTTCCGCTCACAACTCGTGTACGGAGGAGACCTCGGACTGGTGTACGCCGGAATGTCGGCGGTCATGCTGGGATTTTATCTGTTCGCCATCAAGCGATACTTCTCGGCGTATCCGGCGCCGGTGTACGTCTCGTTCACGTACGCCAGCTCGTTGCTCTGGTACGTCCCGATAGCCCTGCTGTCGGTCGACGGCAGCTACCTCCCCGCTGACGACGGGTGGACGGGGGCCGCGGTCCTCGCGTTCGTCGTCGTGGGAACCGTGGTCGCGGTGCTGGCGTCCTTTCGGGCCATCGCCGTCGGTGACGTCTCCTACGTGGCCCCCATCAGCAAGCTGGTGCCGGTCTTCGTCATCCCCGTGGAGGTGGCAGTGTTCGGACAGCGACTGACTCCGCTCCAGACGGCCGGCATCGTCGTCGCGACCGCCGCCGTGTACGTCGCCAACTACGAACGTGGCGCGCTCCTCGAACCACTGATCCGCGCCGCTCGCTCGCGGCCGGCCCAGCTCGCCCTCCTGAGCGCGGCGGCCTTCGGCGTCACTGACGTCGGGAAGCGGGCGCTGACCCAGGAACTCGGCGTCCCTCCGGCGAGCGTCAACCTCGTACTGTTCGTGGGCGTGGCGCTCGCACTCGCGCCGCTGGCCATCCGCCGGATTCCCGACGGTCTCCGTCGGGCCGACGCGGGCAGATTTCTCGCGCTCGGCCTCCTGCTCGCCGTCGCGGAGCACTTCGTGATGCTGTCCTTCGCGGCGCTTCCGGCGAGTCTCGCCTCGCCGATCATCAACTCCTCGGCGGTCTTCGCGGTCGTCCTCGGCGGCGTCTTGCTCGACGAGGACGCCCTGCGCGTTCGCCTGGGCGCGGCGGCACTGGCCATCGCCGGCGTGACGATGATCGCCATCGGCTGAACGCTCACTTCGCTCGCCGTCTACTCTCTCACTCTTCCCGTCGCGGTACTTCGTGCCGACCGAATCCGTAGCGAAGCCTGTTAGCGAGCCGTCGCGAGAACCGCCCCGGGTCGTCGCCGTCGCTCGATCGAGAGCTAAATCGCTCGGACAGCGCCTGGTAGATGAGGGGGACCGGGACCTCCTGTTCCAGCGCTTCCTGGACCGTCCAGGTGCCGGTCGATCCGCCTTCGATTCGGTCGGCGACGTCGCCCAGGTCCGACCCCTCTTCGCGGAACGCCTCCTCGCACAGTTCCAGGAGCCACGAGCGGATGACCGCGCCGTTGTTCCACGTGCGCGCGACGGACTCCAGATCCAGGTCGAAGCGACCGTTCGCGAGCAGTTCGAACCCCTCGCCGTAGGCCTGCATCAGCGCGTACTCGACGCCGTTGTGGACCATCTTGACGTAGTGGCCCGACCCCGACGGACCCATTCGATCGTGGCCCGCCGGCCCGGTCGCGACGGCGTCGAACACCGGGACCATCGCCTCGTAGGCCCACTCGGGCCCACCGACCATCAGGGAAAAGCCCTCTTCCGCGCTCGCGGGGCCCCCGGAGGTTCCGCAGTCGACGTACGCCGCGTCGGTCCGTTCGGCCCGCCGCAGCGTGTCGTGGAAGTTCGAGTTGCCGCCGTCGACGACCACGTCGGCCGCGTCGACGATACCGTCGAGTTCGTCGAGGGCCGCGTCGATGGGGTCCCCGGCGGGGACCATCAGCCAGATGCGCTTCTCCTCGCCGAGTTTGCTCGCGAGATCCGTGATAGAGTTCGCCGGCGTCGCGCCGGCGTCGGCCGCGTCCGCGACGGCTTCCTCAGAGATGTCGAACGCGACTACGTCGTGGCCCGCATCCAGCGTTCGGTCCACGACGATCCGACCCATCCGCCCGAGTCCGATGACGCCCAGTTGCATGTCTGGTCGCTCTCGGAGCGGGGAGGTAGGGGTTGTGGTTTTCGGGTCGCGACCGCCCCCGTCGCCGCCGTCTTGAGAAACGTCCGGCGCGACGGGTCGTTCTCGTTCGATGCTCCTCGCTCGTTGTCGGATCTGTCGGTCATGGTTCTGGTGTCCCGGTCTTCGGTGGACGCCGGCCCCCGTCAGTCGGCGTCTGGTCCGTCGGCCGCACGAGAAGTCCCGACTGGCAAACACTTCCCTACTATCTGATTAACAGCGGCGATGGGGCGGACTCGGCGCCTCCTCCCAACTTCCAGATGCCCTGGCGCCCGTCGACCGGTCGCCGCGGTTCTCCGAACGCGGTCGGGAAGCGAAAATTTATACGAGCGAGCGCCAAGATTCGGGCATGGGCCTGATGACGTCGGTAGTACGATAGCGAGGCTGGCAGTCGCCGTTCTTTTCACTGCCATCCCCCGCACCGAGATCAGGCGTAATTCCACAACGAGCAGATCCACCTACATATGAGTGACCTAGCAGACAACTACGAGCCCGACAGCGTCGAGTCGAAGTGGCGCGAGGAGTGGCAGGAGATGGACGTCTACGAGTACTCGGACACGAGTGCGACGGACTACGTCATCGACACGCCGCCGCCGTACCCGACTGGCAACCTCCACATCGGCCACGCCCTCGGGTGGGCGTACATCGACTTCGCCGCCCGGTACCACCGCCTGCAGGGCGAGGACGTCCTCTTCCCGCAGGGGTGGGACTGTCACGGCCTGCCGACCGAGGTCAAGGTCGAGGAGAACCACGACATCCACCGGACGGACGTCCCCCGCGACGAGTTCCGGGAGCTCTGCGTCGAGCACACCGAGGACCAGATCGATTCGATGAAGGAGACGATGCTGGATCTCGGCTTCGGCATCGACTGGTCGGCCGAGTACCGGACGATGGACGAGGAGTACTGGGGGAAGACCCAGCGCTCGTTCGTGGAGATGGCCGACTCAGACATGGTGTACCGCGACGAACACCCCGTCAACTGGTGTCCGCGGTGTGAGACGGCCATCGCCGACGCCGAGGTCGAGACCGAGGAGGGCGTCGACGGGACGCTCTACTACGTCACCTTCCCCGGCGTGGACAACGACGACATCGAAATCGCGACCACCCGACCGGAGCTGCTGGCGGCCTGCGTCTCGATGGCCGTCGACCCCGGCGACGAGCGGTACGCGGACCGCGTGGGCGACACCTTCGAGGTCCCGCTGTTCGGCCAGGAGGTCGAACTCATCGCCGACGACGACGTCGACGGCGACTTCGGGACTGGTGCGGTGATGATCTGTACCTTCGGGGACAAACAGGACGTCGACTGGTGGGCCGAGCACGACCTCGACCTCCGGCCGGTGTTCACCGAGGACGGCCACCTCGACGAACTCGCCGGTGAGTTCGAAGGGCTCTCTATCGCGGAGGCCAAGACCGAGGTTGCCGAGGCCCTCGACGACGAGGGGTACCTGAACGACAGCGAGCCCACGACCCAGAACGTCGGGCAGTGCTGGCGTTGCGACACGCCCATCGAGATTCTCTCGAAGGAGCAGTGGTTCGTCGAGGTCGACCAGGACCTCATCCTGGAGAAAGCTCAGGAGGTCGAGTGGATCCCCGAGCACATGTACGCCCGCCTGGAGGAGTGGACCGAGGGGATGGACTGGGACTGGGTCATCTCTCGCCAGCGCGTCTTCGCGACGCCCATCCCGGCCTGGCACTGTAGCGACTGCGGCCACTGGCACATCGCCACGCAGGACGACCTCCCGGTCGACCCGACCGACGAGGGCCCCGCGGTCGGCGAGTGTCCCGAATGCGGCGCCAGCGACTGGCACGGTGAGACCGACGTGATGGACACGTGGATGGATTCGTCCATCACGCCGCTGCACGTCTCCGGGTGGCCCGACGATATCAGCCTCGACGAGTTCGAACCGACGGCGCTCCGCCCGCAGGGCCACGACATCATCCGGACGTGGGCGTTCTACACCCTGCTGCGGACCGGCGCGCTCACCGACGAGCGGCCGTGGGACGACATCCTCGTCAACGGAATGGTGTTCGGCCCGGACGGGAACAAGATGTCCAAGTCCCGGGGGAACGTCGTCAACCCGGACGACGCCATCGACGAGTACGGCGCCGACGCCATCCGCCAGGCGCTCGCACTCGGCGGCCAGCCCGGTAGTGACGTCCAGTACCAGCCGAAGGAGGCCACCTCTGCCTCCCGGTTCCAGACCAAGGTGTGGAACATCACCCGCTTCGCCGCGGGCCACTTCGAGGACGACCGCGAGCCGATGGCAGACCCGGCCTACCGCGACGTCGACGAGTGGATCCTCGCCCGCTGTGCCCGCGTCGCCGAGGAGGTCGAGGCCCACATGGACGAGTACCGCTACGACGCCGCCCTGCGCGAACTCCGCGAGTTCGTCTGGCACGACCTGGCCGACGACTACCTGGAACTGATCAAGGGCCGGCTCTACGAGGGCCGTCCAGGCGAGCGGGACGCCGCGCGCCAGGCCCTCTTTACCGCGCTCACGTCGTCGCTTACCATGCTCTCGCCCTTTGCCCCCTTCCTCACGGAGGAGGCCTGGGACGCCCTGCCCGGCACCGAGGGCAGCGTCCACGGGAGTAGCTGGCCGGACATCGACACCACTGGCTTCGACGAGGAGGCCGAGGCAGTTGGGCGCATCATCGCCGACGTCGCCTCGACGATCCGTGGTTGGAAGTCCGACGAGGGCCTGGCACTCAACGAGGACCTGGACCGCGTCGAGGTGTACCCCGACGAAATGCCCGAATCGCCCGTCGACACGTACGACCTGAGCGAGGCCGTCAACGCGCCGGTCCGCGTCGAGGCCGGCGAGCCGACGGTCGAACTCGTCCCCGTCGAAGTCGAACCGGATCACTCCGTCATCGGGCCGGAGTTCCGCGACCAGGCCGGCCAGGTCGTCGCCGCGCTGGAGGCGATGGACCCCGAGACGGTCCAGCGCCAGCAGGAGTTCGACGGCGAGATAGAAGTCGACCTCGGAGACGAAGTGGCCGTCATCCCGGGCGACGCCGTCACCGTCCACGAGGAACACCGCGCCGAGTCCGGTGAGGAAGTCGACGTCCTCGAGGGCGAGACGGCGACCGTCCTGGTCTATCCCTGAGGCGGAACCCCGACCGATTCGTGGGAGAGGCCGCTCCGCCCCCGCACCGGCGACGCGTCGGTGTCGATGACCCAAGAAATGACGTATCGACGGGCCGTAGTGACGGTGAGATGCCACAGCGAGTTCTCGTAGCCATCGACGAGTCCGAGCAGTCGCGCCGGGCCCTCGACGAGGCCATCGACCTGTTTCCTGACGCGACGCTGGTCCTGCTGAACGCCTTCGCCAGAGGCCCCGCCGACGCGGCGGCGGGCGTCGGTGACGACGACGGCGAACTGGACGCTCTCAGGGAGCGGCGCCACGAGATGCTCAGGAGTACGATGGAGGGTCGGACCCACGACGGCGCCGTCGAGACCGTCGTCGTGTTCGGCAATCCAGACGCCGCCCTCGTCGAGTACGCCGAGGAGAACGACGTCGACCACGTCGTCGTCGGGAGCCACAGCGGGGGCTCGCTCTCGGAGATTCTCGTCGGGAGCGTGGCCGAAGAAGTCGTCCAGCGGGCGCCGGTGTCGGTGACTGTCGCCAGGTAGGGGATCGAAGAAATCGGTGGTCCCGGTCAGGCGACGAGTTGCCTCAGTCCTCGTCTTCGTCGTCGTCCTTCATCTCGTCCAGGCGGCCGATCAGCTCCTCCTGGCTGGCCTCCGATTCGAAGGTAACCTTGCCGTCGTGGTCGTTCTCGTGGACGGTGACCGCTTCGTCCTCGTCAATGTCCGCGTTCTGGTCCTTCTGTTCGGATTCGTCGTAGCTACCAAATCCCATAGCAGACGATATGACGCCCGCGCGGAAAAACACCACGGGTCGCCGGTATAGGGTGTGATTAATTCACCGGGATGAACCGACGGACGACGTGTGGATTAGCCGAGCGACACGTCCAGGTACAGCATGATCACGACGCCGGCCATCGTCCCCAGCGTGGCGACCCGCTCGTTGCCGCTGGTGTGGGTCTCTGGGACGATTTCGTCGCTGATGACGAACAACATTGCGCCCGCCGCGAACCCCATCGCGTAGGGGAGCAAGGGGCGGACTACCTGGACAGCGACGGCGCCGAGCACCGCGAGCGGAATCTCGACCGCACCAGCACGAGCGCCCGCGAACAGCGCGTAGGACTTCCGGTCGAGGCCGGCGTTGACCGCCGCGACGGAGACGGCCAGCCCTTCCGGTATGTTCTGGATACCGATGGCGACCATCAGCGCCAGGGCAGTGCCCAATCCCTCCATCCCGTCGGCGGCCCCGAAGCCGACGCCGACCGCCAGCCCTTCGGGCATGTTGTGGAGCGTTATCGCCAGGACGAACAGGACGACTGGGGCGAGTTTGTCCGGGTCGACGCCCGGGACCGATTCGCTGGGCTCCGCGGCGTCGGTCCGGCGCTCGCCGGTCAGCAGGTAGTGGGCGTGGGGGACGAGGACGTCGGCCCGGTCGAGGAAGATCACGCCGAGGACGACGCCGAACAGCGTCGGGAGCGGGTCGCCGCCGGAGTACTGTTCGATGCCGGGGATGATGAGGCTCGTGAACGCCGCGGCGAGCATCACGCCGGCGGCGAAGCCCAGCGCCCCGTCCAGCGCCCGCTCGGAGGGGTTGCGCCAGACCAGCACCAGCGACGCCCCGAAGAGGTTCATCGTCGCGATGACGATGCCGCCCGCCAGCCCCTGGATCACCGGATCGGTGCCCACGATCCGGACGAACAGCTCCGCCAGCCCGGCTTGCATTGGTCTGTGGTGTGGTCCCGCCTCCCTTGTAACTGTCCTTCGAGGTGAGCAGACCGTTCAGCGGGCAGAAGGGAGACGCCCGGAATCGCCGGTCGACGGCGTGGTCTCTCCACCGATCGACCGCCAACGCCTGGAAAATCCGATTCAAGTTGCCCCTCGAAACACCGGTCTGATGGCCAGGCTAACGTGTATCGAAGACGCTAGTTGGTCCCTCGTATCGTTAGCAGACGCCCTCCGACACCAGCATACAACTCTGCGAGGTTTCCCCACCTTCGTTATCAGAGAGAATAATGGGTGTGGGCTCTCTTTATACGGGACGCTCGAACTGGGATCCAGTGACGAACGAGCACGCGGCGACGGATCCGACCGACCGCTCACTGGCGACTGCCGTCAGTGGGACCGGTCTGTTGCTGTTATTCTGGTCGATTCTGGAGCCCGTTGGCCTGTTCGCGACCGGCGCTTCGGTCGTCTTCCTTCCGCGGTACGTCGTCGGGTACGTGACGATCTTCCCCTCGTGCTTCGGGATGGTGTCGGCGGGTCGCTGGCTCCGGCGGTGCGACCTCCCCGTCGAACACCACCGACGGATCGGCGTGTACTGGCTCGTCGGCGGTGGCGGGTTTCTCGCGTTCAACCTGGGGCTCATGACGTTCTTCCCGACGGGTTCGATCTGGATCGTGACGAACTGGATCCGGTGGGCGCTCTCGCTGGGATTGGCCGTCGGGCTGGTCATCGGCATCACGGAGTCTCGTGCTATCTATCACACTATCTCGGCGGAACGGCAGTCGATGCGGGCCGAACACGTCGAGAAGCAGCGCGATCTGGTCGACCACATGAACGGCATCCTGCGACACGAGGTGCTCAACGCCACCCAGGTGATCCTTGGAAACGCGTCGTCGCTGCGGGAAAACGACGGCCCGATCCGACCGTCCGACGAGCGTCTCGAGCGCATCTACCGACAGGGCGAAGAGGTGACGGGAGTTATTCAGGAGGTCAGGTCGCTGCTCGGGGCGATGGACGCCGACCGTGTGCTGGCGCCGAAGTCGCTGGCCGACGTCGTCCGGAGCGAGGCGCGCAAGGTCAGCGACCGCCACCCGAACGCCGACGTCGACGTCAGGATCCCGGGCGACGTGACCGTTCGGGGCGACGAACTGCTCGGCCGAATATTCGGCAACCCCCTCAGCAACGCCGTGGAGCACAACGACGCCGACGCGGTCCACGTCGTCGTCGAGGCGGACCGGTCGAACGGGTCGGTCGCCGTCAGGGTGCGCGACGACGGAGACGGGATCCCGGACCGAAAGCTGGACGCGCTGTTCGACCGCCCCATGCAGGGCGACCACGGCCTGGGGCTCTACCTCGTCCGGGAGATGGCGGAGGGGTACGAGGGGTCGGTCGCTCTCCTGGAAACGGGCGCATCGGGGACGACGTTCGAAGTCAGGCTCCCCGCCGCGGACGCTGACGCCGGTGAGCGACGGGAATGGGCGGACAAGACTCACTGACCGGACCTCGGGGCCCATCGACGTGACTCGCTCTCCCTCTCGGAACGCTTTTGCGCGCGGTTGGCGGATACCTTCGACATGGATCGCTCGACCCGTGGCACAGTTCTGGTCGTCGTTGGCGTGGCGCTCATCGTCGGAACCCTCTCCGTCGGTGCCGCGACCGCGCCCGACATCGGGACGCAACGCGTCGACTCGCCCCAGACGCTGGTCGGCTCACAGGGAGCGGACAGCTACCACGCCGGCGGCTCTGTCTTCCTCCTCGAAGGTGACGACCGGGCGTGGGCCGAAGAGAGCGCGGACAGCTACTTCGACGTGACCATGCGCGAGGACGGCACCGTCCTGGCTGGCTTCATGCACTCGGGCTACCAGGAGGGCTGTGAGCCCTACGACGCGCCCTGTACCAAGACGGGCTTCCGGATCATCGACCCCGACGCAGCGGGTGGGCCCGCGGTCGTCGAGGAGTACGCGTTCCCCGTGCGAACGAAGACGAACAGCGAGATCCACGACGTCGAGGAACTGGATTCGGGCGAGTTCCTCCTGACGGACATGGACAAGGAGCGGATCTTCACCGTTGACGGCGACGAGATAACCTGGCAGTGGAACGCGAGTTCGTTCTACGAGGCCCCGGAGGATCCGACCCAACGGGACTGGCTCCACATCAACGACGTCGACGTCGTCAACGAGAGCCACTTCCTCGTCTCGGTGCGCAACGCGAACCAGGTCCTCCTGATCGAGCGCGGCGAGGGCGTCGCCGAGGTGATCAACGAGGACGACGGCGGGAGCGACGACACGTGCATGGGGTCGACGCGACTCGTCGACGCGAACGGCGACGGGGACGTCCGCTGTGGCGACCCCGCCGTGCTCTACGACCAGCACAACCCGCAGTGGCTCGACGACGGGGCCGTTCTCGTCGCCGACAGCGAGAACGACCGCGTGGTCGAACTCCACCGGAACGAGTCGACCGGGGAGTGGGAGCCGGCGTGGACGCTCACTGAGGTCGAGGGCGTCGACCTGAACTGGCCCCGGGACGCCGACCGGCTGGACAACGGGAACACGCTGGTCACGGACACCCGGAACGCCCGCCTCCTCGAGGTGACGCCCAACGGCACCGTCGTCTGGAGTCACCAGACGGGCGGCATTCCCTACGAGGCAGAGCGCCTGCCCGAAGGCGAGCGGGCGGGCGCCGACCGGTACGAGCGCGGCGCCGTCGCCGACCCGGGCGGCGACGTGCCGGTGCTCTCGCTGGCGATGGTGGGCATCCGCTCGGTCTTCCCGGGGACGCCGTACTGGTTCGCGGAGTCGCATCTCGGACTCGTCCTGCTCGGCCTCGGGCTGACCGTCGCCGGGCTAGTCGTCCGCCGTCGTCCCTAGGTCCGTCCGGCGTTTCACGGCTCGCTCCCCCGCACTTTTCCCCGTGCCAAACGGTCTTGTATCGCCCTCCGCTCTGTGTACGTGAGCACTTCCCATACTATGAGTGATACAGACGTCCTCGTCCTCCGGAGAGGGACGCACGGCATGCCCGCCGTCGACTACGCCGACGCGCTCAGGGAACGCCTGCCGGACCACACCGTCCACGTCGCCCGGACCCCCAGAGAGGAGCGGGAGTTCGCCGCCGGCGCCAGGGTCATCACGTCGACGAACGTCGACCCCGCCCTGGTCGACCGGGCCGAGCGCCTGGAACTGTTCGCCGGCGTCGCCGCCGGCTACGACCACCTACCGCTGGACGAACTCGCGGCCCGCGGCGTCGCCGTCACGAACGCCTCAGGCATCCACGCGCCCAACATCGCCGAGCAGGTGCTGGCTTACGTTCTGGGCTTCACCCGCAACATGCACGTCGCCAGCGAGCGCCAGGAGCGCCGAGAGTGGCGCCACTTCCAGGCAGGCGAACTCAAGGACAGCGTCGTCACCGTCGTCGGTCTCGGGGCCATCGGCCAGGCCGTCGTCCAGCGACTCGACGGGTTCGACGTGAACACTATCGGCGTCCGCTACACGCCCGAGAAGGGCGGCCCGACCGACGAGGTCGTCGGCTTCGACGAGGACGCCATCCACGAGGCGCTGGCCCGGACCGATCACCTCGTCATCGCCGCGCCGCTGACCGACGAGACCGAGGGCCTGATCGGCGAGGCCGAGTTCGAGACGCTCCCGCCCCACTCGTACCTCGTCAATGTCGGCCGCGGCCCCATCGTCGACACCGACGCGCTCGTCTCGGCGATTCGCACGAACGCCATCGCCGGCGCCGGCCTCGACGTCACCGACCCGGAACCGCTCCCGGCGGACCACCCGCTGTGGAACTTCGGTAACGTGACCATCACGCCCCACAACGCGGGCCACAGTCCGGAACACTGGAATCGTCTGGCCGATATCGTCGCCGGCAACGTCCGCAAACTCGACGACGACGCGGACCCCGCCGACCTCGAAAACATCGTCCGCGAACCAGAATAGTTCAGCCGCGCCCGCGACCACCCGTTCCTACGTCCGCTACGGCTCGTCGCCGACTTTCACCAGCTGTTTGCCGATGTTCTCGCCCTCGAACAGCCCGACGAAGGCGTCGGGCGCGTTCTCCAGCCCCTCCGTGACGGTCTCGCGGTACTGGAGTTCCCCCGACTGGACCCACTTGGCGAGTCGCCGGTTCGCCTGCTCGAAGCGAGCGTGGAAGTCCCAGACGAGGAACCCTTCGACGGTGGCGCGCTTGCCGATCAGCTGCCCGAGTTTTCGGGGCCCTGTGGGCATCTCCTGGGCGTTGTACTGGGATATCTGTCCGCAGACGGCGACGCGGGCGTCCAGGTTCAGGTGCTGGAAGACGGCGTCGGTGATGGGGCCGCCGACGTTGTCGAAGTACGAATCGACGCCGTCGGGCGCGGCCTCGGCCAGCGCCGCGCCGTAGTCGTCGGTCGCCTTGTAGTTGATCGCCGCGTCGAACCCGAGTTCGTCCTCGAGGAACGCGACCTTCTCGTCGGAGCCGGTGAAGCCGACGACGCGGGCCCCGGCCATCTTTGCTAGCTGGCCTGCCACGGAGCCGACGGCGCCCGCCGCCCCGGAGACGACGAACGTGTCGCCCGCGGTGGGTTCGGCCACCTCCCTGGTGCCGAAGAAGGCCGTCCGGCCCGTCATCCCGAGGACGCTCGTCGCCGTCGAGATGGGCGCGAGATCCGGGTCGACCGCCGTGAGTTCGCTCCCCGGCGCGGTGGCGTAGTCGGCCCACTCCAGGTCGCCGGTGACGACGTCACCCTCGTCGAAGCCGCCGCCGTTGGACTCGACGACTTCGCCGACGACGGCTCCCTCGAGCGGTTCGTCCACCTCCCAGGGCTCCGCGTACGACTTGGCGTCGCGCATCCGCCCGCGCATGTACGGGTCGACCGAGAGGTAGACGGTCCGCACGAGCACCTCGCCGGGACCCGGCTCGGGGACGTCGCCTTCGACCAGTTCGAAGGTATCGTCGTCGGGTTTCCCTTCGGGACGCTGCGCCAGCAAAAACTTCCTGTTTTGATCCGGCATGCCTTCGAATACGTGGCTCGGCCGGAAGGGGGCTGTGGTCCCGTCCGAAAAGTAGGCCGGAACGCGACTGCCGTTGCAGGTGGTTCGATTCAGAACGGCTCGTGGGTGCCGACCAGCCGTCGCATCTCCATCGCGGCGGCGAAGTCGGCCCGCGTGATGACGCGCGTGCCCGCGGCGTCCTCGACGAGCGCTTCGGTGGTGCGATTCCCGTCGAGTTCGATCAGCGCGTCGAAGGCGGCCATCCCCGCCTCGAAGCGCGGCAGGTCGCGCTCGACGAGCGCGTCGACGGTCGTGGTGGCGCGTTCCTCCGGGGAGAGCGCCTTGAAGTCCACCGCCGAGACGACGCCCACGGGCGTCCCGTTCTCGGTGACGACGAACTGGGTCCGGCGGTCGGCGAACATCCGCGAGACGAGGTCGTCGACGGTCGCGTCGACGTCGATGCTGGCCTCGGTCCCGCTGGCGAGTTCGCCGACGGTGACGCCTTCGAGCAGGTCCGACAGCGCGACCATCCGGGACTCGCTGTTGGCCGCGCCGTAGATGAACAGCGCGAGCAGGAGGAACATCGGCTGGATCGGCGGGAGGATGCCGACGACGGCGAAGAGGATGGCGAACATCGATCCGATCCGGGCGGCCGTTCTGGTCGCCGCGACGTAGGGCCGGTTCCGCGCCAGCAGCGCGCGGAGGACGCGCCCGCCGTCCATCGGGAACGCCGGGAGCATGTTGAACACCGCGAGGGTAAGGTTCGTCACGGCCAGCCAGCCGACGACGAACGTCGTTACGTCGGCGGAGGCGGGCACCGCGAACAGCGCCAGGTAACAGACGACGCCCGTGGCGACGCTCACGATGGGGCCGGCGACGGCGATCCAGAACTCCTTTTTCCACTCTCGCGGGATCGATCCCAGGTTGGCCAGGCCGCCGAGGATCCACAGCGTGATCGACTCGACGTCGAGGTCGTAGCGCATCGCCATCCACGCGTGGCCCAGTTCGTGTAGCAGCACGCTGACGAACAGGGCTATCGAGGCGACGCTGCCGATGAGCCACGGCGTGTTCCCCTGCCGGAGGACTGCCACGTCGAGTGACGTTCCCGTGAGCGATTCGATGAGGCCCGCGTACAGCCCGATCTGCTCGCCGCTCCCGATCAGGTACGCGAGGATCGGGAGGATGACCAGCAGAGAGATGTGGACGCGGATCGGGATGCCCCAGACCCGCGCGACGTCGTATTCTCGCATAGCCCATGCTTCTGCGCTCGGGGGTTAAAGTCCCGTGCTCTCACCGTGTGCTCTCCTCGTGCTCTCTCCCCGGAGTCGTGTCAGCGCGGAATGGATGGATATTTGGGCCCGCCCGTCAGATCAACTGCCAATGGACGTGGATCTCGTACTTGCGCCGGTCGACGGCAGCGACCAGTCCGAGCGCGCCATCGAGTACGCGATCACCGTCGCGGACGCCTACGACGCGGACGTCCACCTCCTGTTCGTCCTCGACGAGCGCCTCGTGAAGGCCATCGACGACGGCGCCGTCGACGCCGACACCGTCGCCGAGGACCACCGCGAGTTCACCGAGATGGTTCGCGGTCGCCTCGACTCCGACGGCGTCGGCGGGAACCTCGACACCTCCACCGCCGCCGGTTTCTCGCCCACGAGTCTGCGCCAATCCCCCGGCAGCGTCATCCTCGACGTCGCCGAGGCCATCGAGGCCGACTTCGTGGTCGTGCCCCGCGAACCGGGGAGCGACGAAACCGACGAGGCCATCGGGCGGGCCGCGCTGTACGTCATCGAGTACGCCAGCCAGCCCGTGCTCTCGGTGTAACGTTTCTCTGAGTCTGGTTCTTCCAGCACTCACTCGACAGAACCACTTCGTCAGTTTACCTCGCGAGAGATCCTCAGATCCAGATGCCCATCTCGAGTTCGAAGCGTTCGGCGTCGCTCGTCTCGAAGCCGACGGTCTCGTACAGCGCGATGGCGGGGTCGTTCCAGCGCTCGACGGTGAGCCACACCTTCTCGATGCCCTCGGCCTGACCGAGGCCCAGCAGCGTCTCGACGAGTTCGGTACCGATACCGGCACCCTGGTACGCCGAGAGGACGAAGATTGCGAGTTCGTAGCCGATGTCGCCGTCGGGGACGAGCGTCGCGTGGCCGACGGCCGCGTCCTCCTGGCGGGCGACGACGTTGACGCAGTCCTCGGCGAGGATGGTGTCGAGCCACTGCTCGATGGCCTCGTCCTGGACCGGCGGGATGCCCTGGGCGCGGTCGGCGGGGTCGAACTCGCGGTACATCGCGAGCAGGGCCTCCGCGTCGGCGTCCGACGCGCGCTCGACGTCGATGGTCCGGCCGGTGCGGTCGTCGAACGACCGGGGCGGTCGGGGAAACGAGTCGGTCGGCTCGTCGGGGAATGCCGGGCTCATCGGACGAGAGTCACCGACGTCTGGGCGTTCAGGAGGACGAACTCCGCGACGGAGCCGAGCTGTATCTTCCCGAGCGGGCTGCGCTCGCCGCTCCCGAGGACGATGCGGTCGAACGACTCCTGGTTGGCGATTGTCACCAGGTCCGAGCCGGGGTCGCCCTCGACGTGGCGAACCGTCGACGGGACGTCCGTCTCCGCGAGCGTCTCGCGGACGCGCTGTTCGACCTCGTCACGGGCCGCCTCGGCCGCGTCGCTCGCGAACACCGCCACGGTCAGATCGTCGCCGGCCTCCCGCGCTCGCTCGATCGTCTCGTCGAGGGCCCGGTAGGAGAGAGGGGTGCCCCCGACGCCGAGTAGGACTTGCATGCGCCGCTGTTAGCGGGCCCCTGCAAAAAAGCCACCTGCCGCGGCGAGGCCTTTTTCACCCCTGGTACCCGAGGTGCGCCCATGAACGCAGGCGAACCGCCGGACGAGGAAGGCGACGGCGAAGGCGACGGCGAGGGTCGTTCGACGGACCCGAGCGGTGACACCACGAGCGACGGAACCGGCGGCGACCCGCCGGCGGACGACGCCGACGAGGGAACCGACGCCGAACTCGACCCGGCACAGGAGGTCGAGGCTGCCGTCGAGGACGTGATGGGCCCCGGCGTCCTCGACGACGGCGCCTCGGACGGCGACGAGACCGCCGACAGCGAGACGGAGGAGGGTGAGACATTCGAGAGCGCGACGCCTGGGGACGAGACCGCCGAAAGCGAGATGGACGAGGCCGAAGTGGACGAGGACGGAGACGAGGTCCTCCCCAGTGACGGCGAGGCGGGGGAGGGCGCGGACGCGGAGGAAGAGCCGACCGGGGCGTCGCTCGACGACGCTGACGACGTGGACGAAACCGATGACGACGTGGACGAAACCGATGACGACGTGGACGAAACCGATGACGACGTCGCTGAAACCGATGGCGACGTCGACGACGTAGACGGCGATACCGACGACGCAGACGACGATACTACCGACGCGGACGACGACAGCGTTGCGTCTGGCGACGAGAACGGCGACGACGTCTCGTCCGTTGACGAGAACGGCGACGGCGCCGTGTCCGGTGACGAGCCCGACGACACGCCCGTGACCGGCGACGGGGAGAGCTTCCGTCGCGACGAACCGTTGCCGGTCGACGAAGACCAGGCCGAGGACGACGGGGTCGACGAATCGGCCGCGGTCCAGGCCGCCCAGAAACTCGTCGAGAGTGAACGGGCCGAGGAGACGGCCGACGCCAGCGAAGACGCCGCCGACGGACCGGCAGCGGACGCCGGCGGCCCGACCGGCGCCGTAGATTCGGACCAGGCCGAGAATGGCCAGGAACCCGGCGACGCCGAAGGCGTCGAGGAGGTGGCCGAGGACGTCCCTGACGACATCAGGAAGTACGACCGGTTCAAGAAGATCGACGGCGGGACCTACGACCGGGCCAACGAGTTCCTGCGGGACCGCACCTACATCACCGCCCGCGAGTGGGCGATGGCCCGGCTCTGTGCGGACTTCCGGACCGAGACGGGCGTCGAGATGACGAAGATTGGCGAGAACCTCCCGGAGCTAGTGCCGTTCATGACGGACACCTACACGCCCCAGGCGGTCAACCAGGCCCGCGCCGCCTTCGAGGAGAAGGTGCGAAAGGCCGGCGCCACCTTCCTCTACGGCGCGATGTGTGACTTCTTCACCGCCGAGGAACTCGACGACGTGATGTACGAGGCCACCGAGGTCGCGAAGTTCCTGCTGGAGGTCGAAGGGGTCGAACTCAGCGTCGAGGAGGAACTGGCCGCCGAGGACCACATCTCCGAGGTCATGCGTGACGTCCGCGAACACTCCGCCGCGCTCCGCCACGACGAGGTCACCTGTCCCGAGTGCGGCCACGAGATCCACGCCGACGACTAACTCAGCGGATCCGCCCGTCGCCGATGCGCTTATTCAGTCGACGCGAGAGTCCCAGATATGGACGCCGAACGAAAAGCGGTCGTCCTCGACGTCGGCCTCGGTGCGCTGTGCGTCGCGATGGGGCTGCTGTACGCGAGCCGAGCGACGCTGCCGTACTGGTGGCTCGCGCCCGTCGTTGCGCTCGCAACCGCAGTGCTCGCGTGGGCTGACGACCACGGCGTCGTCAGACCGCTGCCGGCGGGACGCGTCGCTGACGTGGGCGAACGCGCGCTGTGAAACAGTGGTGGGCCTCGCGACCAGAATTCTCGGCCCCTATCGCTCGGACCGGATGATCAACATGCCGTCGTTCGTCGTGACCTCCGTCGCCTCGTCGGGCACCTCGAACTCGTACTGCTCGTCGTCGGCCACGACGATGGTGGTGTTGCCGACGACGTCCACGCTGGCGTGGGCATCGGCACCGAAGTCGACGGTGAGTTCGACCGTCTCGTCGTACTCGCGCTGGGTCAACGTCACGTCGTCGCCCTTGGCCGCCGTCCGTAGCTGGTGGGGTGCATCCATGGGGACGGTTGGGGCGGCGCGTGCCTAAGTGCTGTGCTGCACTCGGATCGACGCACGCAATTGCCTCCGGTGGTCGGTCGCCCCGCCGGTTGGTCTCCAAGCCGGTCGGTCACGGTTCCCGGTCGCCCATCCCCAGGAGATACCCGCCGAAGGCCGTCACCCAGATCTGCGTCGGATAGGTGATCCAGCGTTCGAGGCCGCCGATCCCGAGTGCCGTCGACCCGCCGAGCGCGACGAACAGGACGAGCGCGACCAGCGCGACGACGCCCAGGACGCCAGAGAGATAGCGGAACGGGCCGGGAACGACGAACGCGGCGGCGACGGCCGAGAGGCCGCCACCGGCGAAGGCGGCGACCGCCGCGACGAAGTGGAGGGCCCCGACGTGGGCGGGGAAGACGCCGACGCCAGCGACCCCGACGCCGGTGAGCGCGACGAGCGCCGTCAGCCAGCGCAGGTCGTACACCCGGTCGATGCCGTAGGCAGCGACCAGCGTGAGCAGTCCCGAGAGGATCATGGCGCCGTTGAAGATGGTCGCCGAGGGCTGGACCGCGCCCCCGGAGGCGGTCGCCGCGCCGAGGGCACTGATGGTCTGCTCGGCCGTGCTGTACCCCGGATAGAGCGCTTCGGCGGTGATGATACCGAGCGTCGAGACGATTCCCACGCCCACGAGCGCGAGTCCCGCTATCGTCTGGCTCCGGTCGATGTCTCCGTTCATCGGTTTCCGCGACGGTACAGCGGCCCTCCTCAAATAGCGCGGGGGTGATTCGGACGCTCAGTCCCAGTCCGCGCGCTCGCGATGGCGCTCCGCGACCCGGGCGACGCCCCCGGCGTCGAGGACGCCGTCCTCGGCGATCACGGCCTCGACCGCACCGGCGGGCGTCACGTCGAACGTGGGGTTCGCGACCGCGAGGGCCACGTCGCCGTCGTACACCTCCGCGGCGTTCCGTTCCTCCAGGTCGACCGTCGCGTCGGTCGCCACCTTGTCGCTCGCGGCGACGACGTAGCACGGGCACTCGTCGGGCGCGGCCAGCGACGCTGCCCGGGTGCCGACCTTGTTGACGACGCGGCCGTCGGGAAGGACCCGGTCCGCACCGACGACGAGCGCCTCGGCGCCCCACGCGTCGAGTTCGAAGGGGAACGCGGCGTCCGTCGTGAGCGTCACCGACGTCGCGTCGCAGTCCTCGGCTACCGCCTCGGCGACGCCGACGCCCTCGCGGCCCGGTCGAGACTCCGCCACGAGCACGGCATCGGGCGCCGTGGCTCGAATCGCCGCCAGGACGGTGCCCGATCGAGAGAGCGTCGCGACGCGCTCGGGGAGGCGGTCGGCGGCGTTCGCGGCGGCCTCGTCGTCGGCCGACAGTGCCCGGTCGATCCCCTCGGTCGCCCCAGCCTCGACGGCCGCCAGCGTTCGGTCCTCGCTCGCGGCTGCCATCGCCCGATTTACGCGGTTGGCGACGACCGCCATCGACGGGCGCGCGTCGCGGAGGCGGCGCGCCAGTCCGGCCAGCGCGTCCCAGTCGTCGCTCTCGACCTCCCGTCTCTCGCGATCCCGGGGGCGGCGGCCGTCGGCGGCTATCGCTGCCTCGTCGCGGAGGACCTCCAGCGCCCGGACCGAGAGGGACGCGGACCCGTGCTCGTGGTCGTCGCGCACGGTCGCGACGCGCGGCCGGACGCGGTCGTAGGACGACCAGAGCGCGGGGACGGTCTCCCGGAGGAGGATCGCCGACGGCACCGCCCACTCGTACTCGCTCGTCTCCACGTTCGTCTCGACAGCCCGCGACTCGCAGTCGAACAGGAACGGGTGGACGACCCAGCGGTCGCCGCGGTCCGAGTCGTCGACCGGGAACGGCTCGCCGGTGCGGACGAGAGAGACGTCGGCGTCGCCGATACCTGTCTCCTCCTCGATTTCGGCGCGGGCGGCCGCCTCGGGGGAGCGGTCACGGCCTGCGTCGTCGGCGACGTGGCCAGCGACGCCGCCCCACTTTTCGGGGTATGACCCGACAGCTTCGCTCCGCCGGAGCAGGAGGACGTCGCCGCCATTCCGGAGGAAAATGGTGACGACGGACGTCTCGGTCATGGTGGCGCGTTCGGGGGGTTCATGCATGAATCATCGGGACGTGATTCCACCGTGGCGTTCTGTCCTCTCCTGCCGGTGGGTAGGTATGTCTATGGAACGGGTGGTTCTGTTGATTAGGTACTGGAAGAAACGACGACAACAACAGCCAGAAAGCCCTCGACGTGCTCCGGTCCCGCGGCCCACCTGCGCTTCTCGCTGCGCTCCGGTGCTTGGTGGACCGGGGTTCCCGGAGCCTGCCTCGCCCTTTCAGTCCCCCAGGTCCGCAACCGCAGCCCTGCCCTGCCCCTGGTCGCGGCATGAAAGCCGCTCCCGGCCGGGCGGTTGCGGAAGGAAGCGTGATTCGGCGCGGACGCGCCGAATCCGGGGAGGAGTGGGGTGTCAAACGTGAGCGCCCACGTGGCGCGAGCAATGCGGTCCCTGGAGTCCTCGTGAGCGAAGCGAACGAGGGCTCAGGAGGCTTGCTCTCCTGGTGGACTGAAAGGGCGAGGCGGGGTCGCGTGCCCTGAGCGGGCCCTATCTGAGCGACGGAGGAGCGAGGATATCCCACTCAGGGCGCGCGAGCGCGCCGAGGGCTTTCGAGGTGTTTGCGGTCA
>Ga0075106_1000406_pt1 | contig 23154 bp, 22 predicted proteins | sample AntDeeMetag02WF4_FD_69796 | JGI IMG/M metagenome (GOLD analysis project Ga0075106, IMG submission 69796) | Saline lake microbial communities from Deep Lake, Antarctica - Antarctic Deep Lake Metagenome 02WF4 | ecosystem: Environmental > Aquatic > Non-marine Saline and Alkaline > Saline | place... | reverse complement strand
CGACTTCCGGGGGGCCTTCGCCGGTTCGGCGCTCATCGCGGCCGGGGTGACCCTGGCCGTCGGTCTCGGCGCCCAGGACGTCCTCGGGAACTTCGTCGCCGGCGCCTTCCTCGTCCAGGACCCCGACGTGAACATCGGCGACCGGATCCGCTGGGAGGACGAGGAAGGGATCATCATCGGCATCGACCTGCGCGTGACGCGCGTGCGGACGCTCGACAACGAGATAATCGTCGTCCCGAACAGCGAACTCTCGACGACCGTCGTCCGCAACCTCACGTCCCACGACCCCGTCGGCTTCTCCTACGAGTTCGCAGTCCAGCACGACGAACTCGACGAGGCCATCGAGACCATCCGGACCGTCGCAGACGAGTACGACGAACTCGTCGAGACGCCGGCGCCGACTGTCCGGGTGACCGAACTCCTCGAATCGGAGGTCGTCGTCACTGCACGCGCGTTCTTCCCGGTGGAACTGCGCTCCCAGCGCAGCCGGATTCGGACGACGTTTCTGCAGCTCGTCGTCGAGCGATGCCTGGAGGACGGCGTGGAACTGAACCAGTCCAGCATGCAGGAGCTATCGGGCGAAATCGGGGTGGAGCCGATTGGGAGCGCGGGCGACGCGGTGGACGACGAAACGGGGGCTAGTCGGTCTGCGGGGGAGGAGCGCCACCGGGAGCGTTGACCGGTGCCTTCTCTTCGACGTGGCCCTTCAGGCGATGGACCTGACGGTAGACTTTCCGAAGGATCTGGTCCGTGGGATGGTCCCGCACCGCCGGTTCGACGCGTCCGTCGCGAATCGCCTCGACGACGCTCCGGGGGGTCAGCCGCTCGGCGTCGACGAGCGTGACCGCGCGACCCGCCTCGATGGGGTAGTGGGCGTCACTGCCCCCGACGAGCGGTAGTTCGCGCTGCCGGGCGAGCGTCTCGACCCGCTCGACGTCGCCGGCGTGCTTGCCGTTGACTTCGATGGCGTCGAAGTCGGCACTGCTCCCTGGTAACATGCTGTTGCGGAACGGATGCGCCATGATCGCGGCGCAGTCGTGCTGGTGAGCCAGTTCGACTGCCTCGGCCGGCGTCAGTCGTTCCGGGACGGTCGCCTCGGGCGGGTCGGGCCCCACGACCAGGAGGTGGCCCTCCGTCGTCGTTATCTCGATGCCGGGGACGACGACAGACCGAGCGGCGTCGGGCCGGTAGCAGTAGTCGTGGTTGGTGATCGCGAATCCGTCGACGTCGCGACGGCGGGCGACTCCGTCGAGCAATCTTGCCCCGAGCGGGTCGAACGGCGTCGCTCGCGACCGGAAGCCGTGGAAGAACCGGGTGTGAGTGTGAAGGTCGACGACGTACACAGTTTACATGACGGTGCAGACACACTTTTGCGTTCGGACCGCCTGGCTAGTGACGTGACATCTCCGGCCGACGACCCGCCGGGAACCCTTCGGCGGATACTCGTCCACAACCCCGCGTCCGGTGACGCCAATCACGACGAACGGATCCGCCGGCTGGCCGAGGAGCGCCGTTACGAGGTCCGCGAGACGGAATCGGCCGAGGACATCGTCGAGAAGGCGGCGACCGCTGCCGCGGAGGCAGACGTCGTGGCGGCCGCCGGTGGCGACGGGACGCTGACGCGCGCAGTCCGCGGCCTGGCCCGGGCCGACGCGTTCGGGGACACCCTGTTCGGCGTCGTCCCGGTCGGAACAGGCAACAACTTCGCGGGAAACGTCGGCGTGACCGGCATCGAACACGGCTTCGACGTGATCGACCGCGGCGACCGGCGACGCATCGACGTCGGCCTCGTCAACGACACGCCGTTTCTCAACTCCGTCGTCGCCGGGTTGACGGCCGAGGCCAGTGCCGACACCGACCCCGAAGCCAAGGAACGGTGGGGAACCCTCGCCTACGCGATGACGACGGCGTCGACGCTCCGGGAGTTCGACAACCTGCGAGTACGGATCGAACCGGACGACGACGACCCCATCTCGTGTGACGCCAAGGTCGTGTTCGTCGGCAACGCGCGCGGCTTTCCCAGTACGGGACGGTCCCAGGGGGACGTCGAGGACGGACTGCTCGAGGTCACGGTGATAGAGGACACGTCGACGCTGGACCTCATCGAGGAGTCGGTACAGACGGCACTGGGGAACGACGCCGAACACGTCAGCCGGTTCGAGACGCGACGGCTCGAAATCGATCTGTCCGGCGAACCCGACGACATCAGCGTCGACGGGGAGATCCTGACCGAGTCACACCTCTCGTTCGACGTGCGAGAACGCACGCTCTGGCTCCCCGTCGGGGAGGCGTACGACCCATCACCGGGCGAGTCGCCCTGAACGGTGCATCCTGACCGTCAAAACTACGTCGTTCGCGTGACACATCGCTGTCATGACCCCGTCCGCAGTCGAAGGGAGTATGACCCCCGTCTCCGATGAGGTACTCATGAGCGAGGACGGCACGCAGGAGGACCACGCGAACGCCCTCCAGGACGTGATAGCGGTCGACGAGAACGACGAACCGCAGGGAACGGTCAACCGACTCGACGCCCACACCGGCGACGGTATTCGGCACCGGGCGTTCACCGCGTTGCTGTTCGACGAGGACGACAACGTCCTGCTGGCCCAGCGCGCCTTCGGCAAGCGCCTCTGGGACACGCACTGGGACGGCACCGTCGCCTCCCACCCAGTCGAGGGACAGAGCCAGGAGGAGGCCACGCGCGAACGACTCGAAGAGGAACTCGGCGTCACCCCCGACCAGTACGACGACCTGCAAGTCACCGACCGGTTCGAGTACAAGCGCTACTACGAGAATTCGGGCCTCGAGTGGGAGGTCTGTGCCGTCCTCCAGGCCACGCTGCACGACACCGAACTGGATCCGGACCCCGAGGAGGTCGCCGGGCTCATGTGGGTCCCCTACGAGCACTTCCACGAGAACCCGAAGTACTACCGGCAGCTCCGGCTGTGTCCCTGGTTCGAGATCGCCGTTCGCCGGGACACGAGCGAGTGACGCCCCGATAACGGCCGGGCATCGTTTCCAGTCGTGGGACCCGGGCAGTGACGATGACTCACGGCAGACACAGTCGATTCGGAGGCCGTACCGACGGCTCTCGTCGGCGCGTCGGTCGGTGAAAAACAGCCGTTTTCCGGTGCCTGGAGGGCGATTCAGGCCGAACGGATCGCGGGGTTAGCTCGACTCGTTCGTCTCGTTTTCGTCCATCGTCTCGTTCTCGTCCCCCATGGTCTCGTTCTCTTCGCCGAGGGTTTCGTTCTCGTCCATGGACTCGTTTTCGTCCATCGTCTCGTTCTCCTCGCCCATGGTGTCGTTTTCGTCGTCCATGGTCTCGTTCTCTTCGCCGAGGCCGACTTCGTCCTCCGTCTCCTCGTCCATGGTCGTCTCGGTCTCTTCGTCCACGCCGGCTTCCGTCTCGGTCTCCTCGCCCATGCCGGCCTCGGTGTCGGTCTCTTCGCCGATGCCCGCGTCTGTCTCGGTTCCGTCGCCGCCGGGTTCGCCACAGCCAGCGAGGCCCGCGGTCGCTGCGGCGGCGGTCACTGTCTTCACGATTCGTCGTCTGGTGTAGTTGTCGTTCGACACGATTGGAGTCAGGGGACGGATGGTCTTTGCAAAACACCACTTAATAACATATCACACAGAGTATGTATCTCGAAGCGAATCGTTATTCGACGTCGGCGACGACGGCCCCTGAACACCCGGAAATAGGCAGTCTCACTCGTCGATAATCAGAGATTAGTTTTTAAGCCGTTTCGAATAGGGATCCGCAAAACCGGACGATGAGAGTGGGACAGAGCTGACGGAATGGAACGATTCACGCTGTGGTCGGTCCGTTGGCGGCGAACCCGCCAACGCGAGCCGGTGGTGGCGTCGCTCAGGCGCCTCGTGACCGTACCGCGGACCAGACGGCCACGGCGCCGAGGAGAAACGCCGGCAACAGCGGCAACACGAGATAGGCGTCCCGCAAGGAGAGGCCGAACGACGAGGCGTACCCCGGCAAGAGTAGTATCAGTCCGGGGATCACCAGGAACGAGAACGCGATAGTGGCGACGAGAATCCAGCCTCGCCAGTCGAACCGTCGGTTGGCGTCGGGGGCAGCCGGCTCGCCGCTGGGCCGATGGACGTACCCACTGTCCCCATCTCCGTCCGCCCGCCGGTCGTCCGTCATCCGGCCGTCACCCCGCGGCCCGGACGCTCCGGAGTAACCCGGGGCCCGAAGTCCGTCCGAGCGCGCTCGACCCGCTGGCGTCGCTTCATACGACCACCTGGGGCGAGCGGCTGGAAAACGCTAGCGGTTCATAGTGGTGGTTGTAAGCCCGTACCGGCGTCCGGCCGAACTGCGTGAGGCCGGGCTCGATAGACGAACGGAGTGAGTCTATCGGCGTTCGACGTGGCCGGTGCCGTCGAACGTCGGTGAAAAGTTACAACCACCACTATCAGGCGGGCGGCTCCGCGATGTTCTCCATACTGACGCGATGGTCGGTCGCTGCGACGTGTGTGTTCTTCGCGGCGAGCGCCTCGTCGCGGTCCTCGTACACCCCTTCCTCGGTACACTCGTGACAGACGAAGTGGAACCGTTCACCCATAGCTGGTTGTGAAATACTAACACATTAACCGTTTTGGTACGCAATTAACCAGCTTAGCACCAGGATAATTCGCCCACGGGACGGGGTCGGGCGGCCCTCGAACGGCAGAGAGACGCCGGTGAGCGGGCCGAGACTCGCGACGGCGGGCACGGGCACGGCTGCACCGGCGGTCGACCGACACAGGAGACTTTTCAGCGCGGCCGTTCACACTCCCCCATGGTCGATTTCCAGTCTCGCGACACGAACCGGGGTGGGTTGAGGGGCGACGACGACACCGACGACGACGCCGGCGACGACGACACGGACGACCCGGAGGACGCGGCCTCGTCCGAGGACCCCGCGGCCGCCACCGCGGACGACGGGGCGGCGACCACGACGGTTTCGGCGGCAGTCGTCAGCGTCTCGGACACGCGCTCCCACGACGACGACCCGGGCGGCGAGGCCGTCGTCGACGCCTTCGAAGCCGCCGGCCACGACGTCGTCACCCGCGAAGTCCTGCGCACCGCCCACGACTCGGTCCAGCAAACCATCGACACGCTCGTCCGGCGGGAGGACGTCACCGTCGTCGTGACGACGGGCGGGACGGGCGTCGGACCGCGCGACGTCACCATCGACGCCGTCCACCCGCTCGTCGATAAGGGCCTGCCCGGGTTCGGGGAACTGTTCCGACGCCGGTACGCCGAGTCTGTGGGCACTGACGCCATCGGGACGCGGGCGACGGCCGGGGTCGCGGAGACGACGCCCGTCTTCTGTCTCCCCGGCGACCCGGACGCCGCCCGGCTCGGCGTCAGCGAAATCGTCGTCGAGCAGGCAGAGCGCCTGGCGACGCTCGCGGCCAGCGACGGGGCGTCTGACGCGTAGTCTGGCGAGGCCTCTCGCGACGAACCAAACGCCGAGAACGCGAGACGAATCGACCGGCGAGAAACGGCGGACCGGCGAGAAAGCGCAGCCGGCCGGCGCTACTCCAGTTCTTCCGCGACCGCGTCGGGGCTGAGCAGGTTCGGGTCCACGACCAGATCCGTCTGTCGGCTGGCGAAGTCGGGGAGCGAGCCCTCGGCGTACACCACGACGCGGAGGTCGTCCTTGAGGTCCTTGGCGACGGCGATGGACGTCGCCTGCTCGAGGTCGGTCAAGAGGTAGACGTCGGCGTCGTGGATGCCGGCCTCCTCCAGTCCGGGGCGGTTACCGATCGGTGCGATCTGGACGTCGTGACCCTCGGCCTCGAGGGCGTCGGCGATGGCGCCTTCGTCGGCGCCGACCAGCGTGATTCGGAGCGTCATTCGTACTCGATGGTCGCCGGGGGTTTGTGGGTGACGTCGTAGAGGACGCGCGAGACGTTCTCATTCTCGCCGGTGATGCGGCTCTGGATGCGCTGGAGGGTGTCCCAGTCGACCTCCTGGGCGCGGGCAGTCATGCCGTCTCTCGACTCGACGGAGCGGACGGCGATAACCCAGCCGTGGACGCGGTTGTCGCCCTTGACGCCAGTGGCCTTGCCGATGACGGCGGCCAGGGCCTGCCAGGGGTCGTGGTCTTCGAGTTCCTCCTCGACGACGTGGTTCGACTCGCGGGCGACTTCCAGTTTCTCCTCGGTGACTTCGCCGAGGATGCGGACGGCCAGGCCCGGGCCCGGGAAGGGCATCCGTTCGGAGATTATCTCTTCGAGGTCGAGTTCGCGGGCGACCTCGCGGACCTCGTCCTTGTAGAGGTCGCGCATCGGTTCGACGATGCCGTCGAAGTCGACGACCTCCGGGAGGCCCCCGACGTTGTGGTGGGACTTGATGGTCCCCTCGCTCTCGATGCGGTCGGGGTAGATGGTCCCCTGGACGAGGTAGTCCGCGTCGACCTCTTTGGCGACGGTCTCGAACTCGCGGATGAACTGCTCGCCGATGGCGTGGCGCTTCGCCTCGGGGTCCGTGACGCCGCCGAGGACCTCGAGGAAGCGGTCTTTCGCCTCGACGATCCGCAGCGAGTCCATGTAGTCGAACGTCTCGCGGATCTCCTCGGTCTCGCCCTTCCGCATCAGGCCCGTGTCGACGTAGACGGGCGTGAGCTGGTCGCCGATGGCCTCGTAGGCCAGCGCGGCGGCCGTCGAGGAGTCGACGCCGCCCGACAGGGCGATGACGGCGTTGGCGTCGCCGACCGCGTCGCTGATCTCCGTGATCTTCTCGTCGATGAACTCGTCGACGTCGACCATCAGTGGCTCCCCTCCGCGAAGTTGGTTGAGAACGAAAGCTGGAGGAATGTACGCATACTGTTGCTCTCAGCGGCGGCGGCAAAACCGTTTCGAAACCCCGTCCGCCGGGACCGGTACCCTGGTCAGACTGCCGCTGGGCCGATGCGACGAACCAGCGGAAGGCGGCCGATAGCGTTGCCGATCAGGAGATCTGGACGGTCACCTCGTCCGTGGACGTATTGCCCGCACTATCGGTGGCGGTCAGCGTGACGGTGTAGGTGCCCGCCGACCCGTACCTGTTGTCGGCGTACCAGCCGGGGTCGGTGGTGCCGTCGCCCAGCTCCCACTGCAGGTCGGTGATCCAGGTGCTGTTGCCCGTCTCGTCGGTGATCCAGAACTGCATCAGGTCGCCGACGGACCCGGACGTCGCCCCCGGGTCGATGGAGGCAATCAGGTCGCCCGAGGATCCCTCGGTGTCGGTCTCTGTTTCTGTCTCGGTATCTGTCTCTGTCTCTGTCTCTGTCTCGGTGTCCGTTTCAGTCTCTGTTTCCGTCTCGGTTTCAGTTTCTGTCTCCGTCTCAGTTTCCGTCTCCGTCTCGGTCCCGCCGACGGCAACCGTGACGGTCGTCCCACCGTTGCTCGTGACCGACACCGTCCGGGTGACGGCGTCGCTGCCGGCCGTGACGGTTAACTCGTGTTCGCCGAGGAAGGCGCTCGTCGAGTAGGTGCCGCTGCCGTCGGTGGTGCCCGAGTCGTCGGTCCACCACTCGTCGAAGACGAGGTTTCGCCAGACGTCGAGGGGCGGCTTCTCCGACCAGTCCGCCTCGAAGAAGGGCGCCTCGTTCTGCCAGTGAGTCTCGTCCCACATACCCCAGATCATGAACTCGTCGACGTCGGGGTGGCCGTAGGCGGTCTCGAGGAACCGTCGGAAGATGTCGGCGCGCTGTTGCTGGTCGGACCAGGTGTCGCCGTACATGTCGAACTCGGTGATACGCTGGGGTGCCGGGAAGTCGGCGTACCGCTCGAACACCTGGTCGATCCGCGCGTAGGTCCAGGGCTGGTCGTTGTGGTCGACCGCCCCGATGTGGGCCTGGTGTCCGATGGCGTCCACGCCGACGCCCTGGTCGAGGAGGAACTGGACCTGCTCGGCGTACTTCTCCACGTCCCACGTCAGCGTGTTGTAGTCGTTCGTGACGACGTCGACGTCCAGGCCGTTCTCGTCGATGACCGACTCCGCCTCGCCGAACCACTCCGCGAGCAGCGGCGACGTCCAGGGCTGAACTTCGCCGTCGTCGAAGTTGTCCGTGTCCATTCTGTCGGGATACACCGCGCCCTGGAGCAGGCCCCGGTGGACCGCCTCGTTGACGACGTCCCACTCCTGGATCCGGTCGCCGTAGTGGGTGATGATGTCGTGCAGGTGCTGCATCGAGCGCTCCCGGACCGTCGCACCGTCGCCGTTCTCTACCGCCTGCATGACGTCGTCCGGAACCGCGTAGTCGACGCCGTAGACGCAGGTGTGTCCGCGAATGTCGAGGCCCTTCTCCTCGAGCCAGTCGACGGCGTCGTCGGCCCGCTGCCGGTCGTTCTCCCAGAAGGCCCACTTGTGCGCGTTACCGAGCACCGCCGTATTGAACAGCGCTTCGAGATTTTCGCGGAACGGCTCGCCCTCGCTGAACTGGTCGATGAGTACTTCGTCGCCGATGGCGGTGCCGAAGGTGAAGTCGTGTTCCGTCATCTCGACGTCGACCGTCGCCCCGGAGACCGGGTCCCCGTTCGCGTCGACGACGTCGACGGTCAGCGGTCCGGTCTGATTGTCCTGGATCCGCTGGTCGGCCGCCGCCTCGTCGAAGCCGGTCTGAGCCGTCGCCGTCCCCGCGGCGCTCCCGCCGAGCAGGCCCACCACCGTACTGGCGCCGACCGCTCGCATGTAGTCGCGCCGGTCGATTCCGTCGCGCAGGTCGTCGTCCGATACGTCCCCGTCTCGCTGCTGTGTGTCCTCTGTCATCGGGAATCTCTCGCTGCCCGCTGGCGTCCGAACCCGGGTTCGCACCCGGAGGCCGGACGACACAGTGGGGCGGGTCAAAATTCTCCATAGTGCCTGTTATATTTTTACTATATGAGACAGAGATTAAACACCCCATAAGTCGAATCGCGGGCCAGACTGGTTCCGAAAATCGGGGACAGCGCCGTGCGTTCAGCTCGTCGGTCCCTGTGGCAGCGGAGAGAAGTCGGCGATCGAAACTGACCGCCGGGGTCGCTTGCGGCAGTCAGTTGCGGGCGTCAGTCGTCGCGACCGCTTCGTCTTCGGCGAGCATCGACTCGACGAAGCCGACGAACGGCGGGCTGGCGCGGCCGGGCCGCGAGCGGAATTCGGGGTGGAACTGCGTCCCGAAGAAGTACGAGTGGTCGGGCAGTTCGAGGATCTCCATCCGGCGACCGGATTTCCCGGAGAACACGAGGCCCGCTTCTTCGAGGTCGTCGATGTAGTCGGGGTTCACCTCGTAGCGGTGGCGGTGGCGTTCCGTACAGGACGTGGCGCCATAGATCTCGTTGGCGATGGTTCCGGGCTCGATTTCGGTGACATGGGAGCCCAGGCGCATCGTCCCGCCCATGTCCTCGAGGTCCTTCTGCTCGGGGAGGATGTCGATGACGGCGTGGTCAGTCTCCTCGTCGAGTTCCGCGGAGTGAGCGCCGGTGAGGCCCAGCACGTTGCGGGCGTACTCGACGACGGCCATCTGGAAGCCGAGACAGAGGCCGAGGAAGGGCAGGTCGTTCTCGCGGGCGTAGCGGATGGCCTCTATCTTGCCTTCGGTGCCGCGAGCGCCGAAGCCACCGGGGACGACGAGGCCGTCCACGTCGTCGAGTTCGCCGTTGTAGCCGTCGGCGAGTTCCTCGGAGTGGATCCACTCGACGTTGACGTCGACGCCCGAATCGAGGCCACCGTGCTTGAGCGACTCGTGGATGGAGATGTAGGCGTCCTCCAGGCCGTACTTACCCACGAGGGCAACATTGACCGTTCCATCGGTGTCCTGGGTGACGAGTTCGCGCCACTCGTTGTCCCGCTCGTTCTCGGGGAGCGCTTCGTCGGCGAGTTCGAGTCGCTCCATCACGTACTCGTCGAGACCCTCCTCCTCGACCATCAGCGGCACGTGGTAGATGTCCTCGACGTCCGGGTTCGAGAAGACGGCGTCCGTGGGAACGTCGCAAAAGAGCGCGATCTTCTCCTTGACGTCCGGATCCAGACGGTCTTCGGAGCGGCCCACCAGGATGTCGGGCTGGAGGCCGATGGAGCGCAGTTCCTTGACGCTGTGCTGGGTCGGCTTGGTCTTTTGCTCACCGTTCATCGAGTAGGGGACGAGCGTGACGTGGGTGAACAGGATGTCGTCCTCGTCTTCCTCGTGGGAGAACTGCCGGAGGGCTTCGAGGTAAGGCATCCCCTCGATGTCGCCGACGGTTCCACCGACCTCGACGATGCAGACGTCGGTTCCGGCGGCGGCCTCGCGGATGCGCCGCTTGATGTCGTCGGTGACGTGCGGGATGATCTGGACGGTCTTGCCCAGGTAGTCGCCCGCGCGCTCGGCCTCGATGACCTGCTGGTAGACCTTCCCCGTCGTGACGTTGTGGTCGAAGGTCATGTCGATGTCGAGGAACCGTTCGTAGTTCCCCAGGTCCAGGTCGACCTCACCGCCGTCCTTCAGCACGTACACCTCGCCGTGCTGGTAGGGGTTCATCGTCCCCGCGTCGACGTTGAGGTACGGGTCGATCTTCACCGCGGTCACGTCGAAGCCGGCGTTCTTCAGGAGTCGGCCAGTGCTCGCGGCCGTGATTCCCTTGCCGAGACCCGACATGACGCCACCGGTGACGAAGATGAACTTTCGACCCAGGTCGGGGTCGTAGTTCGTCGCAGAATCCTTTGGCATACCGACGGTGGGGTTGGGTTGCTCAAAACAATTTCGGGAAGAGGCTGGTTCCGAACGAAGTGAGGAACCAGCTAAATGCGAGCGGGAGCGCTAGCGACACGCGAGCAGGTTGGTGCCGAGCGAAGCGAGTGGCTAACTGTTGTGCGAGCGGTGAGCGATGCGAGCCGTGAGCAGGCAGTCCCCGACCAAAGGGAGGAGTCAACTAATTGCGAACGGCGAACGCGGTGAGTCGTGAACAGGCCGGCGCCGGTCGGACCGACCACCGGGCGACCATCGACTCAGCAGCGTCACAGTATCGAGGCGTCGCCGCTGGACGGCGTGTCGTACGCAAAAGGCTTCGAAGGGCCGACGGCAGGCACGGGGGAGTGCCGCGCCGGCCAGGGTGGGGCTATCGATGTGGGCGCGTCAGCGGGGAACCGCCGACGCAACTGGCAATTTTTCAGCACGTGTGATATGTTTTCTGGTTGACCACAGGTCACAACAGGTTCTCGAAGAAATCCGCGACCAGGCCCGCGACGCGGTCAGTCTGTCCGACGAAGTGATGGTCGGCGGGGAGTGATTCCACCTGCATCTCCAGTGCTCGACCGCGTTCGGCGACCGGCGTCGAGTCGACGGTGTCGTCGCGCTCTCCGAAGCAAATCTGGGTCGGACAGGGGACGTCGTCGAGGGCATCGACGGCCTCGGCTGGCGGAGCGAGTGCACTGACCGCAGCGGGCGCAGGGTCCGCGTCCCCGGCGGCCCGGAGCGCGATTTCGGCCCCGAAGCTGTAGCCGAACAGGCCGACGGCAGCGAATCGGTCGTCGGCCCACGCCAGGGCGTTGCCGGCGTCCCGGCGTTCGCCCCGCCCTTCGTCCCAGGGGCCGTAGTCGAACCGCAGACACGCGACTTCCCGGTTTTCCAGCGCGGCGCTGACGGCCCGGAGGCGCTGGTCGGAGCGGGACCCGCCGTACTGGGGATGCGGCGGGCAGGCGACGACGACGGCTTCGGCGTCCTCGTCGCCGTCGTGGATGGCCCGGACGTCCCGTCCGCCGGGGATCGCGATCGCGTCCATACGCGAGCGCACGTGATACTCGCATGTAAGTTTTTTAAGTCAGTCAGCCCCAAGACCGAGGTATGGGAATCCTCTCGCGCACGTCGTACGTCATCCGGTCGAAGATAAACGCCGTGCTCAACAGGGCCGAAGACCCCAACGAGACGCTGGACTACTCCTACGAGCAGCTCCGGGACGAACTCCAGGACGTCAAGCAGGGGATCGCGGACCTGACGACCCAGAAGAAGCGCCTGGAGATCCAGAAGCGCCGGCTCGAAGAGAACGTCGAGAAGCACAACGACCAGGCCAGACAGGCAGTCGAACAGGACCGGGAGGACCTGGCCCGGCGCGCCCTGGAGAAGAAAAAACAGAAGATGAGCCAGATCGAGGAGCTGGAGAGTCAGATCGCCCAGCTCCAGTCCCAGCAGGACTCGCTCGTCGACCAGAAGGACGAACTCCAGCAGCGTATCGAGCAGTTCCGCACCAAGAAGGAGACGATGAAAGCTCGCTACGAGGCCGCGGAGGCCTCCAAGCGGGTCAACGAGGCGATGACCGGCGCGGGCGACGAGATGGCCGACGTCGGTCGCGCCATCGAGCGCGCTGAGGAACAGACCGAAGAGATGGAGGCCCGCTCCCAGGCGATGGACGAACTGCAGGACTCCGGCGTGTTCGAGGACGCCCTGAGCGATCAGGACCAGATCGACCGCGAGCTCGACGAGATGGCCTCCTCAGGCGAGGTCGACGCCGAACTGGAGACGCTCAAGGGCGAGATGGGCAAGGGCGACGGTGAGCCCGAGGCGGGAGGCGATGCTGAGGAGGAAGCGGACCTGGAGGCGGAACTCGCGGGAAACGGCGAGGGGACGACTGAGGACGTCGAGACGCCCGAGGTCGACGACAGCGAGGTCGAGGCGGAGCTAGAGGAACTGAAGGACGACGAGCAGCCCTAGTCCCGAAGCCAGTACCAGCCGACGCCCAGCACCGCCACGACGACGGCCACGCCGACCGCCAGTATCACGGGATCACTCGAGGTCGGCCCCTCCCGCGTCACGTCGACGGCGACCCGGTGGGTCCCCGCGTGGATGCGTTCGCCCTCGGCCGTCTCCGCGGTCACGTTCACGGGAAGCGCCTGCGCGCTCTCGACGGCGTCCTCCGACACCGACATGTGGAACCCGACGGTCTGGGACTCCCCGGGACCGAGACGACCGACGAATGCGGTCGGCGACTCGCTCGAAAATGGCGGCCGGGGTGCCAGCGACACCTCGACGTCACGCAGTTCCCGGTCGCCGACGTTCTCGACGGCAACTTCGAGCCGGTCGTCGCTGTCGACGAGCACGCTCGCATTGACGCCCCGGAGGGCGACCGCGTCCGTGTCCGTGACGGGGAGTGAGACGACGCGCGACCCGGCGGTCCGACGCTCGGCGCTCCCATCGCCCGAATCGTACTCCAGCGCGAGTCCCATCGAGCGCTGGCCACCGCGTGCGTCGGGCGCGACCGTCACCGGTATCTCGAAGGTAGCTTCCTCTCCTGGCCTGAGGTCTCCGACTGGAACGCGAGTCTCGGCGAGGCCGACGCCCGAGGGCGGCGAGGTCACGACGACGACAGCGTTCCTGGCCATCTGGTTCCCGGTGACGGTGGCGGTTCCCGTCACGGTGCCTTCCGAGCCGGTCCGTACCGTGGCCTCGGAGAGCGAGAGGTCGGCACTGAGCGGGCCGGCGGCTTCCAGACCGAACCACACCGGTCCAGCGGTCCGTTCCCGGCCCTCGCCGTCCAGGTAGTCGGCTCGCAGCCCGAGTGCGTGGTCGCCGGCCTCGGCCCCGTCCGACACTGCCACCCCGTAGGTCAGGACCCGCCGATCGCCGGGTTCGACGGTGCCGGCGAAGCGGGACGCGCTTTCGCCGCCCTCGACGGTCACCGCCGGGTTCGCCGACGCGAGCGACAGGCGGGTTTCCCGGGCAGTCAGCGACCCGACGTTCTCCACGGTGACCGCGGCGGTGTCGGCGGACCCGACGCTGGCGTTCGACGCGACGTCGACGACTTCGAACCGGGCGCGCTCCTCGACCGTCACGGGGACGCGGAACGTCCGGGAGACGCTGCTCTGGGTCCGGGTGCCCGAGGCCTCCGAGATGTAGTCCGTATAGCTATACCTGACGGTGACGGGCACTCGGTAGGTCCCCGGGTCGGCGTCTACCGGAACGACGACCCGGAACGAAATCGGGTTCGAAACGCCTTCGGGAACGTTCCCGACGGCCTGACGGTCGGTCGTCACCTCGAACGGCGCGTCACCGTCGCCGACCCTGACTGTCACGCCGCGGGCCGTCGTGACCTCGCTCGTCAGCGCGGGGTTCGTCACCGAACTCGAGTCGACGTCCCCCTCGTTCAGGAGGACGACGTCGAGGGTCGTCTCCTCGCCGGGTGCGACCGTGCCGTCCGCGAACTGGACGATCAACTGTGGGCTACCGGAGACGTCGGCCGCAGCGACTCCCGCCAGGAGTATCAGGCAGATAATGACGAAGGCGAGGACGACCCGTTTCATGGGGGATCCGGGCTCCTATCCATGCTTTGGAATGGGTCCGGATCCGAGATAAGTGTTCGCTGGCGGTCACACATCCCGCCGGAGAAAGAGTGCTCGACTGACGCCGAGCAGCCCCAGTCCGGCCGCCAGCAGCACGACCGCGCCGCCGACGTCGACGGAGCCCTCGACGAGGATTTCGGTCGGGTCGTAGTACCGCGTCGGGCTGAGCGCCGCCAGCCACTCGAAGTTCGTGCCGGCGGTGACGGAGTCGAGGACGAACAGCATGAAGACGACGGCGATGGCGACGCGCTGGGCGGTGTCGCCCCGCGAAAGCAGGACCGAACAGAGCAGCCCGACGCTCGCGGCCACGAACAGGTACGGCACCGAGAACAGGTGGACGAGGACGAGCGACGCCGGGTCGATCGACTCGCCGATGGCGAGGACGCTGCCGAACACGATGAGGGGCATCACGAGATTGAGCACGATCGCGGGGGTCATGAGGGCGAGGAACCGCTCGACCAGCAGTCTGGACCGCGACACCGGCGTCGCCAGCACGAGGTCGAGTTTGCCGCTCTCGACGTCGCCGGCGACGGCGTCGCCCGCCGCGTAGGCGACGTACAGCGCCAGCAGCAGGACCCAGACGAACTGGTAGAACTCGACGGCCAGAAAGCCCTCGATGGTACCGAACGACTGGACGCCGAAGCTCGCCTGGAAGGCCTCAGGGAGACTCTCGATGTAGTCCTCGAAGTTCACGCCGGAGGCCTCGATAGACGGGAAGATACCGACGATGAGCGCGGTGAACGCACTCAGCCCCGCGGCCATCGTGAGCGTGCCGCGGATCTGCCGACGGATCTCGTATCGCGTGATCTCAAACATGGCGTTCCTCGGGTTCGCGGTCCGTCGCCGGTGAGTCCGACTCTCCGTAGAAGTGCATAAACACGTCTTCGAGGGGAGGTTCGTCGACGGTGAGGTCGACGACGGCGAGGTCGTCGAGGTGGTCGACGAGAGCGTCGTAGTCGCCGGCGAACGTGAAGTGCGCGCTGTCGCCGTGCAGCGACAGGTCCAGCACGCCCTCGAACGCGAAGTCCTGGGGGTCGACCCGACCGGCGGTCTGGACGCGGACGCGCTTGCCGCCGCGGCCCAGCAGGTCCGCGACGTCTTCCAGGGCGACGAGGTGGCCGTCGCGGACGATGCCGACACGGTCGCAGATCCGACGCACCTCCGCGAGGACGTGTGAGGAGAAGAAGACAGTGAGTCCGCGGTCGCGCTCCTCGCGGACGAACTCGTTGAAGCGCTCCTGCTTCAGCGGGTCGAGCCCCGACGTCGGTTCGTCCATCACGACCAGGTCCGGGTCGTGCATGAACGCCTGGATGATGGCGAGCATCTGCGCGTTCCCGGTCGAGTACTCCCGAATCTTCCGGTCGAGCGGCGGGTCGAACAGCTCGAGGAGTTCGGCCCGCCGGGCGTCGCCTTTCAGTTCTGCCTGGAAGTCGAGGAACGCGCCTCCGGTCACGTCGCCGTCGAAACTGGGGTGGGCCGGGAGGTAGCCGACGTCGGCGCGTGCCTCACGGAGGGCTTCGGCGTCTCGCACGTCGGCACCGAGGACCGTGGCCGTGCCCGCAGTCGGCGACTGGAACCCCATCAGCATCCGGATGCAAGTCGTCTTGCCCGCACCGTTCGGGCCCAGGAAGCCGAAGATTTCGCCCTCTCCGACGGCAAAGGAGAGGTCGTCGTTGGCGACCGTCTCGCCGTAGGTCTTCGTCAGCCCCTGCACGTCGATAGCCGCCATGGGAAATAGGCCGTCGCGGGGTACCTTAGGGGTTCGGTCCGCCTGGCGAATCGTCTACGCAACTGCCGTGCGCCATGGACTATCTGGTTGCTCACTCCTGCGATTCCCGGAGGATGAGCGGCCCCATTGCGAGCGTACGCTTTGCGACCGTCGCGATCCGGAGAATATAGGCGGTGAACAGCAGGAACGGGACGAGCGTGATAGTGAAGGCGAGGCCGACGACCCAGGTGACGACGGGGACGGTCAGGAACGTCGCCGGGCCGAACGTCTCGGCGCCGACGAACGCGAGCATCCCGCCGGCGATGGCGAGGGCGGGAACCGCGGCATAGAGGATGTACTGTGAGAGTTCGACGAGTGCCCACTGGAAGTACAGCGTTTTGATGTGTTCCCGGGCGGGGCCGAACATCGAGAGCGCCGTATGCAGGTCGTCGAACGCCTGGCGCTGGTCGTCGTCGAGGACGTCGTCGAACTCCTCGGTCATTCGTTCGATCTGGTATATCTTCCAGGAGTAGTTGAAGTTGAGCGCGGCGAACAGTACGTCGAACGTTCCGAACTGGGCACCCTCCAGCTGGTCTTCCGCGTACTCGGCGTTGCCGTGGACGCTATCGACGAACTCGCCGACCTGTCGTTCCAGTTCCTCGTCGTCGCCGGCCACGATGCGGTCGAGCACCTCGGAGCGGCGCTCGACCTCGGCGACGAGCGCCGCCAGGAACGCCGACGGGTCGACGGGGACGACCCCTCCCAGCAGGTCCTGGGCGTAGGTCCGATAGTCCATCGCGTCGCTCATTCGCTGTCGCTGGTCGCCCAGCGGGCCCGTCTCCTGGGAGAGGACGAGCTGGTTGATGGTGACGACCAGCGTCGTTCCGGTGACGACGACGCCGATCATCGCCGAGAAGATGGTCTCTATCGTGTCCGTCGACCTGATCTCCGACTGGAGTGACGGGTCGAGGAGCACGGCGAACAGGATGAAAGCGGCGAAGACGAACGCGGCGAGAACGCCGGTCACCGCGAACCGGTTCGTCCGGAGCAGGAGCTTGATCTTCAGGCTGCTCTCGCCGGACCGTTCCCGCATCGTGTCGGCGGTGTTAACCTGGTTTCGCTCGTCGTCACCCATCCTCGTCCTCCGCCGCGTCGACGGTGTTAACCTGGTTTCGCTCGTCGTCACCCATCCTCGTCCTCCGCCGCGTCGACGGGGCGCTTCAGAACGAGGAACTTCGTCCCGCCGCCGACGTACTCGACGGTCGACACCAGTTCCCAGCCGTCTGCACCCAGGTCGTTCAGCCGTTCGGTCGGGTCCTCGGCTTCCTTCTTCGTTTCCTTGCGAGGGGGCTGGAGCGTCCGGTACTCCCACCCATCGGGCGGCGTCATTACCACGATATTCGACGGGCTACCGGAAACCTGTTTGGTCGGCATCAGATTGACCGCGCGCCAGTCGGAGACAGCGGCCGTTCGGAGATGACGGCTGTTCAGAGCGGCCACGACGCCGCCACAGCGAGCGTGGTGACCACCATCAGGATCAGTTGCAGGGGGAGGCCGACCCGCATGAAGTCCGTGAATTTGTACCCGCCGGGGCCATACACCATCAGGTTCGTCTGGTAGCCGATGGGGGTGATGAAGGCCGTGCTCGCGGCGAACATCACGATCAGCAGGAACGGCATGCCGGCGACGTCCAGGCGACTGGCAGTGTCGACTGCGACGGGCGTCAGCAAGACGACTGTCGCGACTGGCGTGATGATGCTCGACAGGAGGCCCGTCAGCAGGTAGACCGCCGCGAGCAAGGCGATGGGGGGCAACACGTCGCCGAGTCCGACGAGGAGGCCGCCGAGGACCGCCGCCCCGCCCGTAGCCTGCATGGCGATACCGAGCGGGAGGAGGCCGGCGAGCAGGAAGACGACGTTCCAGCCGACGGCGTCGTAGGCCCGGTTCGCGCTCAACACGCCGCTGGCGACCATGACGACGACGCCCCCGAGTGCGGCGATATAGACGGGAACCAGTTCGAGCCCCGCGACGGCGACCACGCCGAGGAGCGTCGCCAGCGCGATGGGAGCTTTCGGATCCAGCGAGGGCGTCTCTTCGAAGTCGGACGAGACGGCGGCCGCCGGCGGCCCCTCCGTGACGAGGAGGTAGCCGGCCTCCTGGAGGTACTGGATCGACTCGGCCGTCGTCTGGAGCAACAGCGTGTCGCCGGGCGAGAGTTCCACCGCATCGAGATCCTCATTGAGAATGGTTCCGCTCCGGCGGATCGACAGTACGGTCGTATCGAATCGCTCGCGGAGGCGGAGATCGGTCAGCGACCGGCCGACCGACGACCCGTCGGGTGGAATCACGGCCTCGACGAGGAACCCGTCGCCGGGACCGTCCGAGAGGTCGTCCTCGGTGACCGTCTCCCTGGTGAGCTGTCGCAGCCGGAACGCCTCGGCGAAGCGGTTGACCGCCTGGGGGTTCCCCCGAACGGTGAGCACGTCGTCGGGCTGGATCGTGACGTCCGAGGCCGGCGCGAGGAAGGACTCCCCGTTCCGGTCGACCTGGAGGACGTCGACGTCGAGGTCGTCGACGACGGAGCGGGTCTCTGGCGTTTCCTCCATCTCTGCGTGCACGACGCTGCCCCCGTCCGGGACGGCCCGGGCCTCGTCGAGCGCCTCGCTCACGGTCCGGCCCACGAGCGCCGAGTCCTCGCGAACGACCAGCTGTGAGAGGTGCCGGTCCATGTCGAACTCCTGGGTGAAGTCCGCCGCGGGGGCGATTCGGGCCGGCACGAGCCGTCGACCGATGGTGAGGAGATAGACGACACCGACGACGAGCACCAGCACACCGACGTGAGTGAAGGTGAACATCCCCAGCGGTTCGCCGAGCAACTCCCGGGCGTACTCGCTGGCGAGCAGGTTCGTCGAGGTGCCCACGAGGGTGAGGGTTCCGCCGAGCATCGCGGCGAAGGAAAGCGGCATGAGGAGCTTCGACGGCGAGATGCCGTAGCGCTCGGAGAGGCCCGTGACGAGCGGGATGAAGACGGCGACGATGGGCGTGTTGTTGACGAAGCCGGCGCCGATGCCGGTCGTCGCCACGGTCGCGCCGGTCAGTAACCCCTCGTCGCCGCCGGTGACGTCCGCCAGGATGGAGCCGAGGCGCTCGACGATCCCGGTCTCCTCGATACCGGCGCTGAGGATGTACATCGCCATGATGGTGACGACTGCGGGACTGGCGAACCCGCCGATGGCGTCCCTCGCCGGGACCCCCGTGAACGGCGCGAGGACGGCCAGCGAGACGAGGACGCCGATAGCGGTCACGTCGGGCGGAACTACCTCGCTGACGAAGAGGACGAGTGCGACGAAAACGAGGGCGAAGACGACGAGGACGTCGACGGAGAGCGCGGCCATAGACGGGAACGTCGCCCTCGCCACATAAATGCGTGGTACGTACCGGTCCGATCCAGTGACCGCGTCGCCTTCGGGCGGACCCTACACCAGGAACGTTACGGCGGTTCGCTTCTGGTCGACCTCGGTCTCGAGGTGCTCTCTGAATTCGGCCAGCGAGACGTTCTTCTCCTCGCGCTCCTTCCGGTCGCGAACGGATATCTCGCCCGCTTCCTCCTCGTCGTCGCCGATGACCATCATGTACGGGACCCTGTCGTCGTGGGCCTGCTGGATCTTCTTGCCGACGGTCCACGACCGGTCTTCGATTTCGACGCGGAACTCGCCGAGTTCGTCGGCGACCTCCTTGCAGTAGGGAACGTTGTCGTCCGAGACCGGGAGGAGGCGAACCTGTTCCGGCGCGAGCCACGGCGGGAAGTCGCCGTCGTAGTGCTCGATGAGAACCATGAAGAAGCGTTCGTAGCTGCCGTACAGCGCGCGGTGGATCATCACCGGGCGGTGGTCCTCGTTGTCCTCACCGGTGTAGCTCAGGTCGAACCGCTCGGGCATGTTGAAGTCCAGCTGGACGGTGGGGCCGTCCCAGTTGCGACCGAGCGCGTCCTCGAACGCGAAGTCGATCTTCGGGCCGTAGAACGCCCCGTCGCCCGCCTCGACGTCGTAGTCGACGCCCCGGGAGTCGAGGACCGATGCCAACTGCGACTCCGCCTTCTCCCAGATCTCGTCGCTGCCGACGGACTTCTCCGGACGGGTCGCCAGCTGGACGGTGTAGTCCAGGCTGAACGTCGAGAGCGTCTCGAGGATGATGTCCATGATGGACTGCACCTCGTCTTCGATCTGGTCCGGACGGACGAAGAGGTGGCCGTCGTCGATGGTGAACGCCCAGGTTCGGGAGAGGCCGGACAGTTCGCCGCGCTGTTCCTTCCGATACACCTTCCCGTCCTCGAAGTACCGGACCGGCAGGTCGCGGTAGGACCAGGACTGCTGGTCGAAGATGGTCGCGTGACCCGGACAGTTCATCGGTTTCAGGCCGTACTCCTCGTCGTTGACGTCGAGGAGGAACATGTCGTCGACGTAGTTCTCGTAGTGGCCCGACTTCTTCCACAGTTCCGTGCGGAAGACGTGGGGCGTCTCGACCTCGTCGTAGCCTGCGGCCTCGTTGAGTCCCGCGGCGTAGTCCGACAGTTCGTTGAGGATGCGCTTGCCGTTCGGCTCGTACAGCGGGAGTCCCGGACCGGTGGTCTCGTCGATGGAGAAGAGATCCATCTCCCGGCCGATCTTCCGGTGGTCCCGTTCCTGGGCCTTCTGGCGGCGTTCGAGGTAGTCATCGAGTTCGCTCTCGGTCGGGAACGCGGTCCCGTACACGCGCGTGAGGGTGTCGTTCTCCTCGTCACCACGCCAGTAGGATGCAGAGATTTCGAGGAGCGCGAAGCCGCCGATTTCGCCGGTCGACTCCACGTGGGGGCCCTGACAGAGGTCGTAGAACTCACCCTGTTCGTAGACGGAGACCGGGTCCTCGCCGGCGGCCTCGGTCTCCAGGATCTCCTGTTTGTACTCGTTGTTCTCGTACCGGTCGAGGGCCTCCTCGCGGTCGAGCATGACGCGCTCGATTGGGAGGTCCTCCTCGACGACGTTCTGGGCCTCCGCCTCGACGGCTTCGAGGTCGTCTTCGTCGAGGTCGACGCCGGTGACGTCGTAGTAGAAGCCGTCGTCAGTCCACGGTCCCAGCGTGAGTTTCGCCTCGGGGAACTCCCGCTGGAGTGCCTGGGCGAAGACGTGTGCAGCCGAGTGTCGCAGGACGTCGACGTACTCGTCGGACTGGTCTGTTACGATTTCGAGGGCGATGTCCTCGTACAGCGGCGTGTGTTTGTCGACGAGTTCGCCGTCGACGACGCCGGCGACCGTGTCGCGACCGAGGCCGGGGCCGATCTCGAAGGCGGCGTCTTCGACGGTGGCTCCGTCCTCCATGTCGAGGGTGGAACCGTCGGGCAGCGTGACCGTGCTCATGCCCGGGATAAATCGGCACGTCGGGATAAGTGTAGCGAGAGAAGGCTGGCGCCGACCGCAGGGAGGGGCCGGCGAATCGCGAACGGTGAGCGAAGCGAGCCGAGGTGAACCTCATCTCCTGGGAGCCGGCACCAGAGCTATCAATCACTGCGACGAACTTCAGAACAGACCATGGTACGTTACGAGACTGTGTTGCTGACGACGGACGGGAGCAAGGGGTCTCGGGAAACCATCGACCACGCCGTCTCGCTCGCACGCGACAACGATGCGACGCTCCACGCCCTCTACGTCGTCGACCGGCGACGATACCTCGCGGCCGACAAGGACACCCAGGACGACGTCATCCAGTCCCTGGAGGAGGAGGGCCAGCTCGCGCTCGACGACGCATCGGTCGCGGCCGAGGAGGCGGGCGTCGACGTCGTCACCGAGATGCGCGACGGCATCCCGCACAAGACCATCATCGACTACACTGAGGAGATTGACGCCGACGTCGTTGCGATGGGCACCCACGGCCGGACCGGGCGGGACCGCGTTGCCAACCTCGGCAGCGTCACCGAGCGTGTGGTGAAGTCTTCGGAAGTACCAGTGCTCGTTGTCCGCATCGAGTGAGAGGGGCGCTTCAGGGGTCCGGCTTGTCCGGCGCGGAGCGGCTCCCTGCCCAATTTCGACATCGATGATTCTGGCACTTTTACCAGATTCGTTCGATATCGATTCTTCGAAGATTGCCGGACGGTAACGGTTTATGTTGAAACTTGATCTTCATTCACCATTTACAGTATCATTACTGATATTGAGATGCCCATCTATATGTGTCTCGCAGCCAACTTTTGACACAGATGTCGACAGTACGTGCGAACTGGCTCACGCTCGAAGGCTCCTCCTTCAGCGTCGACGGATTCTCCCGCATGTGGCTCGTGGCCGCTGCGACCTATGGCGTCGGCGACATCGTGACCACCATCGCAATCGTCTACTTTATGCCGACGCTCACCGAGGCCAATCCGGCCATCCGACTCGCCATCCAGACGTTCGGCGGCGGCGGGTTCCTCGGCCTGAAGCTCCTCGTGCTCCACGCCTGTATCGGAATCAGTCTCTGGGGCGGGGTCCTCGACGACGACCCCGTGCTGTTCTACGGCCCCCCGGCTGTGCTGACGCTCTTCGGCATCGTCGTGACCGGGATGAATCTGGGGCTCCTGTTTGCCTAAAGCGCCGTTATGGCGCGCTATATTCTCGGTTTTCGCTGACTCTGTACCGACCGATCAGTACAGGTGAGGGACGTATCGTTTGGTGGATGATCAAACGACAGCGGTAGGAGTGATACCGCAAACAACCGGAAAGCCCTCGGCACGTTTCGCGGCTTTGCCGCGAAGTTAGAGAAGGTCGGCTCCGCCGACCTTCCGCTCGACGCGCCCTGAGCAAGATATCCTCGCTCCTCCGTCGCTCGGATAGGGCTCGCTCAGGCCACGCGACCGCCCCTCGCCCTTTCAGTCCTCCAGGACCGCGTCGCTCGCGCGGCCTTTGGCACGCGCTCGCGATTAGAACCACCAAACCTCCCCGGTCGCGCCTGGCGGCGCGACACGCGTCCTGACCGCTCCGCATCCGTCCGGCCGGGAGCGGCCTCCGTGCCGCGACCAGGGGAAGGGCAGGGCTGCGGTGCTGATCCTGGAGTCCTCGTGAGCGAAGCGAACGAGGTGGTTCGAGAGACGCGAAGCGCCTCTCGTCATGCGGAAAATCTCTGATTTTCCAGCAGCTCGTCAGAGCTTGCTCTGACGGTGGACTGA
>Ga0075106_1000403_pt1 | contig 23258 bp, 27 predicted proteins | sample AntDeeMetag02WF4_FD_69796 | JGI IMG/M metagenome (GOLD analysis project Ga0075106, IMG submission 69796) | Saline lake microbial communities from Deep Lake, Antarctica - Antarctic Deep Lake Metagenome 02WF4 | ecosystem: Environmental > Aquatic > Non-marine Saline and Alkaline > Saline | place... | reverse complement strand
CGGTGGCGGTACGTGTCATGTGGTGTCGGTACGTTCACCAGTTGTTTCCCGCGTGCTCGTATAAATAGCCGTGGGTCCGCCGCGCCCCGGAGAAATCGGGGGTCTTGAGCCCTCAAACGTTCGTCTAGAGCGATGCGCCGGGACCGGAGGATTCGATAGGCTCGGCCGTGGAGTTCGACCCATGAGCGACGACGCCGACCCCGCAATCGGTCCACAACCCATCGAACCGACCGCGCCCGAGGAGTTCGGCCTCGTGCAGGTCTGGTGGGGCGACGGGAAGGGGAAGACGACGGCCGCGATGGGGATGGGACTGCGGGCGGCCGGCCACGGCTACCGAGTCCACATGCTCCAGTTCATGAAGGGCGGCACGTCCAGCGTCGAGGACGTCCGCGGGGAGTACAACGCCATCGCTGCCCTTCCGGGGTTCACCTACGAGAACTCCGGGCACTACGGCTGGCACGGCTTCCTCGACGAGTCCAACGACGAGGACCACGAGGCCCGCGCGAAGGGCGGCCTCGCTCGCGCCCGGGAACTCCTCGACGCCTCTCACGACGTCGACGGCCCGCTCCCACTCGACGGGTCCGCCGACGACGGCGTCCACCTGTTGATTCTGGACGAGATTCTCTACGCCGCGAACCGAGGCCTCGTCGCCCCCGAGGACGTCGTGGACCTCGTCGAGAACAAGCCCGCGAACCTCGAACTCGTGCTCACGGGCGGCCACGAGGAACCCGCCTACCTCCTCGACAGCGCGGACCTCGTGACGGAGGTACGCAAGCAGAAACACCCCATCGAGGCGGGGCAGGGCGCGCGGAGGGGGACGGAGTTCTGAGCGGCGTGACCGGGTAGTTCAAGTTCACTTGCAGTAATGCAACGCACAGTGGCGACATCGTTCGACTTGTTCGGGACGCTCGTGTCGGCCGACCGGCCGGCCGAGCCGGCGACGGCGGTCGCGGACGCCCTCCGCGAGCGCGACGTCACCGTCCCCGCGGACTGGGCGACCGCCTACCGCGAACCGCAGTTCGACGCCCCAACGGGCGCGGAGCACTCGCTCGCGACCCACGTCGCGGCCGCCCTCGAGAGCCGGAACGTCGACGCATCCAAATCCGCAGTCGACGCGGCGACCCTGGACGCCTTCGACCGCCCCGTCTCGGTTAGAGACGCCGCCCGCGACGCCGTCGATGCGGCCCGCCAGAACGGTCCGGTCGCCGTCCTCTCGAACTGTAGCGTACCCGGCCTCGTCGAGCGGACCCTCGACCGAGCCGATCTCGCTGGCGAATTCGACGCCGTCGTGACGAGCGTGGACTGCGGCTGGCGCAAACCCCACGAGCGTGCGTTCGAGGCCGTCGCGGACGCGCTCGACGTGTCGGCAGAGTCGCTCGTCCACGTCGGCGACGACTCGGAGGCCGACGGCGGCGTCGAGGCTGTCGGTGGCCGCGCGCTGCTGCTCGACGACGCCGAACTCGCAGCGATTGCGGACCAACTGGAGGCGCGAGCGTGGGACTGACCGCCGCCGCGGCCGTCGCGCTCGCCGTCGTCCTCGACGCCGCCGTCGGCGAACCGCCGACGCGCGTCCACCCGGTCGCCTGGTTCGGGCGCCTGGTCGCGCCGTTCGACCGCGAGTGGACCCATCCCCTGGCTGTCGGGGCCAGCGTGGCGCTCGTGCTCCCGTTCGCGGCGGCCCTGGCGGTCGGCGGACTGGTCGCGCTCGCCGGACGCATCGCCCCAGAACTCGCCGCCGCGGTCGCCGGTCTCGCGCTGTTCGCGGCGTCGAGCCGTCGGATGCTGCTGCGCGAAGCCCGCGCCGTCGTCGACGGCACGGAGACGGACCTCGACGCCGCGCGCGGACGCCTTCGCTCGCTCGCGGGCCGCGACGCCGCGGACCTCTCGGCGGGGCAGGTGCGGAGCGCGGCGGTGGAGAGCGCGGCGGAGAATCTCGCCGACGGCCTCGTCGCGCCGCTGCTCGCGTTCGCCGTCGGCGCGTTCGTCTCGCTGCCCGTGGCGGCCGGCGCCGCGGCGTGGGTGAAGGGCGTGAACACGCTCGACTCGATGCTGGGCTACCGCGAGAAGCGCGTCGGCACCCCCAGCGCCCGCCTCGACGACGCCGTGATGTGGCTCCCCGCGAGGCTGAGCGCGCTGTTGCTCGCGGCGACCACGCTCCTCCCGGGGGCCGTCGTCCGCGCTCGCTCCCACGCCGCTGCCCCGCCGTCCCCCAACTCCGGGTGGCCGATGGCGACGCTCGCCGCGGTGCTCGGGGTCCGTCTCCAGAAACCCGGCGTCTACGACCTCCCGCTCGGCGACGCGTTCCCGACCGTTGCAGAGAGTCGCCGCGGTGTCCGCGCGGTGGGGACTGCCGGGCTGCTCGCGGCCGCGCTCGCGGCGGGGGTGGTCGCGTGGTCCTGACCGCGCTGCGGGGCGCTCTCGGATTCCTCACGCGCCTCCCGGTCGGCCACGGGGAGGACGCCTGGCTGGCGTTCCGCGCGTCGCCCTGGGCGTTCCCGCTTGCCGGGTACGCTGTCGGGGCGCTCCTCGCCACCCCGCTCCTCGTCCTGCAGACGTCAGTACCCGGAACCACCGTCGCGTTCGCGTACGTCGCGTGGGTCGTCGCCGTCACCGGCATCAACCACCTCGACGGCGTCGCGGACGTCGGCGACGCCGCCGTGGTCCACGGCGACCCAGACGACCGCCGTGCGGTGCTGAAGGACACCACGGTCGGCGTCGGCGCTGCGACCGCCGTGGCGTTCGTCTTCGTCGGCCTCGCCGCCGGCGCATTCGGCGTCGTCAGCCTTCCGCTCGAACTCGCCGTCGCCGTCGTCGTCGCCGCGGAGGTCGGCGCGAAATTCGGGCAGGCGGCGGTCGCCGCGCTCGGTACGGCCACCCACGAGGGCCTCGGCTCGCAGTTCACGTCTCGAGCGAGCGGGCACGACCTCCTCCCCGCCGCAGTCGTCGCGCTCCCCGCCGTCGCGCTCTCCTGGCCGTCGCCGGCCGCGGGCGGTTCGCTCGCCGGCGCCGTCGGCGCCAGTCTGCTCGCACTCTGGTGGGTTCGGCGCCTCCTCGGCGGCGTCAGCGGGGACGCCTTCGGACTCGTCAACGAGATCGGTCGCGTCGCCGGCCTCCACGCGGGGGTGATCGTGTGGACGCTCTCCTGATGTGCGGTGGGCGGGGCACCCGTCTCGACGCCGACGTCGAGAAGCCGCTGTTCGCGGTCGGCGGGCGGCCGATGGTCGACCGGGTGCGCGACGCGCTCGCCACGAGCCGAATCGAGACCACCTACGCCGTCGTCTCCCCGTACGCGCCCGAAACCAGGGCCCACGTCGCTGGCGACTTGCCCCTCGTCGAGACGCCGGGCGAGGGGTACGTCGCGGATCTCACCAGTGCGCTCGAACGCGTCGAGATGCCCGTCCTCACCGTCGCCGCGGACCTCCCGCTGCTGGCGGGCGAGGTGGTGGACACGGTCCTTTGGAGCGCCGACGGGTCGACGAGCGTGCGCGTCCCCCGGGCGCTGAAGGAGGCACTCGGCGCGAGTTGCGACAGCGAGGAGCCGTGGGTACCGACAGGACTGAACGTCGTGGACGAGGACGAGGACGGCGTGTACCGGAGTTACGACGCCCGCCTCGCGGTCAACGTGAACCGCCGCTCGGACGCCGAACTCGCCGAGCGGCTGCTCGCCGCGGGGGAGGTGAGCGATGGACCCTGACGCCGTCCGCGACGCCGCCCGCGTGCCCCACGGCGGCAGCGACGACCCTGACGTCCTGGACTTCAGCGCGAACGTCAACCCACGGATTCCCGACGGCGTGTGCGAAGTGTACAGCGCGGCGCTCGACGACGCGGCGCGCTACCCGAACGACGCGTATCCGGACTACCGGGCGGCCGCCGCGGGGTACGTGGACTGCGATGCCGAGCGGGTCGTTCCGACGCCGGGCGGCCTCGCGGGTATCCGCCTCGCCGTCGAGACGTGCGTCGAACCCGGCGACAGCGTCCTCGTCCCCTACCCGAGTTTCGGCGAGTACGCACGCGAAGTCGAACTCCAGGGCGCCGACCCGGTGTTCGTCCCCCACGACGAACTGCTCGACGCCGACCCCGCGGGCCACGCGATGGCCGTCGTCTGCAATCCGAACAATCCGACCGGCGACGCCTCCGACCCAGACGCCCTCAGTGAGTTCGCCGCGCGCTGTCGGGGCGCCGGCACGGAACTGCTCGCAGACGAGGCGTTCCTCGGGTTCACCGACCACTCCTCGGTCGCGGGCACGGAAGGCGTCGTCGTCGCGCGCTCGCTGACCAAACTGTTCGGCCTCCCCGGCCTCCGCGCGGGGTTTCTGGTGGCGACTAGCGACCGACTTGCGGACCTCCAGACCGCACGCCGGGCGTGGAACCTCGGTACGCCCGCCGCCGCCGTCGGCGCGCACTCGATGGTCGACGACGAGTTCGTCGAACGGACTCGTGAGCGCGTCGCCAGCGAACGAGCGCGGATGCGCACGGAACTCGACGATCGCTTCGACGTCCACGAATCCGACGCGCCGTTCCTGCTGCTCGACGTCGGCGACCGGGACGTGGCTACACTCGTCGACGCGACGCGCGAGCGAGGGGTCACCATCCGGGACGCGACGACGTTCCGCGGCCTCGACTCGCACGTCCGGGTCGCAGTCAGAACGCCCGCCGAAAACGACCGACTACTGGCGGTGCTCGCGGATGTTTGAGACTGTCGTCGCGGACGACGTCCTCCGCCTTCGACGGTCGGCGACGCGCTGGCTCTCGACGGGATGGGACGGCGGATTCGCCGAGGCCGACGCCGCGTACAACGTCACCGTCCCGGAGGGCTGGCACTGCGAGGACATCGGCACGTACGTCGCGGAGCGCCTCGCTGCGGCGGGGTTCGGCGATGTGGCCGGCGGTCCAGTGTTGCTGACCGGGGTCGGCCAGCGGCACGCCCGCGGCGCGCGCTGCGGGCCGGTCACGGCCGTCGCGACGGCGGGGCTCTCGAACCCCGCGTCGCTCCCGCTCGACCCCGCGGGCGGCGAGTTACCGGCCGACCCCGAACCCGGGGCAGGCACGGTCAACGTCTTCGTCGGCACGGACCGCGCGCTCGACGACGCGGCGCTCGCGAACCTGGTCTCCGTGGCGACGGAGGCGAAGACGGCGACGTTGCTGGGCGAGACGGGGTTCACGGGCACCACGACGGACGCCGTCGTCGCCGCCTGCGACCCGTCGGGCGAACCGGCACCGTTCTCCGGGAGCGCGACCAGGGTCGGCGCCGCGGCGCGGGCGGCCGTGCGAGAGGCGGTCACCGCGAGCGTCGAGTCGCGTTACAGCGACGAGACCGTAGCCGACTCCGTCGCCGACGCGGAGTACGGCGTGCGGACGGACGTGCGGGCGGACGTTTTTGTCCCCGACGAGCCGTGAGCGAACGGGCAGCGACAGGTCCGAATTTTGGCGCTCCCGGGAGCTTCCGGTGCCACGGCGATGTGAACCGGATGCCGCTTCAGTAATCTTCGATAGAACGGAGCTCGTCGGCAGCCACTGCGTCCGCGACGGCCGTCAGGTCCGCCTCGGGCACGTCGCCGGGATACTTCCGCTGGAAGTAGCCGACGATGTTCGCCACGTCGCGGTCGAGCAGTTCGCGGGCGTTCTCGTGGTCGGTTGGCGTCGCCTGCGGCCAGTCGAAGAGGACGATACCGTCCTCGCTCACGAACACGTTGTACTCACTGACGTCCGCGTGCACGTAGCCCGCGTCGTAGGCGGCCGCTACCTCCCGAAGGATGAGGTCGAGGACGCCGCTGGCCTGCTCAGGCTCGAGTTTCGCCTTCGACAGCTCCGTCCCGGTCATCTTCTCCATCACGATGGCGTGGCGGTTCTGGTCGACCGGGCGCGGGACGTTCACGTCCGGGTAGAGGGTCTCCAGGGCGTCGTACTCCCGTTCGGCGGCCTTCCGGGCGGTGTACTGCCAGGACGTGTGCTCCTTGTCGCTGGTGTAGTCGCGGCCGCGGTGGACCTCCCGGAACTGTGTGTACCCCTCGCGGTGGAACTTCAGCGCCATCGGGCGGTAGGACTGCACCTCGTAGACGTCGCTCTCCTTGCCGACGCCGAGGGGCGCGCCGAACCCGTCGACGGTCTCCCGCTCGGCGAACGTGTGCAACGCGAGCGCGTCGTAGCCCGCGAACGTCAACTGGACGCCCTCGTACTGGATGGTCTTCCGCTCGAGGAACTCCAGGTCGAGCATCCGGTCGAGGCGGTAGTCGACCTCCTCGGCCGTGAGGCGGGAGAACTCCGGGAGTTTCTCCCGGTTCACCCACCGCGAGAACCGCATCCCGTGTTCGACGCCCGAGAGCAGGTGGAAGTCCTCGGCGTCGAGGTCCGCCATCTCGGCGGCGACGTTCCGAACCATTCGTCGCGGAGTAGTCGTGGGCCGGGTATAAGCCCCGCGGGCCGCGGACGTGAGCCGAACGACCGACCCGATATAAAAGAACTCTCTCTGCCACGAAATCGGACGACTCGGCCGCTCTCTCGTGAGCAGGGTTTTCTGGCGGGAACACTCGATAAATCACATACTACGATATAGAATTTTCTCCCGCGGCCGCTCTCACGCTCGGATATGTCGCCAGCAAACGCCGATAGAGTGGCCACAGGCACCGTGAGGCGGAGAAACCTGGATTGCTGTAGGCCCGCTGGCACAGACGAACGGCTTTTGGCGCTCCCGGCGAAACTCCGGCCATGACTCTGGCCGACCGGGAGTGGCGGCTGATTCGGGCGGAGGCCCGCGACGGGCCGATGCAGATGGCACTCGAGGAGATCGCCGCCGAGACGGCGGCCAGCGGCGGGCCGCGGACGGTCCGTGCCTACCAGTGGTCGCCATCGACGCTGTCGATGGGCTACCGCCAGGAAGCGGAGTCGGTGGACTGGGCGTTCTGCGAGCACGAGGGAATCGATGTCACCCGCCGACAGACCGGGGGCGGCGGCATCTACCACGACGAGTTCGGCGACATCTCCTACAGCATCGTCGCACCCGCCGACGAGTTGCCCGGCGACCTGATGGACTGCTACGAGGTGCTCTGTGAGCCGATCCTCGACGCGTTCCACGAGATGGGCGTCGACGCACAGTTCGTCCCCGAGGAGCATCCCGCGCTCCACGAACCCGCCTGCTACTTGCGCGCGCTCCACCCGGCACACGACATGGTCGCCAGCGGGCGGAAGATAGCCGGGAACGCCCAGTACCGCACCCGCGACGCGGTCATCCAGCACGGCTCGCTGTCGTACGCGCTGGCGCCGGAGCGACACCTCGGCGTCTTCGCGGCGCCGGGGGTCGACGAGGCGGCGTTCCGGGAGCGCGTGACGAGCATCCACGAGGAATCCGGCATCGACCGCGAGGCAGCAGTAGCGGCCGTCGAGGACGCGCTGGCGTCGTGGTGCGACGCCACCGAGGGGGAGTGGACGGACGGGGAACTCGAGGCGGCCCGCGAACTGGCCGAGGAGAAGTACGCGACCGACGAGTGGACCCGCGAGCGGGTCAGCTGAAGCCGAAAGACTCCGGTTCGTCCCCGGAGAGCTCTTCGACGGCGGTCCGGATCTCGTCGAGGGGTGGCTGGTCCCGGGTCGGGTCGAGGGGGTGGTCCCCGACCCAGCGGTACTGCACGACGCCGTCGGTGTCGACGAGGAACACCGACCGCTTCGAGCGCGGGAACACGCGGAACGCGCGATAGGTCACGCCGAACGCGTCCGACAGTTCGAGGTCGCCGTCCGAGAACAGCGGGAACTCGAGGCCGAGGTAGTCGATGAACCGGCGGTGCGTGCTCACCTTCGACTTGCTGGCGCCGACGACGCGCAGGCCGTCGCTCGACGCGAACCAGCCGTAGTCCCGGAACGAACACCACTCGTTGACGCAGTCCGGGCTGAAGTCGTTCGTGTAGAAGACCACGAGCAGCGGGCGGTCTTCGTAGAGGTCGCTCAGCGAGGTCGGTTCGGCGTCACCCTCCGCGTGTACCAGTGGCGCCTCGACCGGGGGGACGCGCTCCCCCACCGCCAACGCCTCGTCGTCGCTCATGGCCGTTCCAGGGAACCGCGAGTCAAAAGGTGTTGTGCCGCGGTCGAAGCCTCTTTGACGGTCCGCGCGAACCCCAGCGTATGCGAGTAGGTGCACACGTCTCTATCGCGGGCGGCGTCGACAACGCCGTCGACAACCAGCTAGACGTCGGCGGGAACTGTGGTCAGATCTTCACGCACTCCCCGCAGGTGTGGCAGGACCCGAACCTCGGCGACGAGGAGGCCGAGGCGTTCCGGTCGGGCACTGCGGCGAACTTCGACGGCCCGTGGGTCATCCACTCCTCGTACCTCGTGAACCTCTGTACACCCAAAGCGGACCTGCGCGAGAAGTCCGTCGACAGCATGCAGAAGGAGGTCGACGCGGCCGCGGAACTCGACATCGACTACGTGAACGTCCACCTCGGCGCCCACACCGGCGCGGGCGTCGGACAGGGCCTCGACAACGCCGTCAGCGCGCTCGACGAACTCGACGTCCCGGACGGCGTCACCGTGCTCGTCGAGAGCGACGCGGGGTCGGGGACGAAACTCGGCGGCGACTTCGAGCACCTCGCGTACGTCCTCGAGGAGTCCGCCCAGGACCTCGAAATCTGTCTCGACACCGCCCACGCGTTCGCCGCGGGCTACGACCTCTCGACCCCCGAAGGCGTCGAGGAGACGTTCGCGGAACTGGACGAGACGGTCGGCGTCGAGAACCTCGCCTGCGTCCACCTCAACGACTCGAAGCACGACTGTGGCACCAACAAGGACGAACACGCCCACATCGGCGAGGGTCTCATCGGCGAGGACGGTATGACCGCGTTCGTCAACCACGACGTCGTCGTGGACAACGACGTGCCGCTCGTCCTCGAGACGCCGAACGAGGAGGGCAAGGGGTTCGCGTGGAACATCGACCGCGTCCGGGAAATCCGCGAGAGTAGCCTCGCCGAAACCTGAACGAACCGCCGCACGGAGTCGGTCAAACAGTCGTTTCACTCTCGGACGGAACTAAGTTGGTGTGCCCGGTAGTACCGACTGCGCCCGCCACGCCATCCCCGTCCCCCTGCCCCCCACTGCCGTGGACCCGACACCCGGGGCGCGAGGCGGGCCAGTTGCCGAACCCCTCAGCTTTTGCCCCTCCCCCGTTTTCCTCCGTCCGTGCGCCGCTTCAGCGCCGACTACCTCGAGGAGAGCCGCCGGGGGATGTGGAGCGAGCGCGACGCCCTCGACGCCCTCGCACTCCCCTCCCGCGAGCGCGTCCTCGACGTCGGCTGTGGCACCGGCGAACTCGCGGCCGTCTTCGCCGAGGAGTCCGACGCGGAGGTGCTCGCGCTCGACGCGGACAAGACCCTCCTCTCGCACGTCGACGCCGACGGTCGACTGCTGGGTGACGCCACGCAGCTCCCCCTCTGCGAGGACAGCTGCGACCTGGTCGCCTGCCAGGCGCTGCTCATCAACCTCCCCGACCCCATCGCCGCCGTCCGGGAGTTCGCGCGGGTCTCCTCGGACCTCGTCGCCGCCGTCGAACCCGACAACGCCGCGGTCACCGTCGACTCGACGGTCGCCGCGGAGTCGGCGCTGACCCGGCGCGCCAGAGAGGCCTACGCCGCGGGCGTCCCCACGGACGTGAGCCTCGGCGCCGACGCCGCCGACGTCTTCGAGCGCGCCGGACTCGAGGACGTGACGACGACGCGGTACGACCACGTTCGCGCCGTCGAACCGCCGTACGACGAGGACGACCTGGAGGCGGCGGCGCGGAAGGCCACGGGCGAGCGACTCGCCGAACAGCGGCCGACGCTCGCGGCTGGCGGCATGGACGACGACGCGTACGACGACCTGCGCGCCGAGTGGCGGGAGATGGGGCGCGCGGTCGTCGAACAGATGCGCGAGAACGCCTACGAGCGGGCCGAACGCGTCCCCTTCTTCGTGACGGTGGGTCGCGTTCCCTGAGATATCCCGCTACCCGCAGAAGTGAAAGACGCGAAACAGAACACGGGTTCTGGAAACCCTTTTGCTCCGGCTGTGATACGCCCAGAGCAGGTGGAGATACTCGACGACGCCGACGAGGTCCGCATCGTCTCGGGCGAAGAGACGGACGTCACGATGAGCGTCGCTGGCAACCCGACGAAGAACGACGACGCCCGCAACAACCTCACCGGCGGCGAGGTGTTCACCGCACCCGTGCCGGACAGCGTCGAGGGCGAGGTGCTGTTCGACAAGCCCGTGATGGGGATGGGCCGCGAGATCCAGGGCGCCTACCTGGAGTTCGAGGGCGGCGAGGTCGTCCACCACGACGCCGACCAGAACGCCGACGTCCTCGCGTCAATCGTGGGGACGGACGAGGGTTCGAAACGCGTCGGCGAACTGGGAATCGGAATGAACCGGGACATCGACCGCTTCACGTACAACATGCTGTTCGACGAGAAGATGGGCGACACCATCCACCTCGCAATCGGCCGCGCGTACCGGGATACTGTCGGTGAGGGCAACGAACAGAACGAGTCCGCAATCCACAAGGACATGATCGTGGACATGAGCGAGGACTCGTACATCGAGGTGGACGGGGACGTGGTCCAGCGCAACGGGACGTTCCGGTTCGAGGACGGCTTCGACGCGGAGACGTAGTCCTGTCGGGTCAGTTCAACCCTGTAACAGAAAGACCGTTCGGGGAGTCTTTATTCGGGCCGAGGTCCGTCTCCGGGTATGGACGAGAGAGTCCGACGACACGCGGAGATACTGGCCGAGTTCTCGGCCGAGGTCGAGCAGGGCGACATGGTGCAGATTCACGCCCCAAAGGAGGCCGAGGACCTCGTCGTCGCGCTGTACGAGCAGCTGGGCGAGGTGGGCGCGCGCCCGACGACACACTGGCGGCTGGGTCCCGCGGCGCGGGCGTACAGCATGGCGATGGACGCCGAGGACTACGTGACCAAGGAGCACGCGCTCGCCGAGATGGAGGAGACGGACGTGGTGTTCCTCGTCACCGGCGGCGGGAACCCGTACGAGACCACCGACGTGCCGCCGTCGAAGAGCCAGGCGGCCGGCCGGGCGAGCAAGCCCGTCCTGGAGGAGCGCCTCGACAAGCGCTGGGTCATCACGACCCACCCGACGGCCGCGGCTGCACAGGAGGCCGAGATGAGCACCGCCGCGTACGAGGAGTTCGTCTGGGAGGCGGTGAACAAGGACTGGGAGGCCCAGCGCGAGCACCAGGCACAGATGGTCGAGATACTCGACGGCGCCGACGAGGTCCGCATCGTCTCGGGCGAGGAGACGGACGTCACGATGAGCGTCGCGGGGATGCGGGGGGCCAACGACTTCGGGAGACACAACATGCCCGCCGGCGAGGCGTTCACGAGCCCGGTGCCCGACAGCGTCGAGGGAACCGTGCGATTCGACAAGCCGCTGCTGCGCCAGGGCAACGAGATAGTAGACGCTTACCTGGAGTTCGAGGGCGGCGAGGTCGTCGACTTCGAGGCTGCGAAGAACGAGGAGGTCCTGGAGGGCATCCTCGACACGGACGCGGGGGCGAGGCGCCTCGGCGAACTCGGCATCGGGATGAACCGGAGCATCGACCGATTCACGTACAACGTGCTGTTCGACGAGAAGATGGGCGACACCGTCCACCTCGCAGTAGGTGCGGCCATCGAGGAGTGCGTCCCGGAGGGGATGGAGTTCAACGACTCCGCCCAGCACGTCGACATGATCGTGGACATGAGCGAGGACTCCTTCATCGAGGTGGACGGGGAAATTGTCCAGCGCAACGGCACGTTCCGATTCGAGGACGGGTTCGAGGAGTAGCGAGGGTCTGAGCGGGGCGAAGACCCTCGGAGACTACGAGCGGCGGGAACCGCGAGCAGCGTGGTTCTCGCTCGCTGCCTCGCTCCGAACCACGAGATTGCGTGGGCGACCACTGCGAGCGGCGCGGTTCGGGGAGGGGTCTCGAAACCGCGAGCCACGCCAACCGGCTGGTCGGCCGTCACGGAATCGAAGGCCGCGAGCGCGGGAGCCGACGCGAATAAGCTCGGCTTAGTCGTCGAGGCTCGAGTCGTCGCCGGAGCTACCGGGGCCGGAACTCGAACCACCGGAGCTACCGCCGTCACTGGCCGACTGCGCCTTGCTGCGGGCCGAGGACATCCAGTCGCCGATGTTCCGCTCGACGTAGTCCTGGGCACCGAGGCCGATGGCGACGCCCGCGCCGATGGCGATCGCGAGGGCGGCCGCGCCGAGGAGCGCCACGAAGAACGTCGTGAACAGGGTCGCGAGCACGAACGTCTCAAAGCCGATAGCGCTCAGGGCGATGGTGACGGTGATGTAGTAGATGAGCAGCTTCACCGCGAGGCCGGCGTAGCGGGTCGCCGCGCCCTCGTCGCTCTCGGCGATCATGTCGCCGACGCGCTCGGCGACCCAGATGCCGACGAGGAGCACGACAAGGCCGCCGATGAGGGCGGGCAGGTAGCTCGCGAACGTGTCGAGCAGCTGCGAGAGCTCCTCGATCTGGACGATGTCGGCCACCGTGAGGAGCGTGAGCAGGTAGATGTAGTACGTGACGAGCAGCCCGACGTAGTGGCCGAACTCGCCTTCGCGGTCGCCGAACTGTTCGAGGGGCGTGTCGCGGAGCCGCGGACCGATGTTGAAGCCGCCGACCACGTCGGCGACGATGTCGCCAACGAATCTCCCCGCGACGAACCCGATGATGAGGATGACGACGGCGCCGAGGATGACCGGGAGGTAGGCTCCGAGGTCGGCCAGCAACTGGGAGAGTTGCGGAATGTCGAGGACGTTCGCCGCCGCGACGAAGGTGACGAAGTAGATGTAGAAGGCGACGAGTTTGCCCAGTGCCTTGGCGATGCCGTCCTCGCTGTCACCGTTCGACCGGCGGTCGGTTCCACCCTCTCTCGAGGAGTCTCGTCTCGCCTCCCGGTCGCCAGCCGACCCGCTCGTGTACTTCCCGATACCGATCTGCTTGACGACGCGGGTGACGAGCGCCCCGACGATGCGCCCGATGATGTACCCCACGATGAGGATGATGAGCGCGCTGATTATCGTCGGCAGATACGCGATTACCTCCGCGATAGTCTCGTTGATGGCGTCCGTTACCCCCTCTTGGAGCGGCGTTATCGTCGTGCCTGTGGCTTTCATAATACATCGGTTACTAAATCTCGCTGAGGTATTGTTACACGCAGTCTGTGGATGTTACAGTGGCATTACTCGCGACCCCGGGGGTGCAGAAGAAGTGTAGGGGAACGAACAATTGCCGAATGGCCGGCCGTTACACGACGTCGCCGCGTACCGTCATCCCTTCAGAACGCTCCCGGCGCTCCTCCACCGCCGCGGCGGCCGTCTCGGCCTCCGTCTCGTCCATGCCGAGCATCTCCAGGGCGCCCGCCAGCGTCGGGAAGACGAGTTCGCCGCTCCGGAGTTTCTCGAAGGCGTCCTCGCTGCGCTGGCCCTCGACCCAGAGGCAGACGCCGCGGGGGTCGAGCACCTGCTCGTAGTTCCCCGTCGCGCGCGCGCCCTCCAGTCGCTGGGTGACGTTGTCCTCGAAGCCCGCGTTGCACACCTCGACGTGGATGGGTTCGTCGTCGTCGACGAGGTGGGCGGCGAGACACTGCTCGGGCGCGACGTGGCCGTTGTCGTTCGCCCGGAGGTGCTCGGGGTGGTCGTCGGCCCACGACGCGCGCACCGTCTTCCCGACCCCCTTCACGCCGTACTCGCGTTCGAACTCCGCGGCGCGGTCGGCGTCGTCGCCGCGCAGCAGGATGTCCTTCGTGAGGTAGACGTCGAGTCGCTCGACGGGGTCCAGGCCGAGCGCCACGTCGCCGTACACCCACACCTCGCGCACCGGCACGGGCAGCTCCTCGTCGACGACCGTGTCGACGAGTTCCTCGACCCGGTCGACTGCTGCGTCGCGGTCCATCGCCCGGAAGTTGCCCGCGCAGGCCGAAGAACGTTCCGCACTCCCGGAACCCGAACTATTTCGCCCCCGCGGTGGTACGCCCGCGTATGGCAGCGGAGTCCGAGGAGTCGGTGGACGCCCTCGACTCCTACCGGCAGTTCTTCGCGCTCGAACCCGACGTGCTCGTGCTCTCCGTGGCGATGCTCGTCTTCAGTCTCGCCTTCCAGATGACCACGCGCTACGTGCCCGAGTACCTGTTCACGCTCGGGGCCGGCGCGGGCATCGTCGGCCTCTACGGCAGCCTCGGCAACCTCATCTCCGCCGTCTACCCGTACCCCGGTGGCGCCGTCTCCGACCGCGTCGGTTCGCGCGTGGCGCTCACCGCGTTCGCCGTGGTCACCACGCTCGGATTCGTGGTGTGGGCGGCCGCTCCCTCGCTCCCCGGCCTCGACCTCCCCGTCGTCTCGCTCGCCGGAATCGAGGTCGGCGGCACCGTCGGCCCGTGGGTCTGGGTGTTCCTCGGCCTGCTCCTCACGCAGGCCTGGAAGTCCTTCGGCCTCGGCGCCACGTTCGCCATCGTCAAGCAGAGCGTCGCCCCGGACCGCCTCGCGATGGGGTTCGCGAGCACCGAGATATTCCGACGGGTCGGCTTCCTGCTCGGCCCCGCTATCGCCGCCGTCGTGCTCGCCGTCTACGAGTTCCAGGTCGGCTTCCAGTACGTCCTCCTGCTCGCCGCCGGGTTCGCCGCCGTCGCAACTGTAGCCCAGCACGCGCTGTACGACGTCGACGAGCGAAGCTCGTCGGGCAATCAGAACTCGAAGAGTTCTGATGACGCCAGCGAGGACACAGTAGGGGACTCCTTCGAGGGCCTCGACACTGTCCGCCGCGACTTCCGGAACCTCCCCCCGACGCTGCGCCCGTTGCTCGTCGCTGACACCCTCATCCGGTTCGCGAACGGGATGGTGTACGTGTTCTTCGTCGTCGTCGTCACGCGCTACCTCGGCGTCGGGTTCACCGGGTTCGGCGTCTCCATCGGTCCCGCGGCGTTCTTCGGCGTGCTGCTCTCTGTCGAGATGGCCGTCGCCATCCTCACGAAGGTGCCCGTCTCGAAACTCGCCGAGCGAACCGGCCTCAAACCCGTCGTGGGACTCGGATTCCTCGTCTACGCGACGTTCCCCATCCTCCTCGTCTCCGCGCCCGCCGACCAGTGGGCGCTCGTCGCGCTGTTCGCGTACTCCGGGCTCCGGTTCGCCGGCCTGCCCGCGCACAAGGCGCTCATCGTCGGGCCCGCCGAACGCGACGCCGGGGGCCGCGTCACGGGAACCTACTACCTCGTGCGGAACACCATCGTCATCCCGAGCGCGGCGCTCGGCGGCCTCCTGTACGGCGGCGACTGGACGCTACGCTTCGCCGGCGTCTCGGTGACGGCGGGTCCACAGCTAGCGTTCGGTCTCGCCACCGTCATCGGCCTCGTGGGCGTCGCCTACTTCGCCGCGTTCGGTCGGGAGTTCGAGGCGTACGCCTGAGACGAACCGAAAGACGGAGGGCGCTCGACCGTCTCTGTCCGGCAATCTCGGCCCGTCCCCGCGGACGAGCCACGCTCACCATGCCGACCACACAGATCAAGGACCCAGTCCACGGCTACGTCGAACTCGAACAGCCACTCGTCGACAGCATCCTCGACACCCGGCCGTTCCAACGCCTCCGGCACGTCCGCCAACTCTCGGCGACGAACCTCGTCTACCCGGGCGCCAACCACACGCGCTTCGAGCACTCCCTGGGCGTCTACCACCTCGCGCGCACCGTCTTCGAGAACCTCCGCGAGCAACAGTACTTCTACCAGGACGCCACGAGCGCGGAACTCGACGACATCCAGCGCACCCTGGAGTGCGCGGCGCTCCTCCACGACGTCGGCCACCCGCCGTTCTCCCACCTCGGCGAGCGGTTCCTCGACGTAGACGACCTCCGGACGCGCCTCGCCGACCACGGCCTCCAGGAGACGTTCTTCGACGCGGGCGTCGGGGACGCGCCCATCCGCGAGGCGAGCGCCCACGAACTGCTCGGCTGCCTGCTCGTCTGCCGCGAGTACGGCGACGCGCTCGGTGAGATGGGCGTCGACCCGCACGACGTCTGCGCGCACGTCCTGGGCTACAGCCTCGAGTACGAGCGCGGCGGCCGTTGGCAGCACGGCGTCGCCGCCCAGGTGCTGCACTCGCCCATCGACGTCGACCGCCTCGACTACATCACGCGGGACAACCAGATGACCGGCGCGGACGTCCTCAGCTTCGACACCGACCGCATGGTCGAGTCCTACACCGCCCACCCCGAGGAGGGGCTAGCGCTCTCGGACAAGGCGCTGTCCGCCATCGGCAACTACCTCGAGGGACGCATCGCGCTGTACATGTGGGTGACACAGCACCACAAGTCGGTGTACGCCCACGCGCTCCTCGACGACCTGCTGGACGAACTCGCGGCCGTCGCCGACGAACCGCCGGTGACCACCGACGCAATCCTCGCGGAGGGCGTCGACGACAACACCATCATGGAGCGACTCCGCGTCGCCGCCCGCGACAACCCCGACTCGACGCTCGCCGCGCTCTACGACCGGTTCCGCGGCCGTCGGTTCCCCGAGACCTGCTGGAAACACCGAATCGCGTACGCCGACCGCGTCGACGCACCGCTCGACGACTTCAGCGACTGGCTCGCTAGCAACGCCGACCGCCTCGAACGCGGGCTCGCCGACGAACTCGGCGTCCCCGTCCACGAGGTGTGGATCGAGCAGTCCTACGTGCCCGAGTACGAGCCACAGGAACTGAAGGACATCCCCATCGCGTACGGCGGCACCACGCGCTCGGTCGGCGACTGGGGGCTGTACGGCGACCGCGCGTTCGACAGCCCGATTCCGTTCGTCTTCGTCCCCTACGGCGTCGAGAAGCGCGCGACCGCGTCGCTCGTGGAGTGGTTCCACGAGGAGCGCGCCTGACTTCGGGGTCTCTCGTTCTCGCGTTCGCCGTTCTCGGCGTCCAGCGGCCGCGCTGTCCCGGCGTTTAATCTGTGGCCGCACTCGCCGCCGTCACCGTGATTTCCTATCGCAGAATGCGCTTTACCGGTCGGCGAGTCCAGCGAGACGAAACGGTGAAACGCGGGCACTCACAACGTGTAGGCGATGGATTGCACCAAGTGCGACCGCGAGGCGGTGATGCACGCGGCGTACTCCGGCAGCCACCTCTGTGACCGCCACCTCTTCGAGAGCGTGGAGCGCCGGGTCCGCCGCCGCGTCCGCGAGGACGACATGCTGCCCGCGGACGCCACCCCCGAGGACCCGGAGACGTGGGTCATCGGGCTCTCCGGCGGGAAGGACAGCGTCGTCCTCACGGACATCCTCCACGAGACGTTCGACGAGGACCCCCGGGTCGAACTGGTCGCGCTCACCATCCACGAAGGCATCGAGGGCTACCGGGACGAGAGCCTCGAGGCCTGCGTGGAACTCGCCGACGACCGCGGTATCCGCCACGAGGTCGTCACCTACGCCGATGAGTTCGACGTCGAGATGGACGACGTCGCCGCCGATGACCCCCTCGACATGGCGCCCTGCGCGTACTGCGGGGTGTTCCGGCGGGACCTGCTCGCGCGGTACGCCGAGGAGCTGGACGCGGACAAACTGCTCACCGGCCACAACCTCGACGACGAGGCCGAAACCGCGCTGATGAACATTTTCGAGGGCAACGTCGAGCAGGTCGCCAAGCACTTCGACGCCAGCCTCGGCCCGTTCGACGAGCGCCGCGAGAAGGAGGGGATGATCCCACGCGCGAAACCGCTCCGGGACGTCCCCGAGAAGGAGGTCGCGCTGTACGCCCAGTTGCGTGAATTGCCCGTCCACATGGCGGAGTGCCCCCACTCCAGCGAGGCGTTCCGCGGCGAAATCCAGGACCTCCTCCTGCAACTCGAGGAGAACCACCCCGGCACCCGCCACTCCATCATGGCGGGCTACGAGGAGCTCGCTGGGATTGCGGCCGACGAGTACGGCGACGAGGACCGCGACGTCGGTGAGTGCGAGGAGTGTGGCGCGCCGACAACGCGAGAGAAGTGCCGGAAGTGCGCGCTCGTGGACGCCGTAAACGCGGTGTAACGTCGCTCTCCTCCAGAAATCGCTGCTCGTTTTACACGTCGTGTAACGCTCGCGCTCGGTGGTGTCACGAGTGAGCCCACGGGTGGGTGGGAGTCGTAGCTAAAGAACAGCTACCGGATGACGTCGAGGCCGTTGTTCTGCTCGACCTCGTCCGTGCCGCCATCCGAGTGCGCCCCGAACTTGCCGCTGGGTTCCTCGGTCGCTCGCTCCTTGGAGTCGACCTCCTTGAGCTCCTGGCGGGACTTGTCCGCCTGCTTCTGCGTCGACGGCCCGAGGACCTGCGCGGACTGCACGCCGGTCATGATGGCCATCACGCGGACCTTGCCCTTGTAGTTCTCCTGGATGCGCGCGCCCCAGATGACGTTCGCGCTCGCGTCCAGGCGCTCGGTGATGTTGTCGGCGATGCCCTCCGCCTCTTTCAGCGTGAGGTCCGGGCCACCAGTGATGTGGACCAGGCCGCCGCTGGCGCCGCGGTAGTCGACGTCCAGCAGCGGGTGGTTCATCGCGTCCTTCACCACTTCGTTGCTCTTGTTCTTGTCCTGGGTCTCGCCGACTAACATTACGGCGACGCCGCCCTGGTTCATGATGGCGGTCATGTCGGCGTAGTCCAGGTTGATGAGCGAGGGCTGGGTGATCGTCTCGCTGATGCCCTTCACGGTCTCCGCGATGATCTGGTCCATCACGGAGAACGCCTTCCCGATCGGGAGGTTGGGCACGTAGTCGAGCAGGCGGTTGTTGTCGAGGACGATGATGGAGTCCGCTTCCTCGCGGAGTTTCTCCAGTCCCTCCTCGGCTTTCACCGTGCGTGCGCGCTCGACGTTGAACGGCGTCGAGACCATGCCCACGACGATGGCGCCCTGCTCTTTGGCGATCTTCGAGACGACGGGGGCCGCACCGGTGCCGGTGCCGCCGCCCATGCCGGCGGTCACGAACACGAGGTCCGCGTCGCCGAGTACCTCCTTGATCGTGCCCTGTGCCATCTCGGTCGCGCGCTCGCCCATCGAGGGGTCGCCGCCCGCTCCGAGCCCGTTGGTCAGGGACTTGCCGACGAGGATCTTCGTGTCGGCTTCGATCATCTTCAGGTGCTGTTTGTCGGTGTTGATCGCGACGGTGTCGGCACCCTCGACGCCGATGTTGTACAGGCGATTGACGGTGTTGTTGCCGGCGCCACCGCAGCCGACGATGACGATGCGCGGGTCGCCGAACTCGCTCCCGTCGGAGTCGGCGTCCATCTCGCGCTGCTCGGCTTCCGCGTTGTCGAGTGCGTCCTGGACGATGTCTTGCATCGGTTACACCTTCGCCCAGCTGTTCGGACTGGCCTGGTCAGTCTGTTCGTCGATCATCTCTCGGACGGCGGACCGAATCGCTTCGCTGCGATTCGGGAACTTCCCCCGTTCGACCATCTGTTCCACTTCGTCGATCTGCTGTTCCGGAATGCGGAGTGTCACACGCTCCATGATTGATTTCCCCTTGTTGAGTAAGACGGATCGTATCGCCCGCACTTCGTGTCTTACAGGTGGGGAAATACGCGGCATGACCGCGCTGTCGCCCGTTTCTCTGTAAGACGGCCGTCTTACGTACCAATACCCATAGCGCCCTACACTAAATAACTAACGGCGAATGTAAACAGTCGTCTTACCGCTCGAGTGCGTCAGCCGACGCCGTCCGACGCCCGCAGTGCGGACAGAACGCCCAGTCCGCCCGAACCTCGTCTCCGCACTCGCAGAAGACGCGCCGCGACGCTTTCTCGCCACAGTTCGGGCAGTAAACGTGGTCGGCAGACACCGTCTCCCCGCACTGCGCACACGAGCTTCCCTCACCAACGTGGTCTCCGCTTCGGCCAGCGTTCCCTCGTGATTCGGGTTCCGAGACCGGCTGTCGTGGTTGTTCTCGCCCGCGTTCGGCCTGCAGTCCTTCCTGTGGCTCGACTGTTATGCGGACGTTTACGTCCTGTGCGGGTTGCCGCACGCCCAGGCGCTGCTCGACGAGCTCGTCGACGCGGTCGGCGACGACATCGTCGAGGCTGTCCGCCGAGGTGTCCGACGCGCCGTGCTCGTCGAGGTAGCTGCGGAGCGCGTCCCGCATCACCTCGCTCTTCGACGCGTCGAGGCCTTCGACGGCGTCCACGAGGTCGCTGTCGGCCCGGAACGTTATCTTCGACATCCCAGTTCGACACCACCTACCACGCCCAGGCTTATGAAGCCTGCCCCCGCGTATGACGATTGTCTGTCGCACCGAATGACAACCCTTAAATTTCGACGACGGCGTACAATCGGGTGCGACCGCCCTTAGCTCAGACTGGTAGAGCAGTCGACTGTAGATCGACTTGTCCCCCGTTCAAATCGGGGAGGGCGGACTTCTACTGCAGTCGATTCCGAGCAGAAGCCCAAACGCTCTAAACTACCCGTAGATAGCGCTCTACTCTGCGTTTCCGTTCTCGCGCGACCGACTTCTGAAGGCGGGTTGAACACGGTCCCTGTTGGGGGTCGTCGCCTTCGGGCGAATTTCATAGTCGAATTTCGGGGGTGGTCGGCGTGAGTCTCCGCGTCACCACTTACTCGCGGAGCCGCGAATTCAACACGCTCACGCACTGCCCGCTCTGCGGCTACAACTTCGACCCCGAGGAGTCTCGACCGAAACACATCGCCGACGAACACGACCCTGCTGACGCCGGCCTGACTCCCGCGGGGGAGATCACCGAGGGACACGACGCCCCGCTGTTCGGAGGTGACCGGCGGTGAGCCGTTCCGAAGTCAACCCTGGCGAGTGTCGGCAGTGCAGCGACCAACCGCGTCCCTGGGAGTGCCTACGAGACGGCCTCTGTCCCGGGTGCTGGCGGCGCGAACACCGCGACGATCTCCGGGCCGACGGTACAGGTGTCTACCCAGTCGCCAGCGGACGCCTGCCCGACTGCGGAGGGCGCCACGCCGGGGAACGACGCGGAGGTGACGAACAGGACGGCCAGGGCGAGGGCCCCACAGCGCCGGAGCCACGGCCTCACAGCCCACCACCCACGCCAGCAAGGATGACGCCCATCAGCGCCGATGCGGCACCCAGGGTGTGCATGAGTGCGTCACGTTTGGGGTACTTCCTCATTTGATTCACCTCAGTACCACGCGGTGACGGTGTAGGAGGCTGAGAGCAGGACGGACGCGAGGGTCCCGACGATCTGGCTTCCCAGTACGAGGTCCTGGATGAACGGCGTGAACGCCATGCCGAGCAGGAGGAGTGTGGCGCCGCCGACGGCGACGGATTCGACTTCGTCGAGGTTATCCCAGCCGTCGCCGGCGCGGTTGGTGAGCCAGCTGCCGGCGAGCAGGAGTGCGGCGGTCACCAGGGAGATGGAGATGCTGGCGCCGCTGCCCGCGAACAGTGTTTCGCTGAAGCTGTAGCCGAAGATGCTGAAGGTGCCGATACCGGTCAGGACGACGGCGGCGAGCCCGAAGGCGGGGGCGCCGAGCAGGTCCTGAAGGTCGATACCTCCCCTGGTGTGGAGGCTGAATACATCTGAAGTTGCCATACTGCGGCCGCAACGTCGCCCACCCGACACTTAACCCAAGGAATCGGTCAAGCACCGGCCCTCTCGGTAATCTTCGTCGTGTAACCGTGGGCAGAGTTCACTGCAATGGCGCTTTGAGCGTTGGCTCGTGAGACGGAGGTGCGTTCGCTCATCAAACACCGTGAGTTCTCGTCGCTCCACAAAGCGTGGAATGCGCGATTAGATGCTGACCTCTACGGTCAGCGAAGCCAAAACGAGACTGTCAATTCGCGTCTCAAGCGCAAGTACGGTTCGTTGGGCGGATCTCATTTGCATACGAACACTGTCGCATCACCGTTGTAAACGGTGAGTATCTGACCGCCTGGTCGTTGCGGATCCAGCCACGGCGCGCTGTTGATAGAGATCCGGACGGTGCCGACGCATAGTGACGGCCGGGCCGAGAAACCGGGTTCTCAAACTTACTGGCCAGGGTCGTGTGCGGCCACTAACCCTTGGGCCATGAGCCGCCGGGCGATCACGACGAGGCCGTTCCCGAACCCCTCCCCGAAGATTGCCTGTTCCTCTTTGGATTCGGGCATAATCGAACTCACGAGAAACGTCGATCGGTCGATCAGTACCAGCCGGCCGATCGCCGTATCGTGCTCGGCAGTCTGCTTGCCGTGGAGCCACTCCAGGCCCGAAATAAACGTCGTGGCATCCGGGATGGCTGTCTGAACCTGATCTTCGAGGGACGGGGTGAGCGCTCCGATGACCAACTCGACGCCGTTACCGATATCATTCAGTGTGGTGACGAGCTCGTCGGTCAGCAGCGATTCGTCACCGACGACGAGTACGACTTCTTCGGACGCGTTTTCGATGAGGTCGTTTGTCCGGTTCTCGATCGCGGTGCGCCCGGCCATCGACCACACCTGCTGAACGGGAGATTCGTCGTCCTCCTCCACGATATCGACCGTGTCGAGGGCGTCGTGTAGTCGCTCGACGCGACCCTCGTACTGGTCCCGGAGCGTCTCGGTCGCCTCGTCCAGTGGTACCGCCCGAAACTGCCTTGGACTGGAATGTTGGATTTCGACCAGCCCTTGGGCTTCGAGCACTCGAATGGCGTCGTAGACGCGCGTTCGAGGGACTTCGGTCAGCTCGCTGAGTTGCTTTGCTGTCCCGGTATTCAGACGGGAGAGGCCGACGAAACACCGCGCCTCGTATTCCTTCAACCCGAGTTGTTGTAGTACCTCTACCGCCTCTCCGATGTTTTCTGAGTGTGCCATGTGTCTCAACCTCCTGGGACGCCCCGGGAACTGGCCGGAGATTCATTCCCGGAACGCATCGGTGCCCAGTCGGTGTGCCGAATGGCGAGGCGGTCGAAGGTGACTGGGGCCTCCTGTTCGGCTGCGTAGTCCAAAATGTACCGACGAACAGGATCCACTAATGGACTGAGATTGGGTACCGCCTCGGTTGATTCGGCCATACCGTGGTAAGGACGTGCTAGAGAATAAGTCCTGTTACTCATATAATTCAAAAATTTGGAAAACCCAACCGTAGCCAGTTATCGGTGGATATATTGAATTTGAAATTTGTATCGGGGGGCTATTGACGCGGATGGATTTGAAAATTTCGGCTCTGTAGTTTCGCTAGACGGAGACGCCGCGACTGCGTTATTGCTGTAGAAAGCGAAGAGACAGAACGTTTTGGTATCGGAATTCCGCCTCCTCACGCGTGTTACGGTCGCTAAGGCT
>Ga0075106_1000396_pt1 | contig 23323 bp, 16 predicted proteins | sample AntDeeMetag02WF4_FD_69796 | JGI IMG/M metagenome (GOLD analysis project Ga0075106, IMG submission 69796) | Saline lake microbial communities from Deep Lake, Antarctica - Antarctic Deep Lake Metagenome 02WF4 | ecosystem: Environmental > Aquatic > Non-marine Saline and Alkaline > Saline | place... | reverse complement strand
GGACGACGCCAAACGCACGACCTTCAATTTCGGCCGCGAGGCCCTGCTCGAACTGACCCACAACTGGGGTGACGAAGAGAGAGCGGAGTTGCAGTTCCACAGTGGCAACGAAGAACCCAAAGGGTATGGTCACATCGGGATCACGGTCCCGGACGTGAACTCCGCGGCGCAACGGCTGGAGAAGCTCGGCGTGGAATTCGTGAAGCGCCCCGATGACGGCAACATGAAGGGGCTGGCATTCGTGAAGGACCCGGACGGTTACTGGATCGAGATCCTGCAGGCCGACACGCTCGAGCGCCTGGGCATGGCCTGATCCGCGCGAAGGCCGTAGGCCGGCTTTTGCCGACAGGCAACAGCCGGCAGATTCTGCACGAAGGCCGAACTTCCTCCGCCGGCTGGCTCCCTTCGGTCGCAAGCCGGCCTACGTCAGTTGAATAAGCGCCGTCGGGGAGTCAGCCAACGATCGCGGCGTAGTCCGCCGTCCCGATATTGCTCCCGCAGACGATGAGCCCGACCCGCTGCCCCGCCAGGCGTTCCCGCAGCGGGCCGATCAGCGCCGCCGTGGCCGCCGCACCGGCCGGCTCGACCGCGAGTTTCATGCCAGTAAACAGACGTACCATCGCGTCGCGCAGTTCGTCGTCACTCACGGTCACGATACCGTCCACGAAGCGGCGGCAGACACCGAAGCTGTAGGGCATCGCAAACGGCGCGCCGAGCGAATCCGCGATCGTATTCACAGCCTCGATCCCGACGGGTTCACCGCGCGCGAAACTGCGGCTCATGGTATCGGCGCCCTCGGGTTCAACCCCATAGACGCGGATACCGGGATCAAGCTGTTTCAGGGCGGCGGACACGCCGGCACACAGTCCGCCGCCGCCGATCGGCACGATCACCGCATCCGGAGAGGCCTGGCGATGGAACTCGCGGCCGAGCGTACCGGTCCCGAGCGCCACGCCCTCACCCTCGAAGGGGTGCAGCAGGGTGCGGCCCTCATCGCGCTCGATCGCCTGGACCATTTTGAAGGCGGTATGGACATCATCGGCCAACACGACCTCGGCCCCGTAGGCCTCGCATTTGGCACGGCGGATCCGACTGGCACCCGAGAGCATCACCACTTTCGCGGACGTGCCAACCACCGAGGCGGCATAAGCCGCTGCGATCGCATGGTTGCCCGCCGACACCGCGGTGATGCCGCACCGCCGCTGTTCCGCATTCAGGCGAAGCGCATTGACGATCGCACCGCGCGCCTTGAACGTGCCGGTGCGCTGGAACAGTTCCAGCTTCAGAAGCACCTCGGTGCCGGGACCGACGACCTCGTTGATTTCCCGATTGTCCCAGCGGAACACCGGGGTCTCGACCACCGCCTGGTTAATCGAATCCGCCGTGCGGGCGATATCCGCGATCGCGGGATACTCGTTCATGCCTGTATTTCTCCGCTTCCGACAGCGACCTGCACGAATCGCCGCTACCGCGACACGGCATCCAGCGCCGCGATGACCCGATCGATCTCCTCCGGATGCGTATAGTGCACAAAGCTCAGCCGCAGGACACCATGATCAGGGTCTATGCCAAGTGCATTGAGCAGGCGCACCGCATAGAAATCGCCGCCGCCGGCCATGATCCCGTGACCGGCCAGTTCCGCGGCCACCTCGATCCCCGTGCGCTCCAGATGCAGTGCCACCGTCGGCACTCGCCCCGCCGGCCGATCCGGTCCGATCAACCGCAGGTCGTCGCGCGTACGCAGGTAATCGAGCAGCGGTTCCAGCAACCCCCGCTCGTGTTCCATCTGCAACCGGCGGACCGCGGCTGCCCGCTCGGCCGGACCGGCCTCATCGTCATGATGATGTGCGTACACGGTATCGATGTAATCCGCGATCCCGGCGCTCGCGGCGATCTGCGCATGATCGGGGCCGGCCGGCGCGAAGCGCTTGGTCGGGCTGTCCGCATTGAACCAGTGCCCCTGATTCGGGAGCCATTGGTTCATTTCCGGGCTCATCACCATGATGCCCTGATGCGGTCCGTACGTCTTATAGCTCGAAAAGAGGTAGATATCCGTATCGAGCGCGCGTACGTCGGGGAATCCGTGAGGCGCTAACGAGACCGCATCGACACAGGTTACCGCGCTGACCTCATGCGCCATGCGGCACAATTCGGCGACCGGATTCTCCTGACCGACGATATTCGAACAGTGCGGGAAACAGACCAGCGCGACATCTTCGTCCAGCAGTTCGGCCAGACCGGCCGGATCGAGCCACCCGCTGGCCGGATCGACCCGCCATTCGCGGATCTCGACGCCGCGGTTGGCAAGCCGCCGCCATACCCCCGAATTGGCCTCGTGATCCTGATCGGTGACGATGACCACATCGCCCGAGGCCAGCCGTTCGGCGAACGCACACGCAAGCACGTAGGTGTTCTGGCTGGTCGACGGCCCGAAGTGCAACTCATCCGTGCCCACATTCAGCATTGCGGCCAGTCGCGCGCGCGCTTCATCCATCTCCGCGCCGGCGGCTTCCGAGGCCGTATAGGGCGCGTATGGCTGCACTTTACGCGCCCGGTAATAACGGTCCAGACGATCAATCACCTGACCGCATGCATACGAACCGCCGGCGTTCTCGAAAAACGCCTGCCCCTGCAGCGACGGCTCGCTGAAAGCAGGGAACTGGTTACGGACGAAGTCGATATCGAGCGTACTCATGCGGTCTCCAGCGTCGACGAAAATCGATCTTGATCAGGCCTACTACACCGATGCCCGCGGGCGATCGTATCACCGCTGCGAGATGCTAACGGCTACGCCCGGGATTTCTGGCAGGGACATCAGGCAATGACCGCGACCGGTGTCTGCCGGCGGTCCACATCCCACGGGCAGAAAATTGGCCCGGAGCTTGCTTTACGCTATATAACACTGACAATTTCGCGTTAATACGCGCAGAACGGCCACCAAGTGTCCGTTTACCGTCACCGGCGGAACAAGGAGGGACAAAAAATGGACATCAACGCAATTCTGCTGAAAACCCCGCGCGGCCGCGAAGAGATCCGCACCCGTTCGCATCGGCTCTCGCCGATGGCGCGTCGCCTGCTCATCATCGCCGATGGTCAACACACCGTCACCGAGCTGGCTGCCGATCTCGCGTGCGGGAAACGGGACCGGGAGCTGCACGAGACGCTCGAGGGCCTCGTCGAGGGGCAGTTCCTGCACATCCGGGACGATTTCGACGGCCATTCGCGCGGAACGCCACAGGGCCCGGGCTGGCACGCGATCCGCTGAGCGGGCGGCGCGAACCCATGCGGACAGGGCCACCGAACTGCCCTCCGGCCCGCGAGTTCAGCGCGAATCCGGCATCGTGTTCGGCGTTGACGTCGCGTCTGCTGTCTGCTCGCCGATGGCCACGGCCGGCGACGGGGCGGCGCGCCCTACGGCATCCAGAATCCAGTCGCGGAACGCCGCGATCCGCCGCTCCTTCGCCGCCACGGGCGGATACACCAGGAAATAGCCGTACTCGCGACAGAATCCTACATCGAACGGAATGACCACCCGGCCCTCGGCGAGCTGTTTGGCCACGACCGTGCGGCTTGCGAGGGCTACACCGAGACCGGATGCCGCGGCCTCCACGGCGATGGAGTCGGTGGAGAAGCGCGGCCCCTGCTCGGTATCCACGCCTTCTACACCGGCGGCCCGCAGCCAGTTGCGCCACTGGCCAGCGCGGTGGAACGAATGCATCAGCGTCACGCGTGCCAGGTCTTCCGGGCGCTGCAGGATCCCACCTTCGCCCACCATCGACGGGCTGCAGATGGGTACCAGCTCCTCCCCGAACAACCAGTGCGCCTTCAGATCCGGGAACTCGTACGCGGACGGCGCGTAGCGGATACAGGCATCGACATCCGAGGCATGCAGATCAACGAGCTGCGGTGATGTATCCAGCCGGACCTCGATGTCCGGATAGGCGTGATGGAAATCGGACAAGCGCGGCACCAGCCATCCGACCAGAAACGACGGCGTACAGCTGAGCGTGAGCAGGTTGGACTCCTCGGGCTGGCGGATCTGTTCGGCCGCACTTGCCAGCTGGCCCAGGGCCTCGCGCACGGGGACCAGGAAGCGCCGGCCCAGAGCGTTGAGCCGCACCCTGCGCGGCAACCGGTCGAACAACTCGCTGCCGAGATCCTCTTCGAGTTGCCGGATCTGGTGGCTGACGGCCGAGGGCGTTATATGAAGCGCCTGTGCCGCCCGGTTGAAGCTCTCGAACCGGGCCGCCGCCTCAAAGGCGCGCAGCGTGTTGAGCGGGGGTAATTCATTCATGTCGCAAACCCGGTCCCCTGGGCCTCAATCTATGCAATTTTATTCAACCATACGCTGAAAATACATCGTTTGTGATCTGCCTGTACGGCCCCTACATTAATGCTGCACAAGGGCTACGGGGTCAACCCGCACGCACACCTTCTGTGAAAATTCATTCATCTCAAGGCAGACGCAATCCGATGTTCTACAGTGGCGACACTTTCACCATCCCCGACGACCGGTCGAGCGCAACCGGCGAAACCACACGGCAACGCCCGGTCAGGAACACGCTGGCTCGACTCGGCCGTGGCCTGACGCGATCCCTGACCGGATCGTTCCGCAACGACCGCCACGAACTCAGGCAGATCGCCAACGATCCCCGCATGCTCGACGATATCGGCCTGACGCGTGCCGATGTGGAGCACCTGCTGCACCGTGAGCGGGGTCTGGTGCAACGCTACCCGAGCCTGTACTGACCACCTGCAGCACCTGATCGCAACTCGGGCGGTCGGCATCGAGCCGGCCGGCTGGGGTCACGCCAGTGCATTTCGCGTTGCGGAGAGCCCTCTCCAGTGCTCCGGGTGTGGCTTTGGCTGCATCCGGGTTAGTAGGCTGTGCATCAGTGTCTACTGACAACACAGGGGAGAGCCACAGTGACCGACCAGCAGCCGGACTCGATCCGTATCGTCCATCTCGATCCTGACGGCTTCGGCGATGTCGGCATGGAACGGGCCGTCTTCGAGGCGGCCTACGGGGATATCGTCTTCGATGCGATCTGGCCGGGGGAACGGGGCGATCTGGCCGACATTGGTCCCGCGCACGTACTCCTGACCCACTACACCGAGATCGACGATGCCGCCATGGCGGCCATTGCTCCCGAGGTAATCGTGCGCTACGCAACCGGTGTCGACGGGGTCGATGTGGAAGCGGCCACGCGCCGCGGCATCCGCGTGACCCGGATTCCCGAGTACTGCGACGCGGAGGTTGGTGAGCACGTCTTCGCCATGGCGCTCGCCCTCTGGCGTCGGCTGCCGCAATACGATGCCCACGTCGACGCGGGTGGCTGGGACTTCCACCACGCCGCGCCCGGCGGATCGATCACCGATGCCACGTTCGGTTTTCTGGGTTATGGCCGCAAGGCCCGTGCCGCCGCGAAACTCGCCCGGGCACTGGGTTGCCCCATCATCGCGCATGACCCGCACATCCCCGGCGACACGATCGCCGCCGCGGGCGCCGAGCCGGTCGCTTTCGATGATCTTTTCACCCGCGCCGATGTCCTCTCGCTTCATAGCCCCCTCACACCGGAGACGGAGGGCATGGTCAATGAGCGCACACTCGGGCTGATGCGTCCCGGCGCCGTACTGGTGAACACGGCACGGGGGCGGATTATCGATGAGAACGCCCTCGTCAGCGCACTCGATGCCGGCCAGTTGGGCGGCGCCGGGCTCGATGTCCTGTCCGCGGAGCCACCGCCTGCGGACCACCCACTGCTGGGGCGCGAAGACGTCATCGTCACACCGCACGCGGCCTGGTACTCGCGGGAGGCGGAACGCAAGTGTCGGGAATTGGGGTCGAAGTACGCCATCGAGGCGCTGGAAGGCCGGATGTCGGACGGGCTGGTCAATCCGGATGCGCTGAAAGGACAGTGAGCGCACCGGCCAGTGCCGATGCGCTCACCCTGATGGCCTCCGGGCGCGACCGCGGGGATACGGCCGCGCCGGAGATTCTCCCGGTCGGGATCAGGCCAGGTCGAAGCGGTCCGCGTTCATGACCTTGTTCCAGGCCTTCACGAAGTCGCGCACGAACTTCTCCTGGTTGTCGTCCTGGGCGTAGACCTCGGCGTAGGAACGCAGAATCGAGTTCGACCCGAATACGAGGTCGACCCGCGTGGCGGTCCACTTCGCCTTATCGGTCTTGCGATCACGGATCTCGTAGAGATTGCCGTCCGTCGGGTGCCAGCTGTTGGCCATATCCGTCAGGTTGACGAAGAAGTCGTTGGTCAACTGGCCCGCGCGATCCGTGAGCACACCGTGGCTGGTGCCGCCATGGTTGGTATCGAGTACCCGCATGCCGCCCACCAGCACCGTCATCTCCGGCGCCGTCAGGCCCATGAGCTGGGTGCGGTCGAGCATCAGGTCTTCCGGCTGAACCGTGTAGTCCTTCTTCAGGAAGTTGCGATACCCGTCCGACAGCGGCTCGAGCCACCCGAAGGATTCCACGTCGGTCATTGCCTCGGTGGCATCGCCGCGCCCCGGCCGGAACGGCACGCCGATATCGTGGCCCGCGGCCTTCGCCGCCTTCTCGATACCCACGTTACCGGCGAGAACAATCACGTCCGCCACGCTGGCGCCGTTGTTTTTGGCAATCGGCTCGAGCACCTTGAGCACGCGCTGCAGACGCTCCGGCTCGTTGGCGACCCAGTCCTTCTGAGGCGCAAGACGAATGCGGGCGCCGTTGGCACCACCACGCATGTCGGACTGACGGAACGTACGGGCACTGTCCCAGGCGGTGGCGACCATGTCACTGATGTCGAGACCGCTCTCGGCGATCTGCTTCTTCACCGCCTCGACGTTGTAGTTCCAGCTTCCCTCGGGGACCGGATCCTGCCACAGCAGGTCCTCGGTCGGCGCCTCCGGACCGATGTAGCGGTCTTTCGGGCCCAGATCGCGGTGGATCAGCTTGAACCAGGCGCGGGCGAAGGCATCGTCCAGCTGTTCCGGGTTCTGGCGGAATTTCTCAGCGATCTTGCGGAATTCCGGATCCACCTTCAGCGCCATGTCGGCATCGGTCATCATCGGCATGCGGTGGATCGACGGATCCTCCACATCCACCGGCATGTCCTCTTCCTTGATATCGACGGGCTGCCACTGGTTGGCGCCCGCGGGGCTCTGGACGACCTGCCACTCGTGGTCGAGGAGCATTTCCAGATAGCCGTGGTCCCACTGGATCGGGTTGGTGGTCCAGGCGCCTTCAAGACCGCTGGTGACCGCATCGCGACCGACACCACGGCTGACCTTGTTGTTCCAGCCCAGGCCCTGTTCCTCGACGTCCGCCGCTTCCGGCTCCGGGCCGTTGTTGGCGGCATCGCCATTGCCGTGGCACTTGCCGACCGTGTGACCACCGATGGTCAGGGCAACGGTTTCCTCGTCGTTCATGGCCATGCGCTGGAAGGTCACGCGGACGTCCTGCGCCGTTTTCATCGGATCCGGCTTGCCATCGGGGCCTTCCGGGTTCACATAGATCAGGCCCATCATCACCGCCGCCAGCGGGTTTTCGAGGGAGTTCGGATTCCGGTCCTCGTCGTAGCGGCTGTGCTCGTTGTCACTGGTAGCGAGCCATTCTTTCTCGCTGCCCCACCAGGTTTCCTTCTCGGGGTGCCAGATGTCCTCGCGGCCGAAGGAGAAGCCGAAGGTCTTGAAGCCCATGGATTCATAGGCAACGTTACCGGCAAGGGCAAGCAGGTCGGCCCAGCTCAGGCGGTTGCCGTATTTCTTTTTGATCGGCCAGAGCAGCCGGCGTGCCTTGTCCAGGTTGCCGTTGTCGGGCCAGCTGTTGATGGGCGCGAAGCGCTGGTTGCCGGTACCGGCACCGCCACGACCGTCGAATACGCGGTAACTGCCCGCGGCATGCCAGGTCATACGGATCATCAGGCCGCCATAATGGCCCCAGTCGGCGGGCCACCAGTCTTGACTGTCCGTCATGAGATCCATGACGTCCTGCTTGAGCGCGTCAAAGTCGAGCTTGCGGACTTCTTCGCGATAATCGAATTCGTCCCCCATGGGGTCGGTCTTGCGGTCGTGCTGATGGAGGATGTCGAGGTTCAGGCTGTTCGGCCACCAGTCCATCACCGAACTGCCGGCTTCGGTGTTGGCACCGTGCACGACCGGGCACTTGCCCGCCGCCTGGGCGTCTTTTGGATTTGCCGCCATATCTATCTCCGATTTCCGGTTGTCTGGATCCTGTTGATCCGTAATCAAGTCTTTTAGGCGCGCATCGGGCGGGTCGCACTCACCGCCCAGGCGCCCGGACCGCGGATTTCGCCAGCATTTCAGCCTGGCCAATCGTCAGCGGTTGTCCAGCGGGGTGTTTGCCGGATCACTCTCAGGCGCGCAGGGATGCGACGCTTCGCGAAGCGGAAGGATAACGCCGGGCAACCGATCGATCCAATTGAATCTCACGGCTCCAATGATAGTCCTGGACTATTGGCGGCCGGGCCAGCACCTGGCCCGGGCCAGGCTTGAAGCACGCGGCCGTTTGCTCAGGACGGAAGGTAATCCGGGCTCCAGCTGTCCGAGACAACGCCAGCCTCGATCAGCTCATCGATCTCCGTTTCACCGTACCCCATCCCGAGCAGAACGCTTCGGGTCGAGGCGCCGTATTTTTCGGAGGGCGTCAGGGGGTGAATCCTGCTGCGCGTCGGGCGTACGGCATAAGGATCGAGCTGGGTCACGACGTGCCCGCTGGGATGATCCTCGTAAATGGAGAACGAATAGCTGCCGTTGTCGGTGCCGGTTCCCCCGTCGGCCGGCCGGCTGTTATACGCGCGGATGGCCTCGAGGTTCTCGCAGACGGCGGCGCCGATGCCCGCCGCCTGCAGGCGCTCGACCCAGTCACTCGCGCGGGCCTTGAGAAAGGCGTGCGAGAAGTAAGCCGCCAGCTCATCGCGCGGTGTCTCGGGCACTTCCTCGAGGCCGGGCACCGCAGCGAATTTCGCCACATCGGTGTCGTAGGCGCTGAGCAGCAGGATGCCATCGGCGGTGAAATAGAAACGCGTCAGTTCGTCATAACCGTTGGCGTAACGACCCGAGGGTTCGTCGAACAGCCCGCGGCGTTCGTAGTCGTAGCAAAACGGCATCTGCGCGAGGCCGCTCAAGGCGGTAAGTGATGTTTTGACGCGACCGATGTGACCAGTCCGGTACTTTTGGTACAGCGCCGTGGCGATACCCATGGAAGCCGCGAAACCGCACATGACATCGATAGTACCCACGTGTGCATGCTCCTCCGGCGTATCCATGCTGCCACCGAAGCGGAGCATGATCCCGGTGGTGGCCTGGACCAGATCGTCGTACCCGAGGTAGTTGCTGCGCGGCCCGGTATTCACGCCACTGAAGCAGTCCAGCTGACAGAAGACTACCTGCGGATTGATCTCCCGCAGCTCATCCTCCGACAGCCCCATGGTCTGCACCTGGCGATCGGTGGCGTTCCAGACCACCACATCGACGGACCGGATCAGTTCCTCGAGGATCTCTCGCCCGCGCGGCTGCGTGATATCCGTCAGCATCGACCGCTTCGAACGCATGTGGGACATGCCGTAGATCACGGTATTCCAGGCATCATAGAACGGCCGGGTCGGATCGAGCTTGATCACCTCCGCCCCGAACCGGGCAAGGTAGGTGGCCGAGTGCGGTCCGGCGATCACGTTGCAGAGGTCGAGTACGCGCACCCCGTCGAGCCAGCCGGCATCGTCGTTCGCATCGCCCGCGGGGAGGCTATGACCCTCGCCCGCCGTCGCCAGAGCCGCCAGCGCCTCATCGAATCCGACCTGCCGGCGCGCGCGGGGTGCCAGCATTTCCGCACCACTGTCGCGCAGCCACAGGATCGGTCCCGGCTGCATCATGAGACCGTACTCCGGATCCTCGACCTCGACGATCAGGTTGCTGGTCTCCGCGTGATCGTCGTGTATCCACTCCTGCAGCCAACGCTGCGGCGACCCGGGACACCGGGCGCGGCCGAAGCGCTTTTCCCATTCCTTTGCGGTCCGCGTGATGAAGACGTCCTTCATGCGCTGCGCGATGTGATCGGCCCAGTGCTTGGGCAACGGGTAGACCCCCATTGCCGCGTCCGCCTTCCACTCGCTGCTCGGCTGGTAGGTGTCTTCCTCATCGGGAAGACCTTCAGCCACGAGCTCGTCATACAGTCCGAGCGTTTTCAGACAGCGCTGGACATGCCCCTTGTGGCTGGGACAGACGACATAGAACATACGTCCGTCCTTGCATTTGTAATTGCGGAAGAACGGATCGAGGAGTTCCTGCAGTTCGTCATAGCTGATGTTCATCGGCAGGCCCTCTTCCCGCCGCCGTTCGATCTCCTTCTCACGCTGGGTCTTGTAGCGCTCGGGTATGCCCTGGACCTCGATGGAGTTGTAACAAAGCCCCTCCATCAGGGAACACACCAGTGGCACTTCGATATGATCACCGACACCGCTGCGCTCACGCGCCTGCAACGCGAGAACCACGGCCGACCCGGCCAGCACCGTCCCGTAGGCCGATGCGAGTGGCAGCGGGGAGAAGGATGGGTTGACGCCCATCAGTACGCGGTTGAGGCCCATGTCGGTGAACACGCCGGAATTGGCGGCGACCACACTCTCGAACGCGCGCCATTCACGCCGCAGTTCGTCGTTGGATGCGAAACTCGGGATCGACAGCGTGATCAGCTCTGGACGCTGCTCACGCAGGGCATGGAAGTTGATCCCGAGCCGCTGCATGACGCCCGGGCGAAAACTCTCGATGACGATATCGGCCTCGTCGATCAGCGCGAGCGCCTGCTTCAGGCCTTCGCTGGTTTTGAGGTCAATACACAGGCATAGCTTGTTTCGATTGAGTGTGGCGTTGGCGGGCGTAGCCCACAGCGGACCGCCGGGCGGATCGACGTGAACGACCGTCGCCCCCAGATCGGCCAGGATCATCGCCACGGCGGGCCCGGCCATGTACTGACCGAAGTCGATGACCCGAACGCCCTGTAACGGCAGTCGGGAATCAGTCGCCTCTGACATCGCAATGCTCTCCGGAGATTCGTTTCCGATTCCGCGCGGGCTGTGGTTCAGTTTCGATCCGCGAGAATCCAGCCAGCGGCTTTCTCGGCCACCATCAGCGTGGGCGAGTTCGTATTGCCGCTGGTAATCGTCGGCATGATGCCGGCATCGGCCACGCGCAGACCGGCCACCCCACGCACGCGCAGACGGCTGTCGACCACCGCCATCGGATCGTCCGCGCGCCCCATGCGGGTCGTGCCCACTGGATGAAATATAGTCGTGCCGATATCGCCCGCCAGTTGCACGAGATCATCGTCACTCTGATATTCCATGCCCGGCTTGACCTCCTCCGGCGCATACCGTGCCAGTGCCGGCTGACCCGCGATCCTGCGGGTGACCCGCAGCGAATCCGCCGCAACCTTGCGATCGCGTTCGGTGCTGAGATATTCGGGGCGAATTTTCGGCGCCTGACGCGCATCCGGGCCATCGATGCGCACCGACCCTCTGCTGGTCGGATTCAGGTTGCAGACACTGGCCGTGATGCCGGGGAAATCATGCAACGGCTGGCCGAACGCCTCCAGGCTCAGTGGTTGGACGTGGTACTCGATATTGGGCCAGGGCTCAGCGTCCGAACTCCGGGTAAACGCGCCGACCTGCGAGGGCGCCATGCTCATCGGGCCCGAGCGCCGGAACAGGTACTCAAGCCCGATCCGCGCCTTGCCGGACAGGCTTTGCATCATGGTATTCAGCGTCTTCGCCCCGGTAACCCGGTACACCGAGCGGATCTGCAGATGATCCTGGAGGTTTTCCCCGACGCCGGGGAGATCATGCCGAACCGCGACTCCGCTCGCATGCAGGTGCTCAGCGGGCCCGATCCCGGAAACCTGGAGGAGCTGCGGCGACCCGATCGATCCGGCCGCGAGAACCACCTCCCGGCGGGCGCGGAATATGCGCTCATCACCGCCGTCGGCAACCCGCACGCCCGTACAGGACAACACCCCTTCGTCGTTCCCTGACAACTCGAGACCCAGTACCTGGCTCGAATGCCGCAGTGTGAGGTTATCCCGCTTGAGGTGATCCCGAATGAATGCCTTCGACGTGTTCCAGCGCCAACCGGAAGCCTGATTCACTTCGAAATAATCGACCCCCTCATTGCAGCCACGATTAAAGTCGCGGGTACGGGGTATCCCGGCCTGTTCGGCGGCCTTGATGAAATCGTCGAGCACCGTCCATTTCAGGCGTTGATGCTCTATGCGCCACTCACCTCCATGGCCGTGAAACCGTCCGTGGTCCGGATCCGCATCGCCCCCCTCATCAAGGCGATAATGGTCCTCATGGCGCATGAAATCGGGCATGCAGCGATCCCAGGACCACTCGGGATCGTCGGTGATCTCAGCCCAGCCATCGTAATCACGCGCCTGACCGCGCATGTAGATCATTCCATTGATGCTGGATGAGCCACCCAGTGTCTTGCCGCGCGGATAGATCAGCGAGCGCCCGTTCAGACCCCTATCGGGTTCGGTGCGGAAGCGCCAGTCGGTACGCGGATTATCGATACAGTAAAGATAGCCGACCGGGATATGGATCCAGTGATAATTATCGCGGCCACCGGCCTCGATCAGCAGGACGCGGTTGGTCGGATCGGCGCTCAGCCGATTCGCCAGCAGGCAGCCGGCGGTGCCGGCGCCGACCACGATGTAGTCGAATTCATCATCCGCCATGGCTTGGTCCGCTTACGACTTTTGAACAGGCGGTGCAATCGGGAGACATTTGCCCATCGATATAATGGCCAAGGCGTCGTTCCCGGTCAGCGCGGCACCGACCGCGATCTTCTGCACCGGAGAACCATCCGTCATGAGAGCCGCAGGCCGCATTGAATCAGGTTTTCGGACCAGAAAGACTAGCTCAAACGTCGCGTGGATCAATTGAGAAATCCGGATCCACGATATAATGTTTCTTTATATCCAGATCCGCAGGTATCGCAACCATGCAGGACGTCCAGATCCTCCGCGCGTTTGTCACTGTCGCCCGCGAAGGCAGTGTGTCGCGGGCCGCTGAACGACTCCATCTGACCCAGCCGGCGGTCAGCCTCAAGCTCAAGCAGTTGCAGCAGACGCTGGAACTCACGCTGTTCCGCCGCCATCCGCAGGGCCTGGCGCTGACGCCGGATGGACAGACCCTGCTGCCGGTAGCGGAAAAAGCGCTCGCCGCCATGTCCGCATTCAACGAAAGCGCCCAGGCCCTGCACAGCACGCTCCGCGGCCGCCTGCGGATCGGCACCATCGTCGACCCCGAGTTCATCCGTCTCGGTGCGTTTCTTCAGCGGCTGGTCGAACGAGCGCCGCAGATCGAGACCGAGCTAAGCCACGGAATGAGCGGCAACGTGCTGACACGGGTTCGTAGCGGCGAGCTCGACGTCGGCTTCTATCTGTCCGCGCCGGGGAAAGGACCACCCGCCGGCACGCCGGCGGTGGCCTACCGCGAACTGACCCATTTCCACTATCACGTCGTCGCTCCACCGGGCTGGGGCGATCGCCTGCAACACACCGACTGGGAAGGTCTCGCGGCGCTGCCCTGGATCGTCACACCACCCGACTCCGTCCATAACCGCCTGCTGCACGGTGCACTCGAACCGCTCGGTGTCGCGCCCAACGGCGTTGCCCAGGTCGACCAGGAGGCCTGCATGCTGGATCTCGTCCGTGCCGGCATCGGGCTCAGCCTGGCGCGCGATGCGCTGGCGATGGCGGAACGGCAGGAACGCGGGCTGGTCATCGCTGATGGCGTGCGGCTGCCCTGTGCTCTGAGCTTCATCTGGCGTGCGGACCGGGCCGCGGAACCCGTGATCAGTGCCGCACTGGAGATGCTCGACAGCGTCTGGGACGCCATCGACCGTGCTGCATGACCACCGCGGCGATAAGGCGCTGATACACTTGCCGGGGTGACGTCGAGCCGGGCAACGATCGCGGCCGTCGTACCGCCACTGGAGGGCCATCCAACATGCCCCGTACCCGCCCCGGCAACGCCGGCCCCACCAGCCGCGTCGAGATCGTCGACGGCAATTTCCGCGCATTTGTCGAGAGTCGGCAGGCTATGCCCGCCGGGACGGACCCGGACGCGATATTGCCCGGATATCCGAATCTCAGCGGCCGCGATTTCCTCGCGCTGTTCGAGTCCCAGATACTTTCGCGCCACCTCGACTTCGAGGCCCGCGCGATGCGGGCCCGGGACGAGGGTTTCTACACCATCGGCAGCGCCGGCCACGAGGGCAACGCCGCCGTCGCCCGGGCCACGCGGCATACCGATCCCGCATTCCTGCACTACCGCTCCGGCGCCTTCATGCTCGAGCGGGCCCGCGCACTGCCGGACATCGACGGGGTCTACGACACCGCGCTGTCGCTGGCCGCCAGCGCCGAGGACCCCATCGCCGGTGGCCGCCACAAGGTCTGGGGGTCAGTCGCCCTCAACGTACCGCCCCAGACCTCGACCATCGCCTCGCACCTGCCCAAGGCGGTGGGCACGGCGATCGCGCACGGGATCGCCGGCCGCTGCGGGACTCCGCGCCCGGTCCCCGACGACGCCCTGGTCGTCTGCTCGTTCGGCGACGCCGCCATCAACCACGCCACCGCCCTGTCCGGCTTCAACGCCGCGGCCTGGACCGCGTATCAGCATCTGCCCTGCCCGATCCTGTTCGTCTGCGAGGACAACGGCATCGGCGTGTCCGTACAAACGCCGAAGGGGTGGGTCGCGGCCTCCTTCCGCGACCGCCCCGGTATCCGTTATTTCCACGCCGACGGCTGCGACGTGGCGGCCGCCCACGCCGCCGCGCGCGAGGCGGCCGAATACGTGCGCCGCGAACGCCGGCCGGCATGCCTGCATCTGGAACTCGTACGCCTGCTCGGCCATGCGGGCAGCGACGTCGAGAGCCGCTATCGACCGCTCGCCGACATCGAGCGCGCCGAGGCGAACGATCCGCTGCTGCGCAGCGCGGCCATCGCGCTCGACCACGGCCTGATCACGCCGAGTGACCTGATCACGCGCTACGAGGCCGCCCGGGAACGGGTCCACGAGGCCGCGACACGCGCCGCACAACGACCGCGCCTGCAGAGCCGCACGGAGGTCATGGCCCCGTTGGCCCCGTACACGCCAGAACGCGTGCGGGCCGAGGCCGAGCGCGACGATTACGGCCCGACACGCGAGGCCGTCTTCGGCGCGGCGGATAAGCTGCCGGAGCACCTGCCACCGCGGCACCTCGCGATCCAGATCGGGCGCGCGCTGCACGACCTGCTCGCGCAACACGACGCGGCCATCGCCTTCGGTGAGGACATCGCGGCCAAGGGCGGTGTGTATACCGTCACCAGTGGACTGGCGGAGACCTTCCCGCCGCACCGCGTATTCAACACCCTGCTCGATGAGACGACGATCCTCGGGCTGGCCCAGGGCGCGGGTCTGATGGGGATGCTGCCCATACCGGAGATCCAGTACCTCGCCTACGTCCACAATGCCGCCGACCAGCTACGCGGAGAGGCCTGCTCGCTGCAGTTCTTCTCCAATGGCCATTACGCCAATCCGATGCTTGTACGGATCGCCGGCCTCGCCTATCAGAAGGGCTTCGGCGGCCATTTCCACAACGACAATGCACTCGCCGCCCTGCGCGACATCCCGGGCCTGGTGATCGCCTGCCCGTCGCGCGGCGACGACGCCGCTGCCATGCTGCGCACCTGTGCCGCCCTGTGCCGTGTCGATGGCCGCGTCGTCACGTTCATCGAACCGATCGCGCTCTACATGACCAAAGACCTGCACGAAGCGGGCGACGGTCAGTGGCTATTCCCATATCCCGCACCGGGCGAGGCAACCCCATTCGGTGAACCGCGCGTTTACGCCCCCGACGCCGACGATCTGTTGATCGTCACCTTCGGCAACGGCGTCCCCATGAGCCTGCGTGCCGCACGCCGCATCCAGGCCGATACGGGTGCGCGTGCGCGAATCCTCGACCTGCGCTGGCTCAAGCCGCTCAACCGCGAGACCATCGCCACCCACGCCCGCGAATGCACCCGGGTATTGGTCGTCGATGAAGAACGCGAGACCGGCGGTATCGCCGAGCAGATCATGGCCGGGCTGATCGAGGATTGCGGTGGCACGACCCGGATGAGTCGGGTGACGGGTGCCGACAGCTACATACCACTCGGCGCGGCCGCGCACAGCGTCCTGGTCTCGGAAGACGAGATCGTCACCGCCGCCAGCCGCCTGCTCGATACCGGATAAACCTCGACCGCAGCGGAAGTGTCCGAAATAGAACGAGGTCCGACCGCACCTGTATCGAAGTCCGGATTGTCCGCTGTTAACCGGCCCACGCAGTGGCCTGGGACGCCGCCGAGTCGCAATCGCGCTCGGTCCGTGGTTCAATCGAGTCTGAGTCTCGGGGGAGCCTCGCGTCGTGAAAACCGACCGTGCGGACACGCACGAGCTGCTGGAAGATCTGTACAACGCGGCCATCGAACCCGACGGCTGGCATGCATTCCTGTGCCGATTATCGGCACAATTCCACACCGGCACCGCGTCCGTGCGCGTCACGGACGTGTCCGCACCGCTCGTGTACAAGTCCTATACCGTCGGCTTCGCCGAGGAGGTCAACCGCCTGTACGTCGACGATGCCGTCGACATCGATCTCTTCCGCGATACGCTCGCGGCCGCCCCGCTCGGCGTGATCCAGGCGAGCCACCACATCGTCACGGATCCAGCATTCGAGCGCAGCGACCATTACGAGCGCGTCTTCCGTCCGAACGGCAACTTCTACGCCATGGGCGCGCATTTCGAGCGCTGGGACAACAGCGCGATGTACGTCGGCGTCCATCGCCCGCGTGCGGACGGCCCCTTCTCGCGCCGCGAATGCGAAACCCTGCAGACCTTTTCGCCCCACCTGCGCCGGGTCGCACGGATCACCCGGCGCCTCGGCGAATACGAGCGTGCGCTCGGCGCGACGCGAGCGGCACTGGACGGTCTCCCGTTCGGCATCTGGATCGTGGACCGGCAACTGCGTTACCAATGGGCCAACGCCCCCGCCGAAGAGGCCGTCCGTACCGGCGCCCTCGGAGTGGCCGTATCAGGAGGCCGGTTGGCGCTCCGCGACGCCGCCCTGCACAGCAGGCTCGGGACCGCGCTCGATGCGCTCAACAACGGGCACGGCCCGGTCCATACCGTCGCGCTCGGTACCGGCGGGGCGGCACTCGTTCTGATCGATCAGGAACGGCGAAGCGCATCAACCGATCCGGTGGACACGGGCGGCATCCTTGTCTTCCTCGTCGATCCGGCACGGCCGACGCCGCTCGATAACGAGCGCCTCGCGAAACTCTATGGGCTCACCCCGGCGGAGGCCCGTCTGTTGGCCGAGTTCATGCGCGGATTCGACCTGCAGGAATCGGCGGCGCGACTCGGCATCTCCATCCACACCGCACGGGCGCAGATGAAGGCGTCGATGCAGAAGGTCGGGGTCAATCGGCAATCGGAACTCATGCGCAAACTGCTGCTGGGCGCCACCCGCATCGGCGTTGGCGCCAACTGAGTGCACCCGCAGGATCGCCCGGAACGCCACGCGCCCGACCGCGTGAACGGATGTTTTCGTCGGGGCAGCACCCTTTGCCAGGGCATCACCCGTGGCTCTGCAGCAGCGGGCGCCCGACCAGCAGCCCGAACAACGGCCCGAACGCGAGCGGCACCAGCAGCCACGCCGGCGGCAGCACGAACTGGAGTCGTTCCAGCAGTGCCAGGCTCACGATGGTGATCGCGAACCCGATCGAGTTCGCCAGCGTGAGCGCGGAGCCCACCAGCGCGCGCGGCGCGAAGCCCGCCGTCAATGCCGAGAACTGCGGCGAATCGCCGGCCACCGTGATGCCCCAGAGCAGCAGGAAGGCCACGAACAGTGGCGTCGGTGCGAAGAACATCACCGGCGATAGCAGGCAGCACAGACCGGACACCCCGAGCTGAGCAAGGGCAACCCGGCCGCCGCCGAAGCGGCGCACCCACAGCCCGCCGACGGCGCAGCCGAGAGCACCGACGGCGATGGTCGCGAAGGCGAGGAGCGAGCGCTCGGCGGCCACCATACCGTGCGCGGCGATCCACACGGGCAGGAACGCCCAGAAGGCGTACAGCTCCCACATGTGTCCGAAATAGCCACACACCGAGGCGCGGAAACGCCGATCGGCGAATGCGGCCAGGACACCACGGAACCGCACCGGTGCACCGCGGCGCAGATACGGACCTTCGGGTACACGCCGGACCAGCAGCCCGCCAGCGATGGCCGCGGCGGAGGTCGCCAACAACAGCAGGCGCCAGTCCCAATCGACCCCGACCGCGCGCAGCAGGTGCGGCGACGCGGTGCCCAGCACCAGCGCACCGACCAGGAAACCGAGCGCGCGTCCCAGGCCGCCCTCGTACCAGCCCGCCGCGATCTTCATGCCCACCGGATACACGCCAGCGAGCGAGAACCCGACCGCGAACCGGGCGGCGAGCACGAATGGCAGACTGGCCGGCAGGAGCAACACCGCCGCGTTCGCCAGCGCCCCCAGACAGGCGCTCAGGCAGAACACGTTGCCCGGATGGAACCGGTCCGCGATCCCGCCCAGCGCGAACACCAGCGTGCCGGTGATGAAGCCGAGCTGGACCGCGGTGGTGACCAGCCCCTCGCCGCCGGCGATCCCCCACAGGTCCTGCAGGGATCCCATCACGCCGTTCGCGGCGAACCACAGCGATGTCACGAGCCACTGGCCGACGACGATCGCCGGCAGGATCCAGGCGGGACGGGTTTCGGCCATTGCGACTCCGGCTCAGGGCGATCCCCGTGACAGTAGCCGATCCGCGACGGTCATGCGCTGTTGACCCGCCGCAGCGGCGACCGGAAATGAATGCACCGTAATCGGACCACAAGGATCAATTCATGCGGTGTATGGAGAATACGCACCATCGAACGCGGTCGAGAGCGTGGTTCGATATTGCAATCAGGGAATCCCCTCCTCCCCCTTGGAGCCGCACAACCGTGCGGCTCGTTTTTTTGCGCCCATGGTTGCTGCCCTGAAAGAACGGGCGCCCCCCATCCCTGCGCGCCACCCGCACCGTGACCCCACCGCTCCGTACACCCGCGGCATAGTGGTAGGCTGGGCATATGCTCGAAACCGCCCTTATCGCCTTCACCACGTTCTTCGCCACGGTGGGGCCGCCGGACGTGGCCGCGGTATTTGCCGCTTTGACCACCCACGCGAGCGCGGCGCGTCGCCGTTGGCTGGCAATGCGCGCGACACTGATCGCCGCGGCGATACTGCTGCTGTTCGTACTGTTCGGCCGGAGCGTGCTCGAGGCCTTCGGGATATCGCTGCCGGCGCTGCGCACCGCCGGCGGGCTGTTACTGTTCCTGATCGCCGTCGATCTGGTGTTCGCGCGCGACTCGGGCGGCGTGGCCACCACACCGGAGGAGGAAGACGAGGCGCACCGGCGCGAGGACATCTCCGTATTCCCGATCGCCACACCGCTCATCGCGGGGCCGGGCACGATCGGCGCGGTTATCGTTCTGCTCGCGGACAACCCGGGAGGCGCTGCCACATTCATCATCGTGGCAATGCTGGCCTGCGTGCTGGCCGTGACCTGGCTGTTGATGCTTTTTGCACCGACCGTTCAGCGGGTACTCGGCGTCACCGGTCTGCACGTGATCTCACGTGTAATGGGCCTGCTGCTGGCCGCGCTGGCGGTACAGTTCGTGTTCGACGGGATTTCGGGCTGGCTACTGGACGTCGCGCGCGAAGCTGGCTGATCCACGATAATAATCACAGCAACGACTTGTCTTAAGTGCTGGCCTCCACGCTGGATCCGCAGGACCCGACGGCATCAGCCCCTGGGGTTCACCGTGTTGATCATGGCGTCCGCGATATCCAGTTCCCCGCGTTCTCGTAGCTCATCAGCCGCGTTTGAGCGATCGCGTTCGTCCTTGTTCTGACTCAGCTTCCACTTGCCGACCATGTTCGTAATTTCGATCTCTATGCCGACGATGTTCGCCAGCATCCGATCGATGAACTCCGGCGAGGAATCCGTCATCTTCCATGGTATGGGCGACTCCGCCCTGGTCTCGTGCGTTCGCGTCAGCCGCGCGACCACGCCCCGCACGAATCGCTCGTCATCACGCACGAACAGGCGCCCATGGACGTGGACCACCCGATAGTTCCAGGTCGGCACCTGTCGATGGGATTCATGTTTACTTGGATACCAGTTCGGGGATATGTACGCGTCGCCCGCGCGGAAAATCACGAGCGCCTCCTGACCATCCTGCGCCTCTTCCCACAGCGCATTCGATCTCGCCACATGCGCGAGCAGTCTGGTTTCGCCATTCGCTTCGTCGATCAGGAATGGCAGATGGGTCGCGTCGAGCCCATCCGGACCGTCCACGACCAGCGCGCCCAACGGCCAGGCCGAGATCGTCTGCAGCAGCTCCTCCGTCCGCGCCTCCCTGAAATGCTCTGGTAAATACACGTAACGCCCTCAACACGCCAGGAGCCGATCGTATCCGTTACATGGCACGGCGCTCCAAGGTCGCCAGAGAAGAAGGCCGTACTGGCCACTGCCCCGCATCCGATCACCACCGAATGCCGTGATTTTCCCGCCCTTCGCGGTTCGCTTATTCGCCAGGTCTGGGCACATCCTTCGCACTGGCGCCCTGTTCCTCTGCGATCGATCGAGCCCGGGACCGATCATCGGTGTCGGCGCTCAAACCCTCGTGCTTTTCGCCCCGCGCCGGGGTGAATGACAACTCCGTAAAAAGCGGGAAATGATCCGAACCAAAGTAAGGTAAACGTTTGATCGAAATCACGGTGAAATGATGGCTGTGGAACAGGTGATCCAACGGCCAACGCATAAAAGGGTACTTCGCATGAAATGTGTTGAACATTCCCCGCCCCACCCGGGGATCCAGTAAGCCACTGAGTTTGCGGAACAAGCGTGTGGTAGTGGACCAGGCCACGTCATTGAGATCTCCTGTCACAACAACCGGCTGATCGCTGTCTACGATGCTCCGGGAAACAATCACCAGTTCGGCATCACGTTCAGAAGATTCAGGATTCTCCGTAGGGCTTGGGGGAGTCGGATGGAGAAAATGCATGCGCACGGGGTCACCGGTCCGCAACCGGATTTGCGCGTGCATGGAAGGAATCCCGTCCTCGACCAGCCAGGAGATTTCCGTATCCGCAAGAGGTAAACGGGAATATACGTGCATGCCGTAGAGATTATCCAGAGGGCATTTCATGCTGTAGGGCATGTCGGTTTGCAGCGTGTCGAGCTGGCTCTCCCACCACTCATCAGACTCCAGCGTGACGAGGACGTCCGGCTGATAACGCCTGACCAGTTTGAGCAAGTCATCGGATTGCCGGTTGGGCATCAATACGTTGGCCGTAAGTATGCTGAGTCTCCGCTCGGGCGCAGGGTCTTTCGTCGTTTTGACTTCTGGCCGCCAAACAACGGTATAGGGCAGGACCCACCACAACTGCCAGACAAGACACACCAGGGTGACCCCGATCAGCACCGGCGTCCATGCCTGGTCAGCATCCAACGACATGATCTGTATCAGGAGCAATAATGACGCGACGGCCGCCAATTGCACGCGGGGGAAATCCATCCCCCGGATGAGCCAATGTGGAGTGCGCCACAAAGGTAACAGCGTAGCGATAACCAGCACTCCGGTGGCGATGACAAGCAATATGACCATGACACCCGCCGCCCCAGTACGCCCCACCACCACTACTGAAGTATATAGGCGGCTGGACGGTCTGCCTCAAACGTGCCGACGGTCGGGGACACTTTTGCCCGATCCTTACGCTGATCCTGAATATCCTGCTACGCTCGCTGCCGCTCCGTTCCCATACGCTCGCCGCGGACTGACCGCCGCGCCGCCCCGTGAGCCGCACGTGACACAGCCGACTGAAAGATCACGCGAATTCCGCCACCTTTTGCGGATCGCCACACCGCTGGCCCTGTACTACCTCACCGAGGTGGCGATGGGGCTGACCGACATGGTCATCGTCGGCCGCCTCGGCAGCGACGAGCTCGCCGCCGTCGGCCTGTCGGCCGGCATCGTCATCGAATCCATCATCGTCTGTTTCGGCGTATTGTCGCTGGTCGGCGTGCTCAGCTCCCATGCACTCGGGCGTGGACAGCGCGAGCGGGTCGCGGCCATCGTCGGCCAGGGATTCTGGGTGGCACTCCTGCTCGCGGCCATCGTGGTGACGTTGACGGCAAGGACGCCGGACCTGTTCCGGATCACGGGGCAGGATCCGGTGGTGATCCGCCTGGGTCAGGAGTACCTGGCGTGGATGATCTGGGTTACGCCGTTCGCCCTCGGCTTTGTCGTCCTGCGGAACTTCCTCACCGCGCTATCGCGCACGGCCGTGATTGCATGCGTGACGGTACCGGCGGTGGGGCTCAACCTGCTGCTGAACTACCTCCTCGTGTTCGGCGCATGGGGGTTGCCGCCGATGGGCGTCGCCGGTGCCGGCCTGGCCAGTGTCATCGTCAATTGCCTCATGGTGATCGCACTGCTCGCCTATGTGCGGCTGAACCGCGATTGCCGCGAGTTCCCGATCCTGCGCGCGGCCTGGCGACCGGATCTGAAGATCTGCGGGAGCATCCTGAAACTGGGCACGCCGGCCGGCGTGACCGCGCTGATCGAGGGCGGCCTGTTCGTCGTGGTCGGTCTCATGATGGGTACGCTCGGCGCCGACTGGCTGGCGGCCAACGAGATCCTGTTCCATATCCTACCGATGGCCTTCGTCGTCGCCCTCGCGATCGGCGAGAGCGCCGCCGTCCGTGTCGCCTGGCACGACGGTGCCGGCAACGTCGCCATGACCCGCTGGACCACCCGGACCGCGATGGCGCTTGCCGGGGGCGTGATGCTATCGGCCGCGCTGGTCCTCTGGCTGTTCCCCGAACCCATCGTCGGTCTGTTCATCGACGTCGACGCCCCGGACAACGCCGACGTGGTCGCGATCGCCCTGTCACTGACCTCGATCGCCGCGATCTTCCAGCTTTTCGATGGCCTGCAGGTTGTGGCGCTCTGGTGCCTGCGGGGGCTGCGCGACACGCTGTTCCCGATGCTGATCGCCTCGGCCGGGTATTGGTTGTGCGGCCTGGGTTCCGGTTACTGGCTCGGTTTCGTGCTCGATACCGGGGCGACCGGTGTGTGGTGGGGCCTGGCGGCCGGCCTGACAATCACCGGGGTATTACTGGCGACGCGACTGTACCTGTTGCTGCGCGCCCGTGAGCGGGCGATC
>Ga0075106_1000395_pt1 | contig 23367 bp, 20 predicted proteins | sample AntDeeMetag02WF4_FD_69796 | JGI IMG/M metagenome (GOLD analysis project Ga0075106, IMG submission 69796) | Saline lake microbial communities from Deep Lake, Antarctica - Antarctic Deep Lake Metagenome 02WF4 | ecosystem: Environmental > Aquatic > Non-marine Saline and Alkaline > Saline | place... | reverse complement strand
ATTCCTTGACCCATCATTCCTTGACCCATCATTCCTTGACCCATCATTCCTTGACCCATCATTCCTTGACCCATCATTCCTTGACCCATCATTCCTTGACCCATCATTCCGGGGCCCATCATCCCGGGGCCCATCATCCCGGGGCCCATCATGCCCTGCCCCTGCCCCATCATCTGCTGGCCAGCGCCCATGCCGGAACCACTTCCACTCTGGGCAACCACCACGCCACTCGCGAGGGTGGCGGACAAGGCCAGCGCAAACACTGCGCATTTTTTACTGATCGGTTCGTACATTGCGTATTCCATCCTGTCTGTTGATCGAAACCGAGCCGGATTCGACTCGCACCACTGACAAAATAGACTCTCCTGCAGTTCACGCTTTGATCCGAATCAATTCGATGCCAGACACTGCGGCGGACCGCTCCACGAGTGGGCCAGTGAGGCTCGGCGACCGCTCGGGTTAGTATGCGCACTTTTGCGCAGAGTCCCGGACCCGATGCATACGAGCGAAGCCCCCGGATACCGCCGTACCTGGCAACTCGCGTGGCCGATCATCCTGGCCAACTCGTCGATTCCGCTCGTCGGTGCGGTGGACACGGCCGTGATGGGGCATCTGCCCGATGCCGCCTATATCGGTGCCGTGGCGCTGGGCGCCAACCTGTTCTCGATCATCTACTGGGCCTTCGGTTTTCTGCGCATGGGCACGACGGGTTTTGTCGCGCAGGCCCTTGGCGCGGGCGACGGCGGCGAGGCCGCGGCCGCCCTGAAGCGGGCCCTGGTGATCGCGGCGGTACTCGCCCTCGCGGTGTGGTCCCTGCAGATCCCGATCGGGCTGACCGCTTTTTACGTGGTCGATGGCAGCGAGCGGGTCGAGGAACTCGCGCGGGTCTATTTCGGCTGGCGAATATGGTCGGCACCGGCCGTGTTCGCCAACTACGCCATTGTCGGCACGCTGATCGGCCTGCAGCGCACGCGCGACGTCCTGGCGGTTCAGATCCTGCTCAACGGGACCAACGTGGCCCTCGATCTGCTGTTCGTGCCGGTTCTCGGCTTCGGCGTAGAGGGTGTCGCCCTCGCCTCGGTGATCGCGGAATTCACGGCGGTGGGTGTCGGACTCTGGCTGGTCGCGCGCCGGCTACGGCAACTGCCGCGGCCGGGGCATCCGATCACGCTGCTCGAACCGTCCGCACTGCGCGCGCTGATCCGGGTCAACGGCAATATCTTCGTGCGGACACTGTGCCTGGTTCTGTCGCTGTTCTGGTTCACGGCGGTGGGAAGCGGCCTGGGAGACATTGTCGTTGCGGGCAATGCCATCCTGATGCAATTACTGTTCTTCCTGTCCTACGGCCTCGACGGGTTCGCCCACGCCGTGGAGGGGCTGGCGGGATCGGCGCGCGGCGCGGGACGCCGGGACCACTTCCGCGCGGCCGTACGCACGAGCACCGTGTGCGCCCTGGCCGTCGCGCTCGGCTACTCCGTCGTGTATGCACTGTTCGGAGGCGTGTTTATCGGCTGGATGACGGATCTGCCGGAAGTCCGAACGCTCGCCATGACCTATCTGCCATGGATGCTGCTGGCCCCGATCGTGGCGGTCTGGAGTTTTCAGCTGGACGGCGTGTTCATCGGCACGACGCACACCGTCGAGATGCGCAACGGCATGCTGATCGCGGCCGGGGCGTTCTGGATCGCAACCGAGTTTCTCGTCCCCACGCTGGGCAACCACGGGCTTTGGCTGGCGTTCATGGGCTTCCTCGCGCTGCGTGCCCTGATGCTCGCGCTGTGGCTGCCCCGGGTCGACCGCTCGATTGCCCCCGTACCGCAGACGCTCCTCTGATACCAATCAGTCGATCGTATCCACATCGGTGACGCGACCATCGGTCAGGCGCACGCGCCGATCGAGATACTGATCGCCGAACGGGTAATACCAGTCCTCGATCCAGACGCGGCGATGTCCATAATCCTTGCCGCCGCGATGGTCGCGCTGCAACAGGCGTCGAGCCTCGCGCTGCACCGGTTCGCCGCAGCGCGCGAGCAGCTCGTAGGCCGTCATGCCGGTGGCGACATCGATCGGCGCGCAGCCGCCGGCGCGATCGCTTTCGCGGAATCCACGCCCCGGTGTCCGGATGTACCGGAGACGGCCAGCGCGGAACCGGAGTTCGCGCAGCAGGCGCTGCGGGCCGAAATTGTAGTACCACAGTTCCTCGTCCACATGGCTCGGGCCGTACCCGTACGCATACAGCGGCTGGACGAAATCCGGCGCCCCGCAGGCCGCGCGCACCTCGAATGCCCGATCGCCCTCGCTGACCAGGCTGCCCTTACAGCGCAGCGCCTCGGCGCGCCCGGGGAGCAGCAGCCCCGCAGCTGCGAGTACGAGAATGAGCAACGGCAACAGAACGCGATCGCGCGTCATGGTTCCAATCCATTGCGGCGTATGAGAAGTATGACAGCCCGCAGCGCCCGGGGTGCCCCGTCCCTGACCAGAAGGCCCGCCCAGGTTAGTATGCCCACCCTTACTGACCGAACCGCGCATGCGTGCGAGCCACCCCGGAGGGAACCGATGAAACGATCAGGATGCACCTGGCGACGCCTTGTCCCGCTGCTGGCCGGCCTGCTGCTGCCAGCGGCGGGCACCGCCGCCGCCGCGATAAACGCGGACGGCGTGCTCTGGCGGGTCCAGGGCCCGGAAGACACCGATCCGAGCCACGTTTTCGGCACGATCCACAGCGACGATCCACGCGTGCTCGACCTTGATCCGGTTATTGAGCGCGCTTTCCGCGCCGCACGACACTACGCCTTCGAACTCGATTTCGACGCCGATATCCGCCAGACCGCGGCCCGCGCAATGTTCGACCAGGCGCCGCCGACGCTCGAGGAGCAGCTCGGCGACGAGGACTGGCAACGCGCCCGGCGCGCGGCGCAGGCACGCGGGGTACCCGAAAACGCACTGCGATTGATGGAGCCGTGGGCGCTGGCCATCACCATCTCCGTGCCGGCGATGGACCCCGCCGCGACCCTCGACCGGGTTCTGTTCCGGCGCGCCACCGATCTGGGGCGTCCGGTCCAGGGTCTGGAGACAGCGGAAGAGCAGTTGAGCCTCTTCGACGATCTGCCCGAGCGCGAACAGCTGGATCTGTTGCGCGCCACGCTGGATCTCGCGGAACAGGATGGCCTCGCGCCGATGTTCGAGTCGCTGACCGCCGCCTGGCTGCGCGGCGACCTTGGCGCGCTCATGGAGATCAGCGAGAGCAATCCGATGCTGCCCGACGGCGAGCGCAACGACGCCTTTACGGAGCGGGTAGTGGACGAACGCAACGAGCGCATGGTCGAACGCATGCAGCCCCTGATCGAACGCGGTGGCGCATTCGTCGCCGTCGGCGCCCTGCACCTGCCGGGCGAGCGCGGCGTCCTGCGGCTGCTGGAGGAAGCGGGCTATACGGTCACGCCGGTGGACTGAACGCGACGCTGGGACCGGCCATCATGCCGGATCGAGCGTGTCTGGACTTCGTGTTGTCGGATTGCCCGATCAGAGGCCTTGCACTGTGGTTCTCGCAGAGGCGCGAAGATCGCCAAGTACGCAAAGGAAAAAGAGGGGTGCGGGGTTGCGTGGCGCATCCGTGCTTCACGCCCGACGGGGTGGCGCGCCGATCCGCTCAGGGGGGGCACGTCGACACTTGCGAGTCCTTGACCTGTTGGCGCTCCCGAGGATCTGATCCCCACGGCTCCATCCCGCATTCCGCCTTTTTGCCTTGGTTCCTTTGCGTACTTGGCGATCTTCGCGCCTCTGCGAGACCCCGATTGCAGGGCACCCGGAAAGGATTACTACGCCTCGGCCTTGCTGGCGCAGTGGATGCAGTACAGGACGGTCGGGTCGAATTCGAGGCGTTTCGGGTTGATGGGCTCGTCGCAGGACTGGCAAAGGCCGTAGTCGCCGTCTTCGATCCGCCGCAATGCGGCTTCGGTGCGGCGCAGCGTTTCCTGGCGCCGGCGGTTTGCGGCGAGACTCATCTGCTGGGCCCCGAGGGCATCCATGCGCGACAGGCGCCCCTGACGCTGCTGATCGAGTTCGACCGTGTTGGCGTCAGTGTTGCCCGTGGTGGCCGACAGTTCCTCGTGCAGTTCCAGCAGCCGCGCACGGAACCACTCGGCATCGATATCGTCGTCGCTCACTGTCTCCTCATTCCCGTAACACCCTGCAAGCCATGGGCGGGGATTATCCCATACGCCCGTCCGCGCAGGCACGACACGCTCACACGTCGGCGGGCGTCCGCACCCGAAGCAGCAGCAGTGCACCACCACCAAACAGCAGCAGCAGCGACAGGATGCCCATCCGCGGATCGCCGGCCATCCAGCCGACCCAGCCGACCAGGACCGGACCGAGTACGGCGGCGAATTTGCCCATCATGTTGTAGAAGCCGAAAAACTCGGCCGCGCAGTCACGTGGAACGAGGCGGGCGAAGAACGAGCGCGACAGCGCCTGCACACCGCCCTGGACCAGGCCAATCGTGATGGCCAGGCCATAGAATTCCCAGGTCGACGTCATAACCGAGGCCCAGATCGTCATCCCGGCGTATACGGCCAGAGCGAGCAGGATTCCCCCGCGGGCACCGAGCGGCCGTGCCAACCGCCCGAACAGCAGGGTCGCGGGGAAACCGACGAACTGGACCAGCAATAGCGCCGCGATCAGGTCATTCGACCCGAAGCCGATCGACATGCCGTAATCGACCGCCATCCGCACGACCGTGTCGACGCCATCGATATAGAGGAAATAGCCGCCCAGAAACAGCGCGACCTGGCGGTGCTGGCGGATATCCCGCAGCGTCTGCAGGAGCTGCCCCGCGCCCTCGACGAAGGCCTGGCGGAACGGCACCCGTGGTCCATCCCGTTCGCCCACCGTGCGCAGCAGCGGGATCGAGAATACCGCCCACCAGATCGCGGTGAGCAGGAATGACAGCCGCACGGCGGTCGCACGATCGGACAGACCGAACGTCTCGGGCATCAGGACGAGGCCCACGCAAGCGGCAAACAGGACGCCCCCGCCGAGATACCCCAGCGCGTAGCCGAGCGCCGATACGCGGTCGCCCTCACCCGGCGGCGCGACCTCGACGAGCAGCGCGTCGTAGAAGACATTGGCGCCCATGAAGCCGACCGTCGCCACCGCGAAGGCCCCGGCGGCGAGCCCCCAGTGCCCCGCACCGATCAGTGCCAGCGTCGCGGTCGCGAGGATGCCCAGCAGGGCGAAACGGATCAGGAAACGCCGCCGCAGGCCGGCCCGATCGGCGACCGCACCCAACAGCGGCGCGAGCAGGACGATCAACAGGCTCGAGGCGGAATTCGCGGCGCCCAGCCAGAACGTACGCTCGGCCTGCTCCAGACCCGACCCCCAGTACTCACGGAAAAAAATGGGAAAGAAGCCGGCGATGACGACGGTGGCATAGGCCGAATTGGCCCAATCGTAGAATGCCCATGCCCAGATCCGGCGACGGGCCGGTGTCATTGTCGACACGGCCGGTCCCTTCCCGGGTGCGCGTGCTGAATGGTTCGCATCTGGCCGTCCACGGTGACGAAAGCGGCTCACTATAGGCGACACCCCGTCCCCGCAAAACCCGTCGGCCCACGAAAGCGAACACTTCACGCCGCCGGAGCGGCGGCGATCATCGACCGGGCGTCGACTTCAGGTGCTGGCCTGATAGAATCCCGCCGAGGGAGTTCGGGTCCACTTGATCTGAATCAAGTCGACCCCGCCCCTCCATCAGTAGCATCAGCGCTCGGATCGCGGTTCGCGCCGCGTCCTTGTCGACATCACTCCGTGACCCGCGAAATAACCGGACGGATACAGGCCCTTATGGACACCACCGCCCAATACAACGAAAGAGTCGTCCGCCAGTTTGCGATCATGACGATCGTCTGGGGCGTGATCGGCATGCTCGTCGGCGTTCTGCTCGCTGCCCAGTTGCTCTGGCCCGCGCTCAACGGAGGGATTCCATGGTTGAGTTTCGGTCGCCTGCGGCCGCTGCACACGAATGCCGTGATTTTCGCCTTTGGCGGTTCCGGCCTGTTTGCGACTTCCTATTACATCGTCCAGCGCACCTGCCATACGCCACTTTTCGGTGAGCGCTGGAAACTGCCGGCGTTCACGTTCTGGGGATGGCAGGCGGTGATCGTCGGTGCGGTGATCACGCTTCCGCTCGGCCTCACGCAGAGCAAGGAATACGCGGAGCTGATCTGGCCCCTCGATGTTCTCATCACGATCGTCTGGGTGACTTACGCCGTCGTGTTCTTCGGCACGATCGCGCAGCGGAAAATGAAGCACATCTTCGTCGCGAACTGGTTTTTCGGCGCCTATGTCATCACGATCGCCGTACTGCACGTCGTCAACAACCTGGCGATCCCGGTCGGCCTGACGAAGTCCTATCCCATTTATTCGGGCGCGATCGACGCCATGGTCCAGTGGTGGTATGGACATAACGCGGTGGGCTTCTTCCTGACCGCCGGCTTCCTCGGCATGATGTACTACTTCGTCCCGAAGCAGGCCGGGCGTCCGATCTATTCGTATCGCCTGTCCGTGGTGCACTTCTGGGCCCTGATTTCGATCTATATGTGGGCCGGGCCGCATCATCTGCACTGGACGTCGCTGCCCGAGTGGGCCCAGTCGCTCGGCATGGTTTTCTCGTTGATCCTGCTCGCACCCTCCTGGGGCGGCATGATCAACGGCATCATGACCCTCTCCGGTGCCTGGCATAAGCTGCGCGACGACCCGATCATCCGCTTCCTGATCGTCAGCCTGTCGTTCTACGGCATGTCCACGTTCGAGGGGCCGATGATGTCGATCAAGACGGTCAACGCGCTGTCGCACTACACCGACTGGACCATCGGCCACGTCCATGCGGGAGCGCTCGGCTGGGTCGCTTTCATCACCATCGGTTCGCTCTACGCGCTGATCCCGAAGCTCTGGGGCCGCGAACAGATGTACTCGATCCCGGCGATCAACCTCCACTTCTGGGTTTCCACGATCGGCGTGGTCCTGTATATCGCGGCCATGTGGATCGCCGGCGTGATGCAGGGCCTGATGTGGCGGGCAACCAATGCGGACGGCACCCTGACCTACAGCTTCATCGAATCGCTGGAGGCGACCTACCCGTACTATGCGGTACGCCTGCTGGGAGGGGTCCTGTTCCTGGCCGGCATGCTGGTCATGGCATGGAATACCTGGATGACGGTCAAGCCACAGCCCGAGTCGGCGCGCGATAGCGCCGCGACCGCGACCGCCTGAGGAGAGGCACGCAATGACGCATGAAGTCGTTGAAAAGAACATCGGCCTGATGGCCGTACTCATCGCGATCGTGATCAGTATCGGTGGCCTCGTCGAAATCGTGCCTCTGTTCTTCCAGGCCAAAACCACGCAGCCGGTCGAAGGGCTGGAACCATACGATGCGCTGGAATTCGCCGGTCGGGACGTCTATGTGAGCGAGGGCTGTTACAACTGCCATTCGCAGCAGATTCGTCCGTTCCGCGCGGAAACCGAGCGCTACGGCCACTACTCGGTGGCCGGCGAATATGTCTATGACCGTCCATTCCAGTGGGGATCGAAACGTACCGGGCCGGATCTGGCCCGTGTCGGTGGCCGCTACACGGACAACTGGCACTACGTGCACCTGATGAACCCGCGCGACGTCGTGCCACAGTCGAACATGCCGGCATTCCCGTGGCTGGCGGAGAACGAACTCGAGCCGCGCGAGGTCGTCTCGCGCATGCGAACCCAGAAGGAGTGGTTCGACGTGCCCTACTCGGAGGAGCAGCTCGCGAACGCCCGCGAAAAACTCGAGGGCAAGACCGAGATGGAGGCAGTTATCGCCTATCTCCAGGGCCTCGGTACGGCCGTCGGGGAGGGGCCGCGTCGATAATGGACAGCGGAACCGCGAGTGGCGTAATGACGGGGATACTGATCCTCGTGTTCATCGGTATCATAATCTGGGCCTACAGCAGCCGACGGCGGCGCGACTTCGAAGAGGCCGCGCGGATACCGCTCGAGGATGAAGCCCCGAGCAAAGACCAAGACGATTCAAAAGGGAATACGCAATGAGCGCCTTCTGGACCGGGTTCATCGTCGTCCTGACCCTGGCGAACATCGCCGCCTGCTGGTGGCTCATCCGCTGGACGGCCAAGCCCCGGCCGAACGAGAACGCGAGCACCGACACCACCGGCCATGTCTGGGACGAAGACCTGACCGAGTACAACCAGCCGATGCCGCGCTGGTGGCTGAATCTCTTCTACATCACGATCTTCTTCGCACTGATCTATCTCGTGCTCTATCCGGGCCTCGGCAGCTATGCGGGCGTGCTCGGCTGGAGCCAGTACAGCGAATACGAGGCCGAGGTCGAGGCGGTGGAAGAACGAGTCGCCCCGTTGTACGCGGACTACGCGGCGCAGAGTATCCCGCAACTGGCCCGGAACGAGTCAGCCATGCGGACCGGCCAGCGCATTTTTGCGAACAACTGCGCCGTCTGCCACGGCTCCGACGGCCGCGGTGCGGTCGGCTTCCCGAACCTCGCGGATCAAGACTGGCTGTACGGCGGCGAACCGAAGCAGATCAAGCAAACGCTGATCAATGGCCGCAACGGCGTGATGCCCGCCTTCGGCCAGCAGCTTGGCGAACGGGACTTGCGCGCAGTGGCGGCGTACGTCTACACGCTCAACGGTCGGGACTGGCCACGCAAGGACCTCGTCGCCGACGGCAAGGAGAAATACCAGACGCTGTGCGTCGCCTGTCACGGACCGAACGGCAAGGGCAAGCAAGCGCTCGGTGCACCGAACCTGACGGACGAAACCTGGCTCTACGGCGGGTCGATGGACGAGCTCGTGTACACCCTGCAGAGCGGGCGCAACGGCCAGATGCCGGCTTTCCAGGAACTGCTCGGTGAGGATCGCATCCACGTCGTCGCCGCCTACGTCTGGGGCCTGTCGCACGGCGAATCGAAGGTTGCCGGGGAGGTAAATGGTGGTAACGACAAGTGAAACCGATGAGCGGCCACGCACGCGTTGGTGGGCGCGTCTGCTGGGGCCGGTGCTGTGGCCCTCGTTCCTGGTCGCGGCTGTCGCAACGGCAATCTTCTTCGCCCACATCGATCCACTGACCCTCCGCGCACAGACCCTCGCGGACTGGGAAATCAGCCGACAGGCCGGCTACACGGTGGGCTTCCTGATGTTCTGGATTGTCTGTGCCGCTTCGAGCGCGCTGACGATGTATCTGGGCACGACGCCCGTACCCGATTCGCCGGAGTCACGCAGCGGACGCTAGGAGCCTGTCCGAGAAACCCGGAGCCTACTGCGCACGCGCCACAGCGGCCGCTACGGCTCAGGTTTCTCGGACAGGCCCCTGGTGGGCCATGCGGCGACCGAAGCACCGTGTTTCCGCACCATGCGGAACGCCGTAATGTGACCGCACCGGAACGACACCGATGAACACCGAACAGAAGACCACTCGCCGTTCGAAAACGGACCGCTCGCAAACCGAAGCCTCGGAAGGCATGGGCTCGATGTACCAGTCGCGCGAGAAGGTCTACCCGCGCGAGGTCCACGGCCGCTTCCAGAATCTGCGCACGTTCGCCGTTTTCGCGCTGCTCGGGTTGTTCTATCTGCTGCCGTGGGTTCCGTGGAACGGCCGTCAGGCCGTGCTGTTCGACCTGCCGGCGCGTCAGTTCCACATCTTCGGCATCACGTTCTGGCCGCAGGATTTCATCTACCTGACCCTGCTACTCATAATCTGTGCCCTGGGCCTGTTCTTCGTGACGGCCGTCGCCGGCCGCGTCTGGTGTGGCTACGCGTGCCCTCAGACCGTCTGGACCGAGGTGTTCATGTGGGTCGAGCGCGTAATCGAAGGCGACCGGCCGAAGCGCATGAAGCTCGACAAGGCTCCGTGGACGCTCGACAAGATTCGGAAAAAAGCGGCCAAACATAGTCTCTGGGTGGCGCTCGGGCTGTGGACGGGCTTCACCTTCGTCGGCTTTTTCACTCCGATCACGGAACTCGGTTCGCGCGTGCTCACCGCCGAACTCGGTGGCTGGGAGACTTTCTGGCTGCTGTTCTACGGATTCGCGACCTGGGGCAACGCGGGCTTTCTGCGCGAGAACGTGTGCCTGTACATGTGTCCGTACGCGCGCTTCCAGAGCGCGATGTTCGATCGCGACACCCTGATCATTTCCTATGACGAAGCCCGCGGCGAGCCCCGCGGGCCGCGGCGGCGCGGTACCGACTACAAAGCGCAGGGTCTTGGCGACTGCATCGACTGCCACATGTGCGTCCAGGCCTGCCCGACCGGCATCGATATCCGCGACGGCCTGCAGTACGAGTGCATCGCATGCGGTGCCTGCATCGATGCCTGTGACAACGTCATGGACCGGATGAATTACCCACGCGGCCTCATCCGCTACACGACGGAGAATGCGCTCGAGGGCAAGCCGGCCAAGCTTCTGCGTCCACGGGTGGTCATCTATGGAGCGCTGCTGCTAGCGCTCGCGGCGTTGTTCGTGACCGGTATCGCGATGCGCACGCCGTTGCGGCTCGACATCATTCCGGATCGCAACACGATGTTCCGGCAAGTCGAGGGTGGGATGATCGAGAATGTCTATACGCTCAAACTCATGAACATGGACCAGTCGCCACATACCTACACGCTGTCGGCGAGTGGCCTCGAAGGTATCAAGATCCTGACACGGCCCGAAAACGTCGAAATCGCGCCGGGCGAGGTACGCACCCTGCCGGCCCGTATCCGCGTGGATCCAACGGATCTGCGGGGCGGAGGTCACGACATCCGCCTGACCCTCAGTGCGACCGACACGAGTGGCCTGACCGTGACGGAAGAGACGCGGTTCCATCTCCCGGTGGAGGGCGGCGTTCGATGACCGCCGAGCGGTATGAACGCCCCTGGTACCGACACTTCTGGGTCTGGTTCCTGATCGCGCCACCGGCCGCCACGGTGATCTTCTGGACGGTAATCCTGACGACCATGGCCAGTCCGCCATCGCTTGTCGTCGACGACTACGGCAAGATCGGCCTCGCCTACGAGAATGATAGGGCGCGGGACACGGCGGCACGGGACCTCGGCGTAACCGGCCGGCTGGACGTCCAACGCGAGGGCGGCCGCGTGACCGTTGCCCTGGTCGGACTTGATGATCCGCCGCAACGCCTCCGGGTGACGCTCGCACATCCGACCGAGGCCGCTCGCGACCGGACCGCCACACTCGAACGCATCGGCGGCGGACTCTACCGGGGCGAACTCGGCGGGGCGGCACAAGGCCGCCGTTATATCACCCTGCTCCCGGTCGATGGCGGTTGGCGGCTCGCGGGTGAGCTGTCGGCAAACCGTACCGATATGTCGCTGAAGCCGCCCGCCCCCTCCGCGGCGCGCTGATGGCCGAGCAACGATCCTGTTTTCACTGCGGCGAGCCCTTGCCGCCGGGCACGGTCCGCACCGTTCGGATCGACGACGAGGACCGCCCCGTCTGCTGTACCGGTTGTGCCGCGGTCGCCACGCTGATCGCGGAGAGCGGCCTGAACGGTTTCTACCGTTATCGCAGTGGGCCCGCCCCTACCCCGGTCAGCGATGACCCGGATGAGTGGACGGCCTATGACCGCGACGCCATCCAGCGTACCTTCGTTCAGGACGCGGACAACGGTGAGCGCGAAGCCATCCTGCTCATCGAAGGGCTTTACTGCGCCGCCTGCGCGTGGCTTATCGAACATATCCTGACGCCGATCGACGGGGTCCAGGCCGTCGAGGTCAACCCGGCGACCGGGCGCGCGCTGCTGCGCTGGGATCCGGATCGGGTGGCGCTCTCGACCCTGTTCCGGCGCATGAGCGAGATCGGTTACCGGCCCCACCCCGTCGACGAGGGAGGGTCAGAGCCACTGGCGATACGCGAACGGCGTGCGGCGCTGCGGCGCCTCGGGGTCGCCGGGCTCGGCATGATGCAGGTGATGATGTACGCCGTCGGGCTGTACGCCGGCGCCATCCATGCCGACATGGATCCCGCGATCGCCCGCCTGCTCCGGATTGTCAGCCTGCTCGTGGCCACACCGGTCGTGCTGTATGCGGGCGCACCGTTTTTCCGGGGCGCGTGGCGCGATCTGCGTGCCGGGCGCCCCGGTATGGATGTCCCTGTGTCGCTGGCCATCGGCGCCGCTTTCACCGCCAGTGTCTGGAATACGCTGATCGCCGGGGGCGAGGTCTATTTCGATTCGGTGACGATGTTCGTGTTCTTCCTCTCGGTGGCGCGCTTCTTCGAGATGAGCGCACGCCACCGCGCCTCGCGCTCCACCGGGGCACTGGCGCGCATGTTGCCGGCGACAGCGCTGCGCATCACCGACGGTCATGAGGAACACGTCGCGCTGCGCGAACTCGCGGTCGGTGACCGGGTCCGCGTACGCGCCGGCGAGGCGGTACCGGCCGACGGGCGGATCCACTCCGGCGCGAGCCGTTTCGATGAATCGCTGCTCACCGGCGAATTCGAGCCGGTTACACGCGGCGTCGGAGCCGACGTGATCGGCGGCAGCCTGAACACGGAGACACCGGTCGATGTCGAAGTGACCCGGATCGGTCAGGATACCCTGGTCGCCAGTATCGTCAGGCTGCTCGACCGTGCCCAGTCCCAGCGCCCACCGATCGCCCAGACGGCGGACCGCGTCGCGCGCTGGTTCGTGATCGGTGTATTGACCGCGGCAACCGCGACGGCGGCGTGGTGGTGGACGGTCGCGCCAGGCGAGGCATTCAGTATTACCCTGGCGGTGCTGGTCGTCACTTGCCCCTGCGCACTGTCGCTCGCCACCCCGACCGCGCTTGTCGCCGCGACTTCACGCCTGGCGCGCGGTGGCCTGCTGATTACGCGGGGGCGTGCGCTGGAGAGCCTGGCGCGCGCCGATCACATCGTTTTTGACAAGACCGGCACCCTGACCCGCGGCGTTTTGACGATCACGCGCGCCGAGACGATGGATCGTATCGACGCGCCCGAGGCGCGTGCGCTCGCGGCGGCGCTCGAAGCCCATTCGGAACACCCCATCGCGCGGGCCTTCGCGCCCTGGCACGATGGGCGCGAGGCCGAGCGGATCCATGTCGAGCGCGGCCGTGGCATCGAGGGCGTGGTCGCCGGCCGCCGACTGCGCCTCGGACGACCTGACTGGGTGACCGGCCTGGCCGGCGGCGGCGACACGAGCGGCGCCGAAACCATCGTGTCGCTGGGTGATGCCGACGGGCTGCTCGCCCGCTTTCACCTTGCCGACAGCCCGCGTGCGGGAACCGCCGAAGCGCTGAGCGCGATCACCCGGCTCGGTCTTTCCTTCGAGGTTGCAAGCGGGGATGCCGAGGGCCCGGTCGCTGCCCTCGCGCGGGATCTCGGTATCGACAACTGGCGGGCCCGGCAGACCCCGGGTGACAAACTGGCTCGACTTGAGAGCCTGCGCGCGGCGGGACACCGTGTCGTCATGGTCGGCGATGGCATCAATGACGCCCCGGTACTGGCCGCCGCGGACGTCTCTGTAGCCATGGGCGGGGGCTCTGGCCTCGCCGGCAACAACGCCGATATGCTGCTCTCCGCGCAACGCCCGGGCGATCTCGCGGCAGGCATAGCCCATGCGCGCCGAACGCTCTCCATCATCCGCCAGAATCTGGCCTGGGCCGCGGCCTATAATCTGATCGCGCTGCCACTGGCGGCGGCCGGTTTCGTCGCCCCCTGGATGGCGGCACTCGGCATGTCCGCGAGTTCGCTGATCGTGGTCGGCAATGCGATGCGCCTTGGGCGCGGCGATGCCCAGCCGGCACCGGATCGATCCGCGCCTGGGGAAGCGAAAGTGGAAACGGCCTGATGGAAATCCTGTTTGTCCTCATCCCGCTGTCACTGATCCTGCTGGGAATTGCGGTCTGGGCCTTTTTCTGGGCCGTGCGGAGCGGGCAGTTCGACGACCTCGACAGCCCCGCGTACCGCATCCTGCTTGACGATGACGAGCACCCGGACAAGCAGCCCCGGCAGGATCGTGAAGCCCCTGCCGATCAGCAGACCGATAGCGATCAGCGGTCGAACGACTCGTGATGACTTCGGATCCCACAACGCTGACAGCCGCATTCGTCGCCGGTCTCGCCGGCAGCGCGCACTGCATGGGCATGTGCGGCGGTATCGTCGCCTCGCTCGGGCTGGGTACCGCCGGCGAGCGCTCGGGGCCACTGCGCAGCCTGGGCTATGCCCTGCTGTACAATGGCGGCCGGATCGCCAGCTATACAGTCGCCGGCGCCATCGTCGGCAGCATCGGCATGCTCGCCGGCGGCAGCCTGCAGGCCCCGGGTACCGGGGTCGTGCTGCGGGCGATCACGGGCCTGGTGCTGGTCGCCATCGGCCTGCAGGTCGCATTCGGTCTGCGGCTGCTGCAGCCGATCGAGCGCCTCGGTTTCCGCCTGTGGGCGCGGATCGCCCCGCTGGCCCGCGGCCTCATGGCGCGGCGCGGTGCCCTGGCGGCGGTCGGTCTCGGCGCCCTGTGGGGCTGGCTCCCCTGCGGCCTCGTCTACGGCATGCTGTTCGCCGCCCTTGCGGCGGGCAACCCGATCGAATCCGGTGGCCTCATGGCCGCCTTCGGACTCGGCACGGCCCCGGCGATGATCGCCACCGGCGCGTTCGCGAGCCGCCTGCGCCGGTACACCCATCAGCCGGGCTTCCGCCGTGCCGCGGGTATCGTGGTGATCGGTCTCGGTCTGTGGACCGCGCTCGCGCCGATCATGATGAGCATGGCCGCTTCCGCCCACGGCACGCACTGAGTCGCCGCGCCCCAGACCTCGCACTGATCTCGAAATTGGCCATATTGATCGACCGTTACTGGCTATAGGCCTATAGCCGCCTGCCAGGTAACTTCCTCCCGGTACTCGCCTCGCGCGAATCGCAACCGGGACCCCTCCGATGAGCGAACAGCAGGATCTCCAGTCAAACTGGAACTACCCGAACCCGGTCCGGTTCGGACCCGGCCGGCTGAGCGAACTCCCGACCGCATGTCGTGATCTCGGTATCGAACGGCCACTGCTGGTCACCGATCCCATGCTCGCCGCCCTGCCGATCGTGCAGCAGGCACTCGACCACTGCAGCGGGCACGGTGTGCCGTGTGCGTTGTTCACCGAACTCCGGGCGAACCCGACCGAGACGAACGTGACTGGCGGTGTCGAGGCATTCCGCGCGGGCCAGCACGACGGCGTGATCGCCTTCGGCGGCGGCAGCGCGCTGGATACCGGCAAGGCGATCGCGTTGATGGTAGGCCAGACACGTTCCATCTTCGATTTCGAGGATCGCGAGGACTGGTGGACCCGCGCCAACGCCGACGGGATCGCACCGATCATCGCGGTGCCGACCACCGCGGGCACCGGTTCCGAGACCGGCGGCGGTGCCGTAATCACCGACGAAAGCGATCACACGAAACGCATCATTTTCCACCCGCGCATGATGCCCGGCCGGGTGATCAGCGACCCCGTCGTGACCGCCGGCCTGCCGCGTCACCTGACGGCGGCCACCGGCATGGACGCCCTGTCGCACAACCTTGAGGCGCTGTGCAGCCCCGTCTACCACCCGATGGCCGCTGGTATCGCGACCGAGGGCATCCGCCTGGTGCACGACTGGCTGCCGACTGCGTGCGACGAGGGCGAAAACATCGAGGCCCGGGCGCACATGCTGTCCGCGTCCAGCATGGGTTCGACGGCGTTCCAGAAGGGGCTCGGCGCAATGCACGCCATGAGCCATCCCTGCGGCGCACTGTTCGACACCCAGCACGGCCTCACGAATGCCGTGGTCATGCCCTACGTCCTCGAATTCAACCGCGAAGCAATCGAAACGCGCATGGAGCGCCTGGCCCGTTATCTCGATCTGCCCGCCCCGTCCTTCGAGGCGGTGCTCGACTGGGTCCTCGAGTTGCGACTCCAGCTGGATATTCCGCACACGCTCGCGGATCTCGGCGTAACCGAAGACGCCGTCGAGCGGCTCGCGGAAATGGGCGAGATCGACCCCTCGGCGGCGACCAACCCGATCCCGCTGAATCGGGACAACCTCACGCGCCTGTTCCGCGACGCGCTCCGTGGACGCCTGTCCCGGACCGGGCAACGCGGCGGCGCGCAAACGACAGGAGCGATCCGATGAGCGAGATCAAGGCAGTGACGTTCGATCTGTGGGACACGATCGTCCATGACGACTCCGACGAGCCGAAACGCCGTGAGCTCGGCCTGCGCAACAAGCGTGACGAACGCCGGCAACTCGTATGGGAGGCCCTCAACGCGATCGAGCCGATCGATTACGAGACGGTCAGTCTCGCGTATGACGTGGCCGATGCCGGGTTCAACGTGGCCTGGAAAGAGGACTCGATCAACTGGCGTCTGGAACAGCGGATCCGCGTCATTCTGAACGGCCTGGGTCGCTCGCTGCCCCAGGAGGCATTCGACCACGTCGTCGAACGCACAGGCGCAATGGAAGTCGAGGTGCCACCGGACGCCATCGAAGGCATCGCATGGGCACTCGGTGAACTCAAACAGCGCTACCACCTCGCGATCGTTTCCGATGCGATCGTCACGCCGGGCACCGGCCTGCGCGAGTTGCTGGCCCGACACGGCGTACGTGACCTGTTCGACGGCTTTGCGTTCTCCGACGAAGTCGGCCGCTCAAAACCCCATCGTTCGATGTTCGAGTCGGCGGCCGAGCAGCTCGGCGTCGAGCTCGACGAGATCGTCCATATCGGCGATCGCGACCACAACGACGTCAAAGGGCCCCATGCCATTGGCGCCAAAGCGGTGCTGTTTACGGCCACCCGCGACAACGACCGGGCCACCACGACCGCGGACGCGATCTGCGATCACCACTTCGACCTGCCGGCGATCATCGATCGGCTCGCACGACACTGAAGCGGGAGATCGAAATGTCACGCAATCTGCATTTTCTTGTGGTGGACGGCTACGCGAAGGCGGGACGCGACGATCTCGAGGCCGGCGGCGCGACCACCGCGGGCGTGCTCTATCGGCAGATGCTGCAACGCTGCGCACCGGGGGCGACTGCCGACATCATCTACCCGGCCGATCCCGACGCGGAACTGCCGCAAGGCGCCGCGATCGAGCAGTACGACGGCATCGCATGGACCGGCTCCAGTCTGACGATCTATGACACGGATGACCCGAAGGTCGCCAATCAGATCGAGTTCGCCCGCGCCGCATACCGTTCGCGCGTCCCGAGTTTCGGTAGTTGCTGGGCGGCGCAGATCGCCGCAGTCGCGGCCGGCGGGACCTGCGCCGCCCATCCGCGCGGCCGCGAGATGGGCATCGCGCGCAAGATCACGCTGAGCGACGCCGGTCGTGGCCACCCGCTGTATGCCGGCAAGAAGACGGTATTCGATGCGTACATCAGTCACGACGATGAGATCACCGCCCTGCCCGAGAGCGGCGTGCTGCTCGCGTCGAACGATTACAGCGACGTGCAGGCACTATCGGTCACGCACGAAGGCGGGCCTTTCTGGGCCGTGCAATACCACCCCGAATACGACCTGTTCGAGATGGGGCGGCTCGTCTACTGCCGGCGCGAAAAACTGACACGCAAAGGCTTCTTCCCCGATGTCGCGAGCGCGATCGCGTACGGCGAGGAGCTCGAGGCGCTGCATCGGGATCCCGCGCGCGGGGATATCGCGTGGAAGCTCGGCATCGACGCCGACGTCATGAATGAGGACGTACGCATCCAGGAGGTCCGCAACTGGATCATGTATCTCGTACAGCCTTTCGTCCGGGATTGACCGGGCGTCACCCCCTACCCGGTTTCCACTAACCGAGTAGTCCCCTCCCAGTCCCCTGTGGGCTTTTGCGGGCACCGGCGCTGTCGGTGCCCGTTTTTTTTACCCTGGGATCCCCTGCCGCCAGGGCAAGTCATTCCAGCCGCCCGGTGTCGCCGCCGTGCGCACGGAATCATCAACCAGTCACATCGGTATCCCCGACATTTCCCGTCCCCCCCGGTCCGAGTCGGAACGTACCCGAGACCGATCGGGTTTCCTTCACCGGCAACTCCACCACCGGAACCGAGCCCGGCCTGACTGTCACCCGGCGCCCGTTCGTAGCCGGTGACCAGATCGGATTCGCGAGACTGTCCTCGTTCAACTGGACGGGATAACTCTTGTGGGCCTCGAGATCATGCATGGCCATGCGCCCGTCCTCGTCAGTCACGCCCTCCTTACCCAGGGCTCCCTTCAACCGTGCACCCGGAACGGGTGTTTCATCGGCATCGAATTCCCCGTCGCCGTCGCTATCGACGAATGCATGAATCGCCAGCGCACCCTTTTCCGGCGCACGGGCGTCGGCCAATGTGTAACCATGCCCGCCGTCTGGTCCGAATCCAACGCTGTAACGGACGCCCACCGTCGGGCCCGTCCCGTCCCCCCCATCGGCCGTCAGGCTCAAACGGGCATTGTCCCACTCGCGGGTCACGTCAATGCCCGCGTCGGTGTGCCCGGTCTCGGCCGAATGACGGAGATCGAGTCCCGCCGTGGTCGTGCCAGAAAAACGGTACCGTGTACTCAGCCGACCGTCGGTTACGCCCGCGTCCTGCGCGTATCCGAGGCTCGCGCTCCAGTGGACGCTGTCGCCACCACCGACCGACCAACGGTCGCTCGCACCGAGATTCGCCGACCAGCGCCCGGTACCGCCGTCACGCACGCGGTAACGGACCTCGTTTTGCCAGGCGACAGACCCCGTGTTCCACCGTTGCGAGAGATCGACCTGATGGCGCCGCTCGCCAGCGACGGTCTCGGCGACCCCGTACCGTCCGCCCAGCCACAGGCGGCTGTCGCCAAGGGGCACGGGACCGCGCACGCTCAGATCGAAGTCTCCCTTGAGCGCTGCGTCACCGAAACCGACCCGCGGACTCGTGAATTCGTCGAACAGCCCCGCTCCGAGCCGAAACGTTGTCGATCCGATGCGCAGTGTCGAATCAAGGTCCATGGCAACACCGCCATTCTCCTGCGCCAGAATACGCAGGCGTGTCGCGGTCGGGCCCAGCCCCCCCGCGACACCAAGCAGTGCGTAGCGCGCCTGGGCCTCTCCGTCATCTGCCGGAAGGGCGATGGCCGCAGCCTCCAGCGATACGCTGCGATTCAGGCCATGCAACACGCGCACCGCTGTGCCTGGCTCGGTGTCCGCTGTTTCCTCCTCATCGTCACCGATCGACACGAAATCGCGCCCGGCCTCGATATGGTCGAGCCGCAGATGCGTCTCTCCTGGACGCGCCTGCGTCTGGCCGACATCAACGGTTTCGGTACGGACGCGCTTCTGGCCCTGAGGTCCGTAAAGCACGATGAGGAACCGGTTCGCGCCAGAACCCAGTTCCACGCCGTCGAACCGGTACCGTCCGTCGCCATCCACCTGCTGGAAGTCGATCAGGCGTCGATCACGATACAGTTCGACATCCCATCCGGGGGGACCCTCTCCCTTCAGGCTATGGCGATCGAACGCATCGCCGCGTGCGAGCGGAAAACTCGAAAGGGTGACTCCGCGACCGGCACCGAGACTCCCGACGCGCCCGACCGCTTCGCCGGATACGTCCCCGACCTCGACCAGCTCGAGACCACCCGGCATCGGCTCGTCACCCGCGAATCGGCGAAGCGTCAGGCGGGCATCGCGCACTTCGGTAGACATTCCGGACGATCCCGACGCGAAAAGCCCGCCGAAGACGTTCACGCCCGCAATTTCCTGCGACCACCGGAGTCTCTGGCGATTGGTCTGACCATCGGGCCCGGACCGGGCCTCCAGATCGATACCGACTACTGGCGGAGTGAACAAGCCATAACGATGCTTACGGACAGGGAGATCCGGCGCCTGCTCGCGTTGCCGCGCAAGCAGATCCTGTTGGCGCTGTTCCCGGACACGACGCTGCTGCGCCGGCAGCAGCGCGTCCGGCTCCACTATCAACTCGCGACCGGAACGCGAGACCGAGAGTTCAACAGGCCAGGCGTGCTCGAGCACGGACGGGCGGACATACAGTTCGCGCTGATCGGCGAGACGATCGGTCAGAAAGTCCGTCGATTCGAAGGACCGGACCTCGCCATCACGGGTTACCTCCCCTTCACGGGCATCGATGCGGTAACGACGAGAACGGTCGAGGAACCACCCCCTCGCAACCGCCCGATCCGGATCAAGCCCGACCGAAAACTCAAGCGCCATTGCGAGTTCCCGGACCGGGAGGAAGACATCGTCGCCGCGAGTCAGAGCCCCAACACCTTCGCTGATCCGGATATCGTCCGCGCGCACCGCCAGCGGGGTCGGATACGCCGATTCCGATGCCACCACAACCCTGTACGGCACCGGTCCGGCGACAAGGATCCCGACCATGAGCAGCGTTTTCCACCTACGGAACACGGTGCCTGCGGTCCATCAGGACAGGCGATGCTCCATCATCGGTCGCGTTGTACTGGAGAGCTTCCCGGATCACACGCGTGTTCGCATACACGCGCCGGTCGCCCCAACGAGCGAGGGTCACGGTGAAACGCGGCCCGCGGAGTGGCTCAGTCACCGTCGACATACTCAACGACCGGGGACAGGTCGTTTGCCAATGCGGGGCATTCGCTTCGGTCAAGCTCTCGAATGTCATATGGAGGCCGGACAACCGTCGCCCGGATATCGTCGATACGTTGAGAAGAGGATGGAAAGGCGAAGGGTACCTGGATAAATCGCGCGGACGAGGGGGTATCGGATCGACGAGGTCAGTGAGCCGATGAGCAACGGGTTATCCGATTGCCGCGGTCTGTGGACCGATAGACGGACCAGAGACAGCGGTCCAAATCCTTACCCGGCGTCCCGCGATCGCAGGAGAACCGACCGGCTTGCCGCACGAGGACGTGGCTTCGCGCCCGGACCTGATGCGAGCTATACAACGCAGCGGAGCTCGTGGCGCGCGCCCATTGGACAACCTTTCCCGATCTGGCGGAGACTGTGCGGATGCGATCGTTCTCGGCAAGACCCTCGGATGGTTTCGCGGGCTCGTGGCTCCGGGCCGACTACTCCCGTGACCACGGCGCCACGGGCGAAGCATGAAAATCATCGCCCGGCTGAACACCCCAAAGGTTCGCCGCTTTCTGCTGCTGACGCAGGTGATCGTCGCTCCCGTGGGCCTCGTGATCCTCTTCTGGCTGCTGATGAGGGAACTGCCACTGGTCGCGCTGCGCGAAGCGGCCGTTGCCGTCGCCGGTTCGTTCGCCGCGGCCCTGCTCGGATACAGTCTGTTCGCGATCCGCCTTTCACGGGTGCTGGACGCGTTCTCGATCCACATACGGCGGACGAGCCTGTGGCGTATTCATCTGACATCCCTGTTCTATTACTTCTTTCTCCCTGCCGGCATCGGCTACGACCTTTCCAAGGTCGCGAAGATCAAATTGCAGGCTCGCGATACCAGCGCCATGCACGTCACCGCGGCCATCGCCGCCGAGCGCGCGGCCGGTGGCGCCGGGGTATACCTCCTGCTGCTCGCGACCCTGCCTTTCACGGAGCTTGCGGCGGACAGCCGATTCGAATGGTCGACACCGCCGGCGTGGGCCTGGGTTCTGGCGCTTGTGGGCGGTGCCGCGCTGATATGGCTCGTCAGCGTGATCGGACGCCGCAGCCATACCTTTCGGGTCGCGCCACTGGTTCCCGCGGTGCTCGTTTCCGCCGTGGCCCACCTGCTGGTCGCGGCGGCCATCTGGTTCGTGGGCCGAGCGCTGGATATACCGATCGGTTTCCCCGAGATCGTCGTCGCCCTGGCGGCAACGCTGCTGCTCCAGCTCGTCCCCGTGAACCTGCTTGGCGTTACTCTGGGAGAGGTCGCCGCTGTCACGGTCTATCTCGCCTATGGCCTCGATGAACCCGCGGCCCTGCTGCTGGCCACCGTCGCGTACTCGCACCGGCTGGTCCCCGCCATGCTTGGCGGCGCCATTGAAGGGGGGAGCGCCATACTGGCGCTGCGCCACCCCGCAAGCCCGATCGGGAGCCTGCACGAGGTCGATCAAGCGGTTCGCGATTGATCGCGATGCCCCTATGGGACGACCGGATCCCATCGAAGGAGCCCGGCATGCCAAACGATGATTCCCCAGTCTTCATCCAGTCCCTGCTGGACCCCACTGCCTATCCGCATCCGGTGGATCGGGTGGATATCGTGGAGACCCACATCTCATGGGTACTACTGGCGGGCGATCACGCCTACAAGTTCAAGAAACCGGTCGATTTCGGCTTTGTCGATTTCAAGACCCTGGACCGCCGGCGCTTCTACTGCCGCGAGGAACTGCGACGGAACCAGCCGCTGGCGGCCGAGCTCTATGAGGCCGTCATCGCCGTCTGCGGCGACCCCGACCGCCCGGTGCTGCACGAGGACGGCCATGAGAGCGGCGAGGCGTTCGAATACGGTGTGCGGATGCGGCGTTTCGAGAGTGCCGACCAGCTCGATCACCGGCTCGCCGCCGGCCGCGTGACCCGTGCGGAAATGAGCGATTTCGCACGGCGCCTGGCGATGTTCCACGCCGAAGCCACACGGGTCGACCCGCAGTCCGCATGGGGGACACCCGGGACCGTAATGGGTGCGGCGCGGGAAAATATCCAACAGATCGAGTCATTGCTGCAGCGACAGCCGGAACTGGCGCCGCGGCTGGAGCCGGGTGTGCGCGCGGTCGCGAACTGGACCGAGACGACCGGACAACAGCTCGAACCAGCCATCACCCAACGCCGTACCGACGGTTTCGTTCGCGAGTGCCACGGCGATCTCCATCTCGGCAATCTCGTCCGGTACCGGCATCGTGTAATCGCGTTCGACTGTATCGAGTTCAACCCTGCTTTCTACTGGATCGACACGATCAATGAAGTCGCGTTCCTGGTCATGGATATCGCCGATCGCGGACGCCCGGAACTCGCCCGGCACGTCCTGAACCACTACCTGGAGTGGAGCGGCGATTACGACGGCGTTGCGGTGCTGGATTTCTATCGCGTGTACCGGGCCATGGTGCGTGCCAAAGTCGCGGGGCTGCGCAGTCTGCAGATGCAGGCGGAACAGGCGGAGGCAGCCACCACGGAGGTCGCGGGCTACCTCGAGCTCGCCGAGGGCCTGCTGGCACCGCGACGCACCTGGCTGGCGATCACGCACGGGCTGTCCGGATCGGGGAAGAGCCGGATCAGTGCTGAACTGATCGAGGCGGGCGAGGCGATCCGCCTGCGCTCGGACGTCGAGCGCAAGCGCCTGTACGGCCTCACGCCGGACGACAGCAGTGATTCCGGCGTGGCCGCGGGGATCTACACCCCCGAAGCCGGACGGCGTACCTATGAACGGCTGCTCGAACAGGCGCACCGGTTGCTGGATGCGGGCTGGCA
>Ga0075106_1000394_pt1 | contig 23388 bp, 20 predicted proteins | sample AntDeeMetag02WF4_FD_69796 | JGI IMG/M metagenome (GOLD analysis project Ga0075106, IMG submission 69796) | Saline lake microbial communities from Deep Lake, Antarctica - Antarctic Deep Lake Metagenome 02WF4 | ecosystem: Environmental > Aquatic > Non-marine Saline and Alkaline > Saline | place... | reverse complement strand
GCGACGATTTCGGACCCTTCGGTGAGGCGCTTGACGTTGCGCGCGCTCGCCGACTGGCCGTCGTGGGGCCGCACGCGCTGGATGTTCGGGTCGCAGTTCGCCGTCGTCGCCAGCGTGACCTCCGTGGTGAGCGCGCCCGCGGCGTCCGCCGCGCGGAGCGCCCGCTCGGCGTCGAGGAGGGCGAGCGCCGCCAGGGCCGCCGTTAGCTGCGTGCCGTTGATGAGCGCGAGCCCCTCTTTCGCCTCCAGCGCGACGGGTTCGAGGCCGACGCGAGCGAGCGCCTCCTCGCCTGGTAGACGTTCACCACCCACCACAGCAGCCCCTTCTCCGATGAGCACGAGACTCGTGTGGGCGAGCGGGGCGAGGTCGCCGCTCGCGCCGAGACTCCCGCGGGAGGGCACGACCGGGTGGACGCCCTCGTTGAGCATCGCTGTGAGCAGGTCGACGACCACCTCGCGGATGCCGGAGTAGCCCTTGACGAGCGCGTTCAGTCGGGTGAGCATGAGCGCGCGAACCGCCTCTCGTTCGAGTTCGTGGCCCGCGCCCGCGGCGTGGCTCCGCAGCAGGTTCGTCTGGAGCGCCTGGAGGTCCTCGCGGGGAATCTGCGTGTCGACGAGTTGACCGAAGCCGGTGTTCACGCCGTAGACGGCCTCGCCCGACTCGAGGACGTCCGCCACGCGCTCGCGGGAGCGCCGGACGTCCTCGCGAGACTCGTCGGCTATCCGGACCGTGGCGCCGTCCCGGGCGACAGCCTCGACGTCCTCGGGCGTCAGGGTCTCGCCGTCGACGACGACCTCAGTCACGCACGACCTCCCCGTCCTTGAGGACGGTCGAGACGGCGTTCACGCCGAAGTTGTACGGGACGTGAACGTGGCTCGGCCCATCTACGACGGCGACGTCACCGGGCGCTCCCTCGCGGAGCGTCCCCGTGCCGTCCGACCGGTCGATGGCGCGCGCAGCGTGGGTCGTCGCCCCGAGCAGCGCGTCCGCGGGCGTCATCCGCATCCCGTTGCAAGCCAGGGCGACCGCGAACCCCATGCTCTGACTGTAGCAGTTCGGGTTGAGGTCGGTGGCGAGCGCGACCGGCGCTCCCGCCGCCTGGAACTGCTCGGGGTCTGCGTAGGACTCGCCCAGCGAGAACGCCGTGCCGGGGAGGAGAACGGGTGTGACGCCCGCGTCCCCGAGCGCCTCGGCGTCCTCCTCGTTGGCGTGCAGCAGGTGGTCGGCGCTCACCGCGCCGAGTTCGGCGGCCAGCTGGGCGCTCCCGAGGCGGGTGAACTCCTCGGCGTGAATCTTGGGTTTCATGCCGTGCTCGCGGCCCGCTTCCAGGATGCGTCGGGACTGCTCGACGGTGAACACGCCCTCCTCGCAGAACACGTCACAGAACGCCGCGCTACCGCGTTCGGCGGCCGCTGGCAGTTGCTCTTCGACGACCTCGTCGACGTAGTCCGCGGCGTCCATCCCGTCCGGCGTGGCGTGGGCGCCCATGAACGTCGCCACCACGTCGACCGCGTGGTCGGCGGCAGCGCGCTCGATGGCGTCGAGCATCCGGAGCTCCGTCTCCGTGTCCAGCCCGTAGCCGGTCTTGACCTCCGCGGTGGTCGTGCCGTGGTCGAGCATCAGGTCCAGTTGCTCGGTGAGATTCGCGACGAGTTCGTCGTCGCTGGCATCGCGGACGGCTCCAACGGTGCGGAGGATGCCGCCGCCCTCCGCGAGAATCTCCTGGTAGGGCTTCCCGCGGAGCTTCTTCGCGAACTCGTCGGAGCGGTCGCCCGCGAACAGCGCGTGGGTGTGTGGGTCGACGAACCCCGGAATCACCGTCTTCCCGGACGCCTCGACGGCGGTGTCGGCGTTCTCCGCGGGGTACTCGCGGGTCACGTCCTCGCTGGCGCCAACCATCGCGACGCTCCCGTCGACGACGGCTACTGCGCCGTCCTCGTAGCTCCGGAGGGCGCCCTCGTCGTCCGGACCGACGACCACTTCGGCGGCGCCGTGGACGACCGTCTGCAGGTCAGCCATGGTAGCCTCCGAGGAAGTGCGCGATCGTTCTCGCGGCCGCGTCGACCGTGCGTCCCTCCGTGTCCAGCGACGGCGCCGTCTCGACGATTTCGAAGCCGGCGACCCGCGAGCGGCCAGCGATGCGGCGCACGAGGCGGAACAGTTCGCGCGGCTCGATGCCGCCCGGCGTCGGCGCGCTTGACCCCGGGTAAGCGGCGTCGAGCACGTCGATGTCCACGCTCACGTACACCTGGTCGACGTCGGCCATCGCGGCCAGCGCGGCGTCGAGCGCCCCGCCGGGGTCCGCGCCGACGGTCTCCGAAGTGACGACGCTGCCGCCCTGCTCGTCGATGTAGTCGGCGTACCGCGTGCTGGTCTCGAAGTGGCGCGCGCCGACGACGGCGAGCGCGTCGAGACCCTCATCGAACAGCTGCCGGTACGGCGTGCCACTGGACGGCTCACCCCGGACCTCCCGGCAGTCGAGGTGGGCGTCGAAACTCACGACGCCGAGCGACCCGCGGTCGAGCAGCGGGCTGGCGTTGGCGTACGACAGCGAGTTGTCGCCGCCGACGAAGACGGGGAACGCGCCCAGGTCGTGGACGCGGTGGGCGGCGTCCTGGAACGCTCCCTGTGCCTCCGAGACGCTGTCGGCGTCCACATCGACGTCACCCAGGTCACCGAGAGCGTTGACCGCTCCCGTCTGGAAGTGGTGGCTCTTCACGCCCGCGAGCGCCTCGCGGACCGCGGCCGGTCCGCCTGCCGCACCCTTCCGACCGATGACGGCGCCGTCGTACGGTTCGCCGACGAGTACGGCGTCGTAGTCCGTCGCCGTCTCGGGTATCGCGGCCTCTATCACGTCCCCGAACTGCTCGTCGTTCGGGTCCGACGACGTGCCCGCCCACTCGGGTGGTTCTGTGAGGTTCATCGGTCCTCCATCGGGACGTCGACGCCGGACTCGCGGGCCTCCGCGAGGGCCTCCTCGTAGCCCGCGTCGGCGTGCCGGATGACCCCCATCCCGGGGTCGGTGGTGAACACGCGCCGCGCCTTCTCGGCGGCGAGGTCGGTGCCGTCGAGGACGACGTGGTTGTTCGTGTGGAGCGCGTTCCCGATGCCGACGCCGCCGCCGTCGTGGACGCTCACGATGTCAGCGCCCGCCGCCGTGTTCAACAGCGCGTTCAGAATCGGCCAGTCGGCGATCGCGTCCGAACCGTCCTTCATGGCCTCGGTCTCGCGGTTCGGGCTGGCGACACTGCCCGCGTCGAGGTGGTCGCGGGTGACGACCACGGGGGCGCCGATTTCGCCCTCCGCGACGAGGTCGTTGATGCGCAGCGCGAACTTCGCGCGCTCCGTGAGGCCACCTTCCTCCTCTGTTTGGTACCCCAGCCAGCAGACCCGACTCGGGAGCCCCTGGAACTGAACCTGCTCCTGCGCGAGGTCGATCCAGCGGTGCAGCGACTCCTTCTCCGGGAACAGTTCCTTGACGGCCTCGTCCGTGCGGTGGATGTCTTCGGGGTCACCGGAGAGCGCGACCCAGCGGAACGGTCCCCGTCCCCTACAGAACTGCGGGCGGATGTACGCCGGGACGAAGCCGGGGAAGTCGAACGCCGTCTCCATATCGCGGTGGTCGGCGACCTGGCCGCGGATGTTGTTGCCGTACTCGACGGCGATGGCGCCCGCGTCCTGCATATCGAGGATGCCCTGGACGTGGCGCTCCATCGTGTCCAGGCTCTCCTCGACGTACGTCTCGGCGTCTCGCTCGCGGAGGTCGTCGGCCTCCTCGACGGTGTACCCACTCGGGTAGTAGCCCTCGAGTTCGTCGTGCGCGCTCGTCTGGTCCGTGACGACGTCCGGGACGAAGCCGCGGTCGAGCATTTCCTCGAGCATATCGGCGGCGTTCACGTGGACGCCGACGGAGTACGCTTCCCCGGCCTCCGCTGCTTCCTCGGCCTTCCGAATGGCCTCACCCACGTTGTCGGTCTTCTCCATGCAGTAGCCCGTCTCGATGCGGCGGTCGATGCGGTCCTCGTCGACCTCCGCAGCGATGCAGACGCCCTCGTTCATCGTCACCGCGAGCGGTTGCGCGCCGCCCATGCCGCCCAGCCCCCCTGTCACGACGATGCGGCCTTCGAGGTCTCCCTCGAAGTGCTGGCGGCCCGCCTCCGCGAGCGTCTCGTAGGTTCCCTGGATGATGCCCTGCGTGCCGATGTACGCCCACGACCCCGCGGTCATCTGGCCGTACATGATGAGCCCCTTCGACTCGAGTTCGTGGAAGTGCTCCCAGTTGTCCCACTTCCCCACGAGGTTCGAGTTCGCGATGAGCACGCGCGGGGCTTGCTCGTGCGTCTCGAAGACGCCGACGGGTTTCCCGGACTGGACGAGCAGTGTCTCCTCGTCGCCCAACTCGCGGAGTTCGCCGAGGATGGCGTCGTAGGCGTCCCAGCTACGGGCCGCCCGGCCCGTGCCCCCGTAGACGACGAGGTCTTCGGGCTTCTCCGCGACCTCCGGGTCGAGGTTGTTGTTCAACATCCGCAGGGCCGCCTCCTGTCGCCACCCCTCGCACTCCACGTCCGTCCCGGTGGGCGCGCCCTGATAGTCGCGCCACTGCTCGGACGGGTCGCCGACGCCGTGGTCGCCTTCGGTCTGCTGCTCCATGCCTCGACCTACGACCCCAGGAGGGTTTGTCGTTCACCCAGCATGTGAAGGGTCGTTTAAGAGAGGTGGCGCACTCGCTCCCCCTCCTCGCGGGCAGACCCCCAGCGCTTGCTTCCGTTCGTCGTTCCGGTGCGGAACACGTCGGCCAAGGGTAGAGCCCGAACACCACGACGTCACGCCCCGAACAGCAAGCCGACGAGGACGAGCAGTGCCGCGCTCCCGACGACGAACGCCGTGCAGACCAGCGCGACCGGCCGGGCGCCGGTGTTCAGGAGGTCTTCGACGTCCACGCTGAGCCCGAGGCCGGCGAACGCGACGAGGAACAGCCACTGGTAGGCGTTCGTCAACTGCTCGGTCGTCGTCGGGGAGACGAGCGCGGTGGACGTCAGCACCATCACGGCGAAGAAGCCGAGGACGAACTTCGGGAACGACGCCCAGAGCGCCCGCGGTGAGAACGCGCTAGCGCCGCGTTCGCCCTCCGCGTACCGCAGGGAGTAGACGCCGACCAGAACGCCGAGCAGGAGGTTCCGCGTGAGTTTCGTCACCGTCGCCCAGTGGCCGGCGGTCTCCGAGAACGCGAACCCGGCGGCGGTCACCGGCCCGGTGCTGAACATCGTGAGGCCCGCCCAGACGCCGAACACCTGGTCGGACAGCGACAGCACCGAGCCGAGGACGGGGTAGACGAACAGGGTGACGGCGTCGAACAGCAGGATGGTCGCGGTGGCGTAGGCGACGTGGTCCTCGTTCGCGCGGATGCTGCCGGCGACGCCCGCCACCGCGGAGACGCCGCAGATGCCGGAGCCCGCGGCGAGCAGCGCCCCGAGTTCCCTGGGCACGTCGAACAGCGTCCTGGATAGCGCCTCGACCAGCAGCACCATCCCGGCTGCAGCGACGACGACGAGCAAGGTGAGTTCGACGCCCGCGCCGAGCAGCGACTCCACGGAGATACGAGCGCCCATGAGCACGATGCCAGTCTCCAGCCAGAGCTTGTGCGTCGCGACCCCCGGGTCGAGGACGTCCGGGACGCCGACGACGTTGACCACGATGATGCCGATGGCGACGCTCGCCAGCAGCGCGTTCACGCCCGGGACGAAGAGCCCCGCCGCGCGAGCAGCCAGCGCGACCAAGACGAGCAGCGCGAGTCCGGGTAACCGTGCGACGACGGCGCTCGCTAACCCGGGCGCGTCGTCACTCGCCGCGGGCTGGTCGTCCACGGTCGTCACCAGGGAATCTGGTCGCCGGTGAGTGTGTCGTTCGTCATGGTTCGATTGACGAGTTCGCCTGGTCCGGCAAACCGGCCGCCGGACGGACATCTCTACGTCGAGGAAGGGGTGGCGCTCGTAATAAATTCCCCACTCCGGAGTGAGGAGGAAGGCCGTGGGGTCTCGGGGAGGAAGGTGAGCGTCTTCGGCAAATTCCGGGCCGCCAGATCTGGGAGGGTGAGATGGGTAAGTGGGGCCGCCCATGGTGAGGGGATTATATTACAACTAGATACCAAGAGGTAGCAGAATGTACGAAGCCACATTCCACATCAAGGGAAACGTGGCGTACGAGGGCGCGACGGCGGGGCGTGACGTCAGCATCGAACTGTGGTGTAACGACCACTGCGACCTCCTGTACGTGCGGGGGGACGCCGACGGCGAGGTCCGCCAGGAGGTCGAGCGTGCGGTGGGGGTGGAGGACACCATCCAGCGGGCGAACGAACAGATCATCATCACGGCGGAGTGCCTCCAGCCGTACATCGAGGACAACATCGAGGGCTACCTCTCGAAGCACGAGTGTCTGTTCCTGCCCCCGCTGCGCTACGAGAGCGGGGGCAAGGTCGTCCGCGTGCTCACCCTCGAGTCCCGGAATCTCACCGAGTTCTACCAGGACGCCCAGGAGTCCTTCGACGTGACCGTGCGCTCGAAGCGCGAGATCGACACCGTCACGCAGGACCACCCGATGCTCTCGATGGACCGCGTGATGCCGAGCCTCTCGGACCGCCAGGAGGAGGCTGTCGTCCTCGCCTGGGAGGCCGGCTACTACGAGATTCCGCGCGGCGCGACCACCGAAGAACTCGCCGAAGAGATGGACATCGACCGGCGGACGCTGGAGGAGCACCTCCGGCTCGCGGAACAGAAGCTCGTCGGCACGCTCGTCGAGCAGTTCCTTATCTGAGCTACCGTCGCCGCCTCGCGACGGCGGGCGTCCCGGACGAGTACGTGGTCGGGATTCCGCGGGTCGTCGCGACAGTGGCAGGTCTCCTCGTCGCCGCGGCGTTCGCTGTCGGCGGCCTCCTCGGCAGTGTCGTGGCACTCGGTCGCCGGCGGTAGGGGTTGAGAACGACCGGGCGTCCCCGCGGCCCCGGCGCCGGGGTATCCGCGTGGGAGAACCCGGACAGGACTACGCCGAAGCACAGATACTTGTTCGACAGCGTCCAGAATCTGCCAATGACAGACGAGGCGGGCAGTGACTCCTCGGGCGTGACGACCCGGGCTGCCCGCAGCGAGCGGGAGCGCTGGATACTCGTCGGCGGACTGAGCCTGATATCGGTGGCGCTCTCCGCGAACGAGATCGTGCCCGCGAGCGTCACACCGCTCATCCGTGCGTCGATGGGCATCGACGCGACGAAAGCCGGTCTCGTCGTGGGGAGCATGTTCGGCGCCGCGGTGGTCGCCAGCCTCCCGGTCGGCGCGCTGCTCGACCGGACGAACTCCCGGGTCGCCATCGCTCTCGCCATCGCGGTGTCGCTCGTCGTCGGCGTCTGGGGGTGGATGGCGGCCGAGCGCAACGCCTACTACCTCCTGATCGCGTCGCGTCTCGTCGGTGGCGCCGCGTTCGTCACTATCTGGAACGCTGGCATCGACATCGTCAGCCGCGCCGTCGAGCCGTCCCGCCGCGCGACGGCGGTCGGCATCTTCACCGCGAGCGGTCCAGTCGGGTTCGCACTCGGTCAGGGCGGCGGCCCCACGATAGCCGCGCAGTTCGGCTGGCCCGCCATCTTCCTCGTGTTCAACGCGGTCCCGCTGGTCGGCCTGGCGATGTACTGGCCGACGAGTCGCGGCCTCGGGCGCAGCGACGCTGGCGCCGCGCCGAGCCTGGCGGAGTTTGGGAGCGTGCTCCGCGACCGGAGCGTCTGGCTGGTCGGCGGTCTGGGCTTTCTCGCCTACTCGCTCTACCTGTTCGTCAACAGCTGGGCGCCGTCGTACCTCACGGACGAGGTCGGTCTCGCGATCGGTCTGAGCGGACTGCTCATCGCGGTGTTCCCGGCCGTCGGCATCGTCTCCCGCGTCAGCAGCGGGCTGCTCTCCGACCGCCTGTTCGGTGGTCGCCGTCGGCCAGTGCTCCTGCTCTCGTTCCTGTTCACCGTACCGGCGCTCATGGTGCTGGCGACGCTTCGGTCGGTCGCTGCGCTCGTCGTCGCGCTGCTCGTCGCCGGCTTCACCATCCAGTTGACGCTCGGCCTCTCGTTCGCGTACGTCCGCGAACTGGTCGACAGGCGCGTCGCCGCCACCGCGGTGGCGTTCCAGACCACTCTGGGTCTCGCCGGCGCGTTCGTCGCCCCCATCGCCGGCGGCGCGCTCATCGAGGCGGCGGGCTACGAGACGGCGTTCCTGGTCGGTAGCGGACTCGCTCTCGTCGGCGTCGCGTTCGTCTGGGTCGTCCCGGAGTCGTGAGTCGGGGGTCGGACCCGGTGGCCGCTACAGGTCGAGGAACTCTTCGGCGTTCTCCCAGAGCAGTTTCCGGTAGACGTCCTCGGAGTAGTCGGTGTGCTCGCCGAGCGAGTCCAGCCACTCACCGGGCCGAATCATCGGGTAGTCCGTGCCGAACATCACCTTGTCGCGGAGGACGGTGCCGGCGTAGTGGAGCACCTGTTCGTCGATGTACTTCGGGAGCCAGCCGGAGAGGTCCATGTAGACGTTGCCCTTCTGCTGGCAGATGGCGAGTTGCTCCTTCTCCCAGGGGAACGCGGGGTGGGCGATGAGAATCTGTAGTTCGGGGTGTTCTGCGGCCACGTCGTCGAGGAGCATCGGGTTTCCGTGCTTGACCTTCAGCCCCCGACCGCCGGGCGCGCCGGCGCCGAGCGTGGAGTTCCCGCCGTGGAAGACGCAGGGCACGCCGAGGTCCTCGATGGTGTCCCAGAGTGCGTCGTGTTCGGGGTCGCTCGGGTCGAAGCCCTGGGCGATCTGCTGGAACTTGAACCCGGAGAGGTCGAGGTCCTCGACGGCGCGGACGGCCTCCTCGACGCAGTCGTCCTTCAGCGGGTCGACGGACGCGAACCCGACGAAGAACTCGGGGTGGTCGTCCCGCACCTCCGCGACGTAGTCGTTGGGCACGGGCGGGTTGCCGGTGTTCGTCTCGGCGTCCCAGCCGAGGAGGACGGCCCGCGAGACGCCGGCGTCGTGGTACTCCTCGACCATCTCCTCGTAGTCCCACGTCTCCATCTCGGAGCCGAACTTGCTCGCGGCGTCCTCCATCATCTGGCCGCCCGCGTCCTCGAGGAACTCCCGGGTGGGCTGGTGGGCGTGGGTATCTATCGCCCGGGTCTCCGCGAGCAGGTCGTCGAGCGCGCTCATCGGTCGCGCTTCACGAGGAACTTCATGTCCCCCGAGAAGACGGTCTCCCCGTCGCTGTTCGTCATCTCCGTGTCGATGACGACGAGGCCCGCGTCGTCCCGCGAGGAGAGTTCCTTCGTCTTCGTGACCTCCATGTCCAGGGAGATGGTGTCGCCCATCGCCACCGGCGCGGGGATGTCCATGTAGTTCATCCCGAGGAACGCGATGACGCGGCGCTCGAGGAAGCCACAACGGTAGACGAACCCGGTGGCGAGCACGAACGTCATCGGGCCGTGGGCGACGCGCTCGCCGAACTCTTGGTCGGCGGCGTACTCCGCGTTGGAGTGGAGTTCCGTCCAGTCCCCGGTGAACATCGAGTGGAACGTGAAGTCAGCTTCCGTCACTGTGCGGCCGACGCTCTCGAACGTCTCCCCCTCCTCGAACTCCTCGAAGTAGTGGGGTTCGTAGCTGTACGCCATACTGAGAGAGGTCGCTCGGACGACAAATAATTATGCCGAGTCCCAGCCGTAGACGCGGGCCGCGTAGATGCCGAGGAGCCAGGAGACGGCGAACGCTACGGCGCCGGGCACGAACCCGTCGAGGAACGCCCGCAGTCCGTTCGCGAGGAAGAGGTAGCACGCCACGAGCGCGAGCGAAGTGACGAGCGCCCACGCGACGCCCACGACCCGCCGCTCGTAGGCCCGCGGCCACTGGTTCTCGTAGATGTTCGGCACACCGACGCCCGCGAGCAGGACGACGAAGTAGGCGTCCACGGAGTCCCCCCACGTCTCGAAGGCGACTGCGCCAGCGACCAGTGCGACGGCGATGGCTCCGGTGGTCACCGCGAACTCCACGCTTGTCAGCCACGAGCGGAATCTGCCGGCGAGCGTAGCCATGCCACCACGCCGCACGGCAGTCACATCAACGTTCCGACAGAGGCCGCGGTTCGGTCGACAGAGATTATGAGGGATGGGGGACAACTCCGGGACATATGCGAGACGCCTACGTCGTCGGCGCGGGCCAGACCGCCTTCGGGGCGTTCCCCGGGGAGTCCTACCGCTCGCTGTTCGCCACCGCCGTCGAGCGCGCGCTGGCGAGCGCCGACGGACTCGACCGGGCAGACGTCGACGAAGCGGTCGTAGGAACGCTCGGCGTCGGCGGCCGACAGATCGGTCTCTCCGGACCCGCCGTCGCCGAACACGCCGGGCTCTCCGTGCCGACGACCCGCGTGGAGAACGCCTGCGCGGCCAGCGGCTACGCGGTCAGGAACGCCGTACAGGCCGTGAAGTCGGGGATGGCCGATGTCGTCATCGCGGGCGGCTACGAGATGATGACGGACCTGAGCGGCGACGCCGCGAAGTACTGGCTCGGCGTCAGCGGCGAGACGGAGTGGGAGCGCCTCACTGGGACGACGTTCGCGGGCACCTACGCCCAGATGGCGAGCGCCTACGTGGACGAGTACGACGCCGCCGTCGACGACCTCTCCCGGGCGGCCGTGAAGAACCACGCGAACGCCGCGAAGAACCCCCACGCGCACCTCGGCTTCGAGTGCTCGCTCGAAGACGCGAGCGGCGGCGCGACGGTCGCGGACCCGCTAACGCTCTACCACTGCTGTCCGACCAGCGACGGCGCGGCCGCCGTCCTCGTCGCCAGCGAGGACGTTGCCGCCGAGTTCGAGGACACCGCGAGAGTCGCGGGCGTCGGCGCCGCGAGCGACCGCGTCGGCCTCTTCGAGCGGGAGAGCTACACGTCGATACCAGCGAGCCAGAACGCGGCGGACGCGGCCTACGAGATGGCCGGAGCGGGACCGGAAGACGTCGACCTGGCGGAGGTCCACGACTGCTTCGCCATCGCGGAACTGCTCGCCTACGAAGACCTCGGCTTCTGCGGGCGCGGCGAGGCCCCGGAACTGCTGCGCGAGGGCGTCACCGACGCGGACGGCGACCTCCCCGTGAACGTCTCCGGCGGCCTGAAGGCGAAGGGCCACCCCATCGGCGCGACCGGCGCCGGACAGGTCGTCGAACTGTGGAAACAGCTCACCGGGAACGCCGGAGAGCGGCAGGTCGAGGACCCGCAACTTGGACTGGCGCACAACGTCGGCGGAAGCGGCGGTGCGGCGGTCGTCACGCTCCTGGAGGGAGTCTCGTGAGCGAGCATCAACGAGCGAGCGAGACGTCGTCAGAGCAAAGCTCTGACGGAAGTCGCGTGAGCTTGCGAACGCGAAACCGACCGCGCAACGCGCGGGAGGGGAAGGCATGACTGCGGAGAACTCTGCAATCGCGGGTGTCGGCGCGTACGTCCCCCGGTTCCGACTGTCGGCCGCGGAGGTCGAGGACGCCCTGGGCCGGTTCCGTGCGCGCGGCGTCGATTCGGTCGCCGTGCCGGACGCCGACGAGGACGCGCTCACGATGGCCGCGGAGGCCGGCGAGCGCGCCCTCGACGCGGCGGGCTACGAGGCGGGGAGCGTGGACGCGCTGTTCCTCGCGTCCACGACGCTCCCGTACGACGAGGAGGCCGGCAGCGGCCGACTCGGTAGCCTGCTCGGCGTCGGGGAGACCACCCGAACGAGCCAGTTCGGCGGCAGCACCGCTGCGGGCGGGGAGGCGCTATCGGCGGCGCTCGACGGCGGTGGCGTAGCGCTGGTCGTCGCTGCGGACTGCCCGCAGGGGGCCCTTGACGAGGCTGTCGGGCACGCTGCCGGGGCGGGGGCTTGTGCAATCGTCTGCGCGCCCGACAGCCCCGGAGCCGTCACCGACCGCTCGTCGTACACCGCCACCTACCCAGGAACCCGGTTCAGGAAGCGCGGCAGCGACGAGACGACGGGACTCGGCGTGACCGCCTACGACCGGGAGGCCTACCGCGAGACCGTCGCGGGCGCCGTCGACGAACTCGGCGGCGCGAACGACCCGGACGCCGCGGCGCTGCAGGCCCCCGACGGCGACCTGCCGTACCGCGCCGCGAGAGCGCTCGGTCTCGACAGCGAGACGGTGGCCGCCGGCACCGTCGCGGATGAGGTAGGCGACGCGGGCGCTGCGAGCGCGCTGCTCGGCTTCGCCGACGCGGTCGCCGACGGTAGCGAGACGATACTGGTCGTCACGTACGGTAGCGGTGGCGCGGCGCACGCGTTCCGGGTTGAGGGTGGTGAAATTCCGGTCAGACGGACGGTCGCGGGCGACCGAGACCTCGACTTCGCGGCGGCCCAGCGGCGGTGCGGCGCGTTCGACTCCGGTGTCCCGGAGGGCGGCGGGGCGTACGTCAGTGTCCCGTCCTACCGCCGCACGCTCCCGCAGCGCCACCGTCTGGTGGCCGGACGCTGCCGGGCCTGTGGCGCGCTCCGGTTCCCGCCGGAGGGCGCGTGCACGGAGTGCGGCGCGAGCGAGGGCTACGACGACACACCGCTCTCGAAGCGGGGCACAGTGGAGGCGGTGACGACCATCTCGCAGGGCGGCGCGCCGCCGGAGTTCGTCCCGCAGCAGGCCCGCGCTGGGGAGTACGCGAGTGCCATCGTGGCGTTCGACGGCGTCGAAAGCGGGTCGGTGAGCGTCCCGGTGCAGGTCGTGCTCGCGGGCGACGACGCGCCCGGCATCGGCGACGAGGTGGTGGCCGTGCCGCGCCTGCTGTACGAGCAGGAGGGCGTCAGACGGTACGGCGCGAAGGTCGTCCCCACCAACGAGCGGCGGCGGTAACGACCGCGACCACTGCGAGCGAGACCACTCCGGCGAGGGTGAACAGACTGTCGTACCCGACAGACCCCGCGAGCGCCGCGAACGCGACGGGGCCGCTGGCGCGGCCGAGGAATGTGACGCTGTTGCGGAGGCTGAGCGCACCGGCGCGGAGGTCCGCGGGGACGTGGTCGGTGAGGCCGGCGTCGACGGACGGGAGTACGAGGCCGACGCCACCGCCGGCGATGCTCGCGCCCGCTGCGACGCCGACCGGGGAGACGGCGAAGGGGACGACGAGCAGTCCGACGGCGTACACCGCGATGCCCGCGCGAACGAGGGTGGCGTTGCTCGCCCGGTGCGCGAGGCGGCCGTTGAGCGCGGCGGCGGCGGTGGAGACGACCTCCGCGGCAGTGATGACGAGACCGACGACCACGGCGGAGGACGCGTAGTCGTCGACGAGGAGGAACGGGAGCGCGGTGAATATCGCGCCGAACAGGAGGAGTTCGGTGAGGAGGGTGGCGGCGTAGAAGCCGAGGGCGCCCGTCGAGGTCGCCACGCGCGCCATCGCGGCGAGGTAGCCCGGGCGCTGCGGGATACCGACCTCCGTCGGCAGGACGCGCCACGCGACGCCGGCGACGGGGAGTGCAAGCAGGTACGCGAAGAAGGGCGCGTTCCAGGCGACGCCGGCGAGCAGGCCCCCGACGACCGGGTAGACGGCGGCCGCCGCCGAGAGCACGGCGGTGTTCACGCCGAGGACCGCGTTCCGCTGGACACCCTCGAACGTGTCGCCGACGAGCGTCACCGTGGAGACGAACAGGCCCGCGGCAGCGGTTCCCTGAACCACACGGACGGCGATGACGGTCCAGAACGGCGGCGAGAGGGCGATGCTCGTGCCCGAGAGCGAGAAGACGACGAGCGACCCGACGAGCAGGCGGCGGCGGCCGTACCGGTCGGCGAAGGCGCCGAGGAACGGAGAGAGCACGATGCCCGCGAGGAAATACGTGGAGACGAGGAGGCTTGCCTGTGCGTCCGTGAGCAGAAACTGGTCGCGGAAGGCGGGCAGTGCGGGGCTGAGCAGTGGGACGCCGAGTGGCGCCATCGCGGTGCCGAGCAGCACCACCCGGACGGTGGGAGAGTCCCACGGGACGCGTTCGCTCACTTCCATGCCACACTGAGGCTGTTCGGCGCGGTCGGCGGAAAGGATGGTTACCGCCTGGTGACCAGCTACCCCGACGGGATACCGGAACGAGTTAGGGGCGCGGCCGTCGTAGAACGTGAGGGAATGACGCTACTGTGCGCCGACACGGTCGTCTGTGACGCCGAGTCAGTCGTCGAGGGCGGCGCGGTCGTGGTCGAGGGCGACCGCATCGCAGCGGTCGGGGACCGCGAGGACCTCCGGGAGCGCTACCCGGACCACGAGCGCGTGGAGTCCGACCTGCTGGCGCCGGGGCTGGTCGGCGGCCACGTCCACTCCGTGCAGAGCCTCGGGCGCGGCATCGCCGACGACGAGGAACTGCTGGACTGGCTGTTCGACCACGTCCTCCCGATGGAGGCGTCGATGGGACCCGAGGAGATGCGCGCGGCCGCCGACCTCGCGTACCTCGAACTCGTCGAATCCGGGACGACGACGGCCATCGACCACCTCTCCGTCTCCCACGCCGATCAGGCGTTCGAGGCCGCGGGGGACAGCGGCGTGCGCGCGCTCATGGGGAAGGTCCTGATGGACAAGGACTCCCCGGACGGCCTGCTCGAGGAGACCGAGGCCGCGCTCGACGAGACGGAGGCACTCATCCGGGAGTACGACGGCGCTCGCGACGGCCGCATCCGGTACGCCGTCACGCCGCGATTCGCCGTCTCCTGCACCGAGGAGTGCCTGCGTGGCTGCCGCGAACTCGCCGACGAGTACGGCGTCCGCATTCACACGCACGCCAGCGAGAACAAGGGCGAGATTACGACTGTCGAGGAGGACACCGGCAAGCGGAACGTCCACTGGCTGGACGAAGTTGGGCTGACGGGCGAGGATGTGGTGCTCGCTCACTGCGTCTGGACCGACGAGAGCGAGCGCGAAGTGCTCGCCGAGACGGGGACTCACGTCACGCACTGCCCGTCGTCGAACATGAAACTCGCCTCCGGCGTGGCGCCAATCACGGACTACCTCGACCGCGGAATCAACGTCGCGCTCGGCAACGACGGCCCGCCCTGCAACAACACCCTGGACGCGTTCACGGAAATGCGCCAGGCGAGCCTGCTCGGGAAGGTGTCGGACCTCGAGCCGACGGCACTCCCAGCGCGCACCGTCTTCGGGATGGCGACCCGGAACGGCGCGAAGGCCGCGGGGTTCGAGGACGTCGGCAAACTCCGCGAGGGGTGGACGGCGGACGTCGTCGGCCTGTCGACGGACAACGCCCGCTCGACGCCGGTCCACGACCCGTACTCCCACCTCGTGTTCGCCGCGCACGGCGACGACGTGTCGCTGACGATGGTCGACGGCGAAGTGCTCTACCGGGACGGCGAGCACGTCCGGATGGACGATGCGGCCATCAGGGAGCGCGCCAGCGAGTTCGCCGAGGGCTACTGAACTACCGACGTTCGTCGACCCAGTCGTCGAGTTTCTCGTTCGCGCGGTCGGGGTCCCTGTCGGCCCGCAGCAGTTCGTCGAGCAGCGCCGTCGCCTCCGCGGAGACCCAGCGGCTCTCCTCCAGACGCGGAATCAGCTTCGCGCGCAGCCAGTCGAGGGGGCGCTGTGGCGAGTACCACGCGTCGGCGGTTTCGGCCATCGTGTCGGTGGTGACGGCCGGGGCTAATGAACGCCGTGGCACAGGGGCTACGACGCGGGCGCAGGCGGGACCACGCTTTTCGGGCAGGCGCACAGTGGTACACGAGCATGACCGACAGCGAACCCGTGCAGTGTCCAATCTGTGGGTGGACAGGGCACGCGACCGACCTCGACGAGGAGGCCTGCCCGACGTGCGGGGAGCCGGTCAACGTCACGTTCACCTGACAGCCCCGACGCGTACTGCCCGAGGAACGGCCCGCACAGAACACCTTCTCCTAGCTTTTTCACGGTTCGTGGGGAAGGCCGTGGCATGAAGGTCGCAGTACTCGGCGCGGGCACGATGGGGCACGGCATCGCCCAGGTTGCCGCGATGGCGGGCCACGACGTGTCGCTCCGGGACGTGGACGCGGACATCGTGGACGAGGGCTTCGACGCCATCGAGTCGAACCTGGCGGGCGGCGTCGAACGGGAGAAGGTGACACCGGCGGAGCGGGACGCGACGCTCGACCGGCTCTCGGGGACGACCGACCTCGACGAGGCCGTGGCGGACGCCGAACTCGTCGTGGAAGCTGTCCCGGAGGACGTGGACCTGAAGCAGTCCGTGCTGGGCGAGGCTGAGAGTGCCGCACCCGACGACGCCGTGCTGGCGTCGAACACGTCGAGTCTCCCGGTGACGGAGCTCGCGTCGGTCCTCGAGAACCCGGACCAGTTCGTCGGCCTCCACTTCTTCAACCCCGTCCACATCATGGCGCTCGTCGAAGTGGTGGTCGCCGAGCAGACCAGCGGAGAGACGCTGTCGTTCGCCCGCGAGTTCGTCGAGGGCATCGACAAGACTGCCGTGGAAGTCCAGGACTCGCCCGGGTTCGCGTCCTCGCGGCTAGGCGTCTCGCTCGGCGTCGAGGCGATGCGGATGGTCGAGGAGGGCGTGGCCAGCCCTCGCGACGTGGACGCGTCGATGGAACTCGGCTACAACCACCCGATGGGCCCCATCGAACTCGGCGACGTGGTCGGCCTGGACGTGCGCCTGGACATCCTCGAACACCTCCGCGAGGAGCTCGGGGAGCGGTTCCGGCCGCCACAGATTCTGAAGCGGAAAGTGCGCGCAGGCAAACTGGGAAAGAAGACCGGCGAGGGGTTCTACGTCTGGGAGGACGGCGAGATAGGGGGAGTGAGTGGCGACCTCGACTCGAGCGGGCACGACGACGGAGGTGATGGGGCGTGAGCGACGTCGCCGAGACCGCGGCGGACTGTGAGTTCGTGGCTGTGACGGAGAACGACCCAGAGCACGTGACGACGGTCACCATCGACCGACCGGACGCGCGGAACGCGCTGCACGGGCCGCTCCGCGAGGAACTGAAGGCAGTGTTCGCGGCCGTCGACGAGAGCGACGCGCGGGTCGTGGTTCTCACGGGAAGCGACGACGCAGGGGCGTTCGTCGCTGGCGCCGACGTCAGTGAACTCCGCGAGCGGAACGCCGTCGAGCAGCGCCGAGCGAGCGAGCGGCCCCGCGTCTACGAGACGGTCGAAGACGTTCGCCAGCCCGTGATTGCCCGGTTGAACGGTCACGCGCTGGGGGGCGGTCTCGAACTCGCGCTCGCCTGCGACGTCCGGGTCGCCCACGAGCGGGCCAAACTCGGGAGCCCCGAGATCAACCTCGGCATCATCCCGGGCGGCGGCGCGACCCAGCGCCTCCCGCGAATCGTTGGGGAGGGGCAGGCGATGAAACTCGTGCTCTCCGGGGACCTCGTGGACGCCGCGGAGGCCAGGGATATCGGCCTCGTCGAGGACGTGTACGGCGACGACGAGTTCGACGACGCGGTGTCCGACCTCGCGGCGTCGATGGCCGAGAACAGTCCGGTCGCCCTGGCGTACGGGAAGGACGCCGTGCAGGCGGCCTCCCGGATGGACCTCGAGGCGGGCATCGAGTACGAGGCGGAGCTGTTCGCGCAGCTGTTCTCGACGGCGGACAAGGACGAGGGCATCGACGCCTTCTTCGAGGACCGGACCCCCGAGTGGCGTGGTCGATAACAACCCTTTCAAGCACGCCGTCCGAGGGGGAACCATGGAATGGGGAGCGGCCTGGGTCGCCGGATTGTTCGTCCTGGCGACGGTGCTGTCACCAGCAGCGGTCGCGACGACAGCGACGACACCGGACGGCGCGCTCGGGATGCCACAGGAGTTCGACCCGGACTCCGTCTCGCTGTCCGCCTCGCTGCAGGAGGACGGCGACGCAGCGTGGACGTTCACCTACCGGACGCGACTGTCTAACGACAACGAAACGGCGGCCTTCGAGTCGCTGCAGAACGACATCCGGACGAACACCTCCAACTACGTCGGACAGTTCGAGGACCGCATCACGGCGACGGTTGACGCGGCAGAGAACACCACGGGTAGACAGATGGCCGTCGAGAACGTCTCCGTCTCGACGCGCGTGAACAGCCTCAACGAGGAATCCCTGGGCGTCGTCACCTACCACTTCGAGTGGCAGGGGTTCGCGGAAACCGAGGAGAACGCCATCGCAGCGGGTGACGCCCTCGAGGGGTTCTACCTCGACAACGAGACGTCGCTGACGGTGTCCTGGCCCGAGGGGTACGAGACGGTCGAGGTGGCGCCGGAAGCGACCCAGCCACGCGAGAACGCCGTGCAGTGGCGCGGCCCGCTGGAGTTCGGCGACGGGCAGCCGAGCGTCGTCGTGGTGCCCAGCGCGACGACGACCACGGAGACGCCGACGAACACGACCGCCGGCCCGACGACCACGGGTGACGGCCCGACCACCGACAACGAGGGTGGTGGGCTGCTCGTGCCCGCGCTCGGCGGCGCCATCGCCGTCCTCCTGCTCGGCGGCGCGGGCTGGCTCTACTGGCGGCGCGAGACCGCCGACCGGGACGGTGGCCCGGGGGCAACGACGAGTCCCGACGACGGGAACGCCGGTGTGGCAGCAGCGGGCGCAGCGGACGACGAGCCGCCGTCGGAGCTGTTGAGCAACGAGGAGCGCGTCGAGCAGTTCCTCGAGTCCCAGGGCGGCCGCGCGAAACAGCAGGCCGTCGTCGAGGCGCTGGGCTGGACGGAGGCCAAGACCAGCCAGGTCGTCAAGCAGATGCGCGAGGACGACCGGCTCGACTCGTTCCGCATCGGTCGCGAGAACGTCCTGAAGCTCCCGGATGCGGACGCACCGGGCGAGAACAGCGACGAGTAGTCCCCGGCGTGTCGTCGCGTGGCACGGCGGGTCCGATACGGCACTCACTTGTACGGGCCGCAAATTTTGCGAGAGTATGACCGAGAGCGGCCCGCTGGACAACATGCTCGCGCAGATGGAAGAGGCCCGGGAGTACGTCGACATCGACGACGGCATCTACGAACGGCTGCAGTCCCCCGAACGCACACTCACCGTCAGCCTCCCCGTCCGCATGGACGACGGCACCGTCGAGGTGTTCGAGGCCTATCGCTGCCAGTTCGACAGCGCACGCGGCCCCTACAAGGGCGGCATCCGCTACCACCCGAGCGTCTCCCAGGAGGAGGTGTCGGCGCTCGCGGGCTGGATGACCTGGAAGACGGCGCTCGTCGACCTCCCGTTCGGCGGCGCGAAAGGCGGCATCATCTGCAACCCCAAGGAGCTCTCCGACGGCGAAATCGAACAGCTCACGCGCCGGTACACTGAGGGCATCCGGCGCATGATCGGGCCGGACACGGACATCCCGGCACCGGACATGAACACCGACCCCCGGACGATGGCGTGGATCATGGACACGTACTCCGTCTACCAGGGGTACGCGGTCCCGGAGGTCGTCACCGGCAAACCGACCGAAATCGGCGGTACCGACGGGCGCACCGAGGCGACCGGTCGCGGCGTCGCCATCATCACGGAGGAGACGTTCGAGTACTTCGACACCGAGGTGCGCGACGCCGACGTGGCCATCCAGGGCTTCGGGAACGTCGGCAGCGTCACCGCGAAACTGCTCGACGAGCGCGGCGCGAACGTCGTCGCCGTCTCGGACGTCACGGGCGCCATCTACGACCCGGACGGCCTCGACGTGGACGACGTTCTGGACTACGTCGCGGGCAACGCCGGCCGCCTCGAGGGCTACGACGCGGGCTCCATCTCGAACGACGACCTGCTCACCCTCGACGTCGACGCGCTGATTCCGGCGGCCATCGAGGACGTCATCACCGTCGACGTCGCCGAACGGCTCCAGGCCGACGTGGTCGTCGAGGCCGCGAACGGGCCGACGACGTTCGACGCCGCGAACGTCCTCGAGGAGCGCGGCATCCCCGTCGTCCCGGACATCCTCGCGAACGCGGGCGGCGTCATCGTCTCCTACCTCGAGTGGGTCCAGAACAGCCAGCAGTACTCCTGGGAACTCGAGGAGGTCCACCACGACCTGGAGGCCCGCATCACGGACGCCTTCGACGAGACGCTCGCCGCCTACGAGGAGAAGGAAATCCCGACGCTGCGCACCGCCGCGTACACCATCGCGCTCGAGCGCACCGCCTCCGCCCACGAGTACCGCGGCCTGTTCCCGTAACGCCGTCCCGGGATAGACCCAGAAGTTAACCCATAGAGCGTGGAACGCTGGGGCATGAGCTACGAGGCGGTGTTCGTCGACCTCGACGACACCCTCTACCCGTACCCCGAGTGCAACGAGGCCGGCAAGCGGGCTGCCTGGGAGACGGCCCGCGAACTCGGCTACGAGTGGAGCCGCGATGACTTCGAGGAGGTCTATCAGGCGGGCCGCCGGGAGGTCAAGCGCGAACTCGCTGGCACCGCCTCCGCCCACGAGCGGTTTCTCTACTTCAAGCGCGCCGTCCAGATGCACGCCGGCACCCACAGCGCCCGGGACGCGCTCGCGCTCGGTGAGGCGTACTGGGAGACGTACGTCGAGGAGATGGAGCTGTTCGACGGCGTCGTCGAGACCCTCGAATCGCTCCAGGCGTCCGGCGTGGACGTCGCCATCGTGAGCAACCTCACGACGCGCATCCAGTTGAAGAAGATAGAGCGACTCGGCATCGAGGAGCACGTCGACCTGGTCGTCACCTCCGAGGAGACGGGCCGCGAGAAGCCCAGCAGCGTGATGTTCACCCTCCCGATAGCGCAACTCGACGTCCGGTCGAGCGAGGTAGTGATGGTGGGCGACTCCCCGACGGCGGACATCGCTGGCGCCAACGCGCTCGGGCTGACCACGGTGCTGTTCAACAGCGACGCGACGGACCTCGACGAGCACCAGCGCCCGGACCACAGGATTGAGGAGTTCGGGGAGCTAACGGGTCTGGTACACTGATGCTCGCCCGCGAACGCGTCGCCGTCGTCGACCACGCACCGCTGCTGAGCGACCTCACGCCCGGCCGGACGGGGAACCTGAGCGTCCGCCGCGGCGACGAGTTCGCGGCCACCCCGACCGGCGTCCCCTACGACGGCTTCGACGCCAGCGACGTCCCAGTCGTCTCCCTCGACGGCGAGGTGGTCGCCGGCGAGATGAAGCCGACGAGCGAGGTACCGATGCACACCGGCATCTACCAGCGCCTCGACGCGGGCGCCATCGTCCACACGCACTCGACGTGGGCGACGACGCTCGCGGTGCTCGGCGAGGAACTCCCGCCCATCCACTACATGATCACCGCCGTCGGCCGCTCGGTGCCAGTCGCGGGCTACGCGCCCTACGGCACGGACGAACTCGCGAAACTCGTCGTGAGCGAGATGGAAGACGCCGACTCGAAGGCCTGCATCCTCGCGAACCACGGCCTCGTCGTCGTCGGTGAGGACCTCCCGTCGGCCGTCGAGAACACTGTCCACGTCGAGAACCTCTGCCGGCTCTACTTGCAGGCCCGCGAGCACGGCGAGCCGAACCGGCTCTCAGACGACGAACTGGCGACCGTCGAGGAGAAGTTCGAGTCCTACGGGCAGTAGACGGCCTCGCACTCCCCTCCTCCTGCCTGTCGGCGAGCCGACCTGTACAGTTATACGTCGCGGGCCGTCACTCGGGAGGCATGGACGAAGTCGACACCCTCCGTCGCGGGCTCGTGGCGGCAGTCGTCGGCGGGGTGACGGCCGGCGGCTTCTTCACGCCGGCCGCGAGCTACCTCGACCGGTTCGCGCCGCTGTCAGGGGACGTCTGGCGGTCGACGACCGACGAGACCCCCGACGAAGTGGAGAGCCCGTACGGCTCCGCGACCCTCCAGTACGACGGGCACCGCGTGCCCGAGGTGCGCGCCGACGACGAGCGCGCGCTCTACTACGCGGTCGGCTACGCCCACGGCACCGACCGGCTGTTCCAGATGGACCTCCAGCGCCGCCTGATGCGCGGACAGCTGTCGGCCGTCGTCGGCGAAGCGACCCTCGACTCCGACGAGTTCCACGTCCGGATGGACTTCGCGCGGGCGGCCGACGCGAACTGGACGGCCCTCCAGTCCCGGAATCCCGAGGTCGCCGGGATTCTGGAGGCGTACACCGCGGGCGTCAACGCCGCCCGCGACGACCAGCGCTACCCACTCGAGTTCGAACTGCTGGACTACGAACCGGCGCCGTGGACGCCGGCGGACACGCTCATCCTGCAGTTGCAGATATCGTGGACGCTGACCGGAAGTTTCGAGACGCTCCGCCGCGCACGCCTCCGAAACGCGCTCGGTGACGGCTACGAAGAACTGTTCCCGCGGCGACTCGACCACGACAGCCCGATTCTCCGCGACGCGGACGCCGGTCCCGTCGACTCGCTCACGGGCGAACTCGGCGACACAGGCGGGAGTCCGGGTGCGGCGCTCACGGACTGGCTCTCGTCGTTCGAGTCCCCGGACGGCGTCGGGTCGAACAGCTGGGTCGTGAGCGGCGACCACACCGAGAGCGGCGCGCCCATCGTCGCCAACGACCCCCACCTCTCCCTGCTCGCGCCCCCGGTCTGGTACCAGCAGCACCTCGACGGCCCCGAGGACTGGGTTCGGGGGGTGACGTTCCCCGGCGTGCCGTTCGTCATCATCGGCGAGAACCGCGCCGGTGCGTGGGGATTCACGAACGCCGGCGCGGACGTGCTGGACGTCTACGAGTACGAGACCGACGGCGAGCGCTACCGCTACGAGGGCGAGTGGCGCGAGTTCGACACCGAGGACCACTCCATCGAGGTGGCCGACGGCGAGGACGTCACCGTCACGAAGCGGAAGACGGTGCACGGACCCATCGTGGAGCGGGAAGGAGAGCGGGTCGGCGTCGCGTGGACTGGCCTCACCGCCACCGCGACGACCGACGCCATCCACGCGTACGCCCACAGCGACGGAGTCGACGACTTCCGCGAGGCGACGCGGCAGTTCGACCTGCCGACGCAGTGCGTCGTCTACGCAGACCGCGATGGGAACACCTACTACAAGGTGACCGGCCGCATCCCCGTCCGGCGCGTCGACGGCGAAGCGGTTCCCGGCTGGCGAGTGTTCGACGGCTCCGCGGGCGAGGGCGAGTGGGCGGGATTCACGCCATACGGCGAGTCGTCGTGGGAGGGCTTCGTCCCCTTCGAGGAGAAGCCCGGCGCCCTGAACGCCGGGTACGTCGCCACCGCGAATCAGCGCATCTTGGACGACCCAGAGTACTACCTCGGGGAGTCGTTCTCGGCACCCTTCCGCGGCGAGCGCATCTACGAGTTGCTCGACGAATGGACCGCCGCGGGCGACGTGACTCCTGAGGACATGCGCGACCTCCAGCGCGACGCTCTGGACACGCGCGCCCGTCGGCTGGTTCCGCGGCTCCTCGACGCCGTCGACGTCGAGAGTGCGGGCGCACCGTTCG
>Ga0075106_1000393_pt1 | contig 23418 bp, 20 predicted proteins | sample AntDeeMetag02WF4_FD_69796 | JGI IMG/M metagenome (GOLD analysis project Ga0075106, IMG submission 69796) | Saline lake microbial communities from Deep Lake, Antarctica - Antarctic Deep Lake Metagenome 02WF4 | ecosystem: Environmental > Aquatic > Non-marine Saline and Alkaline > Saline | place... | reverse complement strand
TCATGCGGCCCGCGACGGCTTCACGATGGAACGTCTCGAGATGCGGACCCACACGGGAACCCACATCGACGCGCCCCAGCACTTCGTCCCCGAGGGCAAGTCGCTGGACGACTTCTCCATCGAGACGTTCATGGGCGACGGTGTCGTCCTCGACCTGACGCCGAAGGAACCGGAAGAAGCGATCACGCGTGCCGACGTCGAGGCCTACGAGGACGAGATACAACCCGGGGACGTGGTCATGCTCCACACGGGCTGGGACGAGTACTACGGCCAGACGCCGGAGTACCTCTTCGAGTTCCCGTACCTGACGGGCGAGGCCGCCGAGTACCTCGTTTCCCTCGACCCGAAAGCGGTCGGCACCGAGGGCGCGAGCGTCGGCGGCTGGGCCGACGAGGCGCCGGCCCACGGCCCCGCGACAGACGTCCACCCGGCGGATTCACACCTGCCGCTCCTCGAGAACGATATCATCCCGATCGAAGAACTGCGCAACCTCGACGCCGTCCTCGACGGCGCCGACAGCCGCCGGGCGTCGTTCTTCTTCCCACCGCTGAACCTGCAGGGAACCGGCGGAAGCTCCGTCCGGGCCTTCGCTCTGGTGTAGAAACTGTCGCGAATCAGGCCATGTCGACCGCGACGGAGACGGCGTCGACCATGCTCTGTGGGGACGCTACGCCGTCCCCCGCGATGTCGAAGGCCGTGCCGTGGTCGACGCTGGTCCTGACGATGGGCAGCCCGATGGTGACGTTCACACCGCTGACCTCGCCGTCGGAATCGCCGCCGGTGAACCCGAGCATCTTGATCGGGATGTGGCCCTGGTCGTGGTACATCGAGACGACGCAGTCGTAGTCGCCGCCCGCGGCCTGAACGTAGACAGTGTCGGGGGAGTGCGGTCCGGTCACGTCGACCCCCGTCTCGGCCACGCGTTCGACGGCGGGTTCGATTGACTCGGCCTCCTCAGTCCCCAGGAGGCCACCGTCGCTCGCGTGCGGATTGAGGCCCGCGACGGCGATAGACGGCTCCGCTATCCCCAGGTCACGGAGCGCCTCCTCGGTGACCTCGATAGTCGACGCCACCGCGTCCTCGGTGACGAGGTCACACGCCTCACGGAGCGGGACGTGCGTGCTGACGTGCGTTACCCTGAGGTCGTCCTCGACCAGCATCATCGAGTAGTCCTCGGTGTCGGTGTGATCGGCGAGCATCCCGGTGTGGCCCGCGTGCTCGCTACCGGCCATCCGGGTGGCCTGCTTGTTGATCGGCGCGGTCGTGATGGCGTCTATCTCCCCGGCGGTCGCGAGTTCGATGGCCCGTTCGACGTAGGCGAGGCTGGCGGCGCCGTTGTCCTCGGAGAGGCTCCCGAACTCGACGTCCTCGACGTTGTCCACGTCCAGCACCGGGAGCACGTCTTCGCTCCCGTCCGCCTCGTCGATAGCGGAGACGGCCTGGACGGTCAGGCCCGGATCGAACCGCGACGTCGCCTCTTCCATCACGGACGCGTCGCCGATGACGACGACGTCGGCCTGATCGACTATCCTGGGATACGCGCCGACGATGACTTCGCTGCCGATGCCGGCGGGATCACCCATCGTCACACCGATGACTGGTCGTTCCTCAGGCATTGTCGTACCCAAGTCGGACGAGTGACTTAACGATTGCTGACTCGTCACCGAATCCGCCCGCTTTGGTGACGACGCTCGCGCCGTCGGCCGCGCCGCCGATGGCCGTCGAGACGGGTATCCCGGCCGCGACCTGTTCGCCGTGCATCCGGAGTCCGGTCACGCCGAGCCGGCCGAGCACGGCTTCGGCCGTCGCCCCGCCCGTCAGGAACAGATTGGCTGGTCCGACGAGCCGAACTGTCTCGTCGGCGCCCGCGGCGAGCGCCTGTCCTACTCTCTCCCGGACCGCTTCCTCCGAGAGGCCCTGGGACGCGCCCGCGGCCGTCGACTGCTCGACGTCGCTGGGGTCGTCGGCACCGAGCAACACCACCGCTCCCCGGTCTCGAATCGGTGCCGCGGCCCAGTCGGCGAGGGCCGAACCTGCAGTTTCCGGGTCGCTGACGGCCGCCTCCAGGTCTAGTTTTCGGCGCAGTCCATCGGGCACTCTCCGGACCTGTGCGAGCGTCTCCGGTGCGACGCTGCCCGAGACGCCGACGACGGGCCGCTCGTCCTGGTCGGCAGCGACCGGTTCTTCGGCCGATCCGTCGCCCTGCAGGACGACGTATTTCGCGAGTCCACCGCTGCCGACGAACGCGCACTGCCCGTCGACGGCGTCGGCGCCGGTAGCGATCGATTCGAGGTGTTCCTTGGCTATCGCGTCACAGGTGACGATAGTGGGGCCGCCGCTCGACTGGGACTCGGCGAAGGCGTCGGCGACGGCGTCCGGTCCCTTCGCAACGGCGTCGATACCGACGTGTTCGACGGGGTAGTCACTCCGGGCGAACAGCGCCGGGAGCGAGTCGTGGGTGGCGGGCCGGTCAGGGTCCTGGCCGGCGGGGGAGTCCGTTACCAGGCTGCCCTCGACCAGGTGGTACCCGCAGGCGGTCCGGCGGCCGTTGGCGGGAAACGCGGGTGCGACGACGACGAGCGACGGGTCGACCGCCTCGGCCACGGCCTCGACTTCGGCGACGACGTTCCCGCGGAGCGTGGAGTCGACCTTCTTGTAGACGACCGGTGGCTCGCGGTCGGCGAGTATTGTCTCGACCCGGTCGCGCGCTTCCTCGGGCGGGGCGTAGCGGGAGGCGGTGTTGTACACGACGACATCGTCGCCGACTGCGTCGGTGTCGGACGACAGGACCACTCGCGTGGCGTATCCGCGCCGGGCGAACTCGTGGCCGGTGTCGGTACTGCCCGTCAGGTCGTCTGCGAGGACGAGACACTGTGTCACGACGACATCACCGCGATCAGGCGGAACGAACCGTGGAGCGGGTACTGCTGTTGGAACTCGGTCATTGGTTCAGATGTGCGTCACGAGCGTGATAAGGGTTCGTTCTCGGGTAGAGGATTGTTGGTCAGGTCTCACCAGTCGCAGGAATTCACAGCGGCCAAAGGTGGCGTGGACACGGCCACCAGTCTTCATCATCGCCGACCGCGGTTCGGGAGAGACCTACGCTCATCCGGCGAAAGCCGCCGAGGAATCGACGATTCGACTGTGGCTTGGCGACCGTCGACAGGAGTCGATGACCGTCTATACGGACGGATTTCGGGCCTACAGCCGCTGGAAGGGGACGATGCATTCGACCGGTGGTACGTCGTCCACGGCGAAGGGGATACGCTGATGGAGATGTCCACGTCAATCCCTGTGAGAACCACGCGTCGATGGCGCGACGGAGGCTCTCGCCGCATCGAGGCGTCTCCGAAGATTAACACACACCGACCCACAGAGCACTCCAGCTTCGGAAACGCTGCCGCCACAAACCTGGCGACGAAGCGCTCGAACTCATCCTCGAAACCACGCGATGACGCTACTAACGATCGCTCACCCAGGAGTGTAGGCGCTTTCCAGGCCGCGAACCCGACCACGGGACAAGACATAAGGCCTCGTTCGACGGATAGTAGATAACGATGGAGTTCGTCTTTCCCGACCGCGAGCGCCTCGAAGCAGCCACCGACGCCAGTGTCGAGGACCTCCCGCGCGCCTACCGCGTCAGCCGGTCGCGCGACCAGCCCGCCGTCGACGACCTGGACGCCGCGACCGTCGCGGCCCTCGAAGACGTCCCGACACTCGATGCCCTCGACCCCGGCAGTTCGGTCGCTATCACCGCCGGGAGCCGGGGGATCCACGACATGCCGGCCGTCCTCGAGGCCGCTGTCGAGGCCCTGCAGGAGCGCGGCCTCGAGCCGTTCGTGTTCCCGGCGATGGGGAGCCACGGCGGCGCGACGGACGAGGGCCAGCGCGAGACGCTCGCCTCGCTGGGCATCACTCCCGAGCGCGTCGGCTGCGAGATCCGGTCGTCGATGGACGTCGAGACGGTCGGTACCGACTCGACGGGCCAGCCCGTGTACGCGGCCATGGACGCCCTGGCGGCCGACGCCGTGTTGCTGGCGAACCGCGTGAAACTCCACACGGACTTCCAGGCCGACGTCGAGAGCGGTCTCGCCAAGATGGCCGTCGTCGGCCTCGGGAAGCAACGCGGCGCGGAGAACATGCACAACGCCGCCCTCGACAGGGGGTTCACGGACGTCATCCCCGAGCGCGCCGAGATACTCGTCGACGAGACGCCGATAGTCGGCGGCCTCGCGCTCGTCGAAAACGCGGACGAACGGGCCGCAGCCGTCGAGGGTGTCCCCGCAGACGACCTGCTCGAGGCGGAACCGGCCCTGCTCGACCGTTCGGAGGCGCTGTTCCCCTCGCTGCCGATCGAGGACCTCGACCTCCTCGTCGTCGACGAGATGGGCAAGGAGGTGAGCGGCACGGGACTCGATACCAACGTCGTCGGCCGCGTTCGGTTCCACGGGCAGGACGAGCCGGAGACCCCGTCGATAACCCGCGTGTACGTCCGCTCGCTGACGCCGCCGTCCCACGGCAACGCCCTCGGGATGGGGCTGGCCGACCTGGTGCACGAGGACCTCGCGGCGGCCGTCGACTTCGGCGACACCTACGTGAACATCGTGACGAGCGGGGAACCGGTCCGGGCGAAACTCCCCTTCGTCGTTCCGAGCGACGCCACGGCGTTCGTCCTCTCGACGTCGATGACCGGCGTGCACGACGCCAGCGAGTTGCGGATCGCACGGATCGAGAACACGCTGGAGCCCGACGAACTGTGGGTCTCCGAACCGGTCGTCGAGGAGCTCCGGGACCAGGAGGACGTCGTCGTCCACGAAGACCGTCCCTGGACGTTCGACGACCACGGCGACCTCGCCATGCCGCTCGACCCGTGACCGTCGTGGAGGATAGTCGGCCGGCCGGGCCGTTCGCAGTGCGATGACAGGCTACTCGTCTGCCGGCACTGACTCGAACTGGTCCAGGTACTCGTCGACGAAGGTCCTGAGTTGATCGCGGGTCGGCCCGGTTCCGTTCCGGACGAACCACCCTGCCAGCGAGTTGCCGAGCACCAGGGCCGCGTCCTCGTCCACGTCGGTGAGCAGCCCGACCGCGAGTCCCGCGTTGAAGTGATCGCCGGCGCTCGTCGTCAGGACGGGATTCTCGACCGTCGGGACGGCAATCGACGCCGTCTCCGTCGCGGTGCTGCTCGCCGACCGGTCGACGCCGTGCCCGACGAACCGGTGCACGCCGAGGGCCTCCCGCGCGACCTGGACGGTCTCCTCGAACTCGTCCACATCGTCGCCGAAGACGGAGGCGATGACCTGGCACTCGGACCGATTCGCACTGACAGTCACCTCGACGACGTCGTCGAGGGCGGCGAACGCGGAGGCGCCGCCTCGCAGATCCGCGGGTGGGACGTGACGCAGGTCCGCGGGGTCGGCCAGGACGTGCTCTGGCGGCGACGAGAGGAGCGGCCACAGCTCCTCGCGGAGGCCGTCCAGGAGATCCGGAAACGAGGGGGTAACCGACCAGTATCCGAGCCCGAGGAGGCGACGCCCGTCGATCCGCTCCGCCAGGTCGGCGACGTCGATGCAATCACAGAGCGTCTCCCAGTCGAGCGTCCGGTAGTCGCCCGGCTGTGTCAGCATGAGTTTGCCGTCGTCGAACTCTACGGCGTCTGTCTGGCCCGGTTGGCCGATAGATACCTTTGGATACCTCTCGAACTCGTCCCTGAACACCGGGTCGATCGGTTCGCCCAGCGTCCCGATCATCGTGGGCTCGTACTCGAGCGTCCCCAGTGCTCGCGTGAGGTGGCACACGTGGCCGCCGGTCCGCGTCGCCTCTTCGGTCCACTCGAACGTCGCCGAACTCTTGATGTCGACCGATTCCTGGATCCGGTCGCCGACCGCCGCCAGCTCGGTGACGGGCGTGTACTCGGCTCCGTCCTGGCGCTCGTCGATAATCTCCCGGACGGTGTCGACCACGCCGTCGAATCCGAAGGCGACGGAATCGCCGCCGAGCGTCTCCGGTAGTTGGCGTTGACAACGCGATACGGCCCGCTCTATCTCCGGCTCTGGGCCCGTCATTGCGAAGGTAAAGCAGCCCGGGGGATAAAAAATTGATTACCGTCCCGGAGCTCCGACTGGTGCCGCTATCCTCCTCTCATCACCTGCCAGAACCCCATCGCTTTGCTGTGCGTAACGAGATTGGAAATGTATACAAAAATTTTTCTTCTGCTACTACTCACTTTAATGATTATTCAGCCTGAACCGCTACTCGATCTCCGTCTGTCGCTGTGTGGTCCGAACCACCGGAGTATGGCCGCTCTACACCCATCTCGCCGACTCACTCCTCGAACGAGACTCGCCACTGGGCGATTCGCAATTTATCGCAGCAAATGCTGTTTTGAGCCGTCCTATGACCTGAACGGACGAATCAATTATCCGTGGAGGAGTGCCGCTGGAAAGTGAAATATACTATTCCAAATATGAAATGATTATTGATATAACCGACTTCTATTCCTCGTCATCCACCGGTCTGTCCCTCTGGACACGGCCGCCTCCGCCAGTTCTTTGCTGTTCTCGACCCTACTGTTTCCATGGTACCCTCAGACGGCGAACTTCACTCGGCGACCCGCATCGGTCGCATGGCACTCGTCGTGACCGACCTCGTTCGATGGTCGCGTTTTACAGAGATGTCGTCGGCCTCGAAATCCAGTCACATGACGGCGACGGCACGACGCTGGGCGCCGGGAGCGAACCGCTGCTCGAACTCCGGGTCGACGCGACTGCCTCCGAACGTGGTCTCGCCGACGCCGGGCTGTTGCCCAGGCTACGAGGCTACTATATATGGCCTTGTTTAGACGTTCGAAACTGTACGGCTCAGCAACTCGGGAGTTACTATCTGTTTCCTAGTAGCTCACGCTAAATGTCTAACTTACTAGGAAGTGAAGCGGGTAGGTTCGGTTGTGTCATCGAAACTAACCCGCTTCACGGAGCAAGTCGTATCGCTCGCGCAAAAAGCCGTCGTTGGAAACCCGAAACCCGCGTTACAGCGTGGTGACGGGGGTTACACCGACTGGGTGATTGTCTCGATTCACGGCCTCAAAACCTCTCACGATCTGCCGTACCGACGACTGCTGGACGTGCTATACTAAGTGCTGCGGGTCGGTCGAATCCTCGACTTAGAACCGACTGAGTTGCCCGATTTTACCACCGTCTGTACGCGGATGCAGAAGCTGAAAATGCCGATCTGGCGGCGGCTGCTGCGTTTATCGGCGGAGCTGCTCGACACTGGCGAGATCCAGGCGACCGACGCAACCGGCATGGATCGCGTCGTAGCGAGTCAGCACTACGCCAAACGGACGAATTACACGTTTAGAGCGGTGAAAACGACCGCCTTGATTGATTGCAAAACTGGTACGATTCTAGATATACATTGCTCGATGAAACAACCGCACGATACACAGATCGCCTGGCAGCTTCTCACGCGTAATTTAGACAAATTGACGATACTGACCGCCGACAAAGGCTACGACTGGGAGTTACTTCGCCAAAAACACCGTTCTGAGGGAGTAAAACCGGTGATCAAGCACCGCGAATTCGGCTGGCACGGTGTCGAAAATAATGTATTGATCGATAATACGACCTACCATCAACGATCAAATATCGAAGCGACGTTTTTCGCGCTTCGGCGAAAATACGGCGAGATCGTTCGAGCGAGAACCTGGTTCGACCAGTTCTGCGAACTCGTTCTCAAATGCGCCGTCAGAAACACCGAACTAGCGCTCGACAGCTCTAACAGGTGATTTTAGGCGTCTAAACAAGGCCTTCTACTTTTCTCTACCAGTAGAACACGCGGCGCTGTTCTATTGGCGCCTGCGATGGGCGCAGGCGCTTAGCAGTCTCCCGGCGCCTGCGAGGAATTCATGCCAGCAACTGACCTCAACGACGAGCAGCTCGAACAGGTTGCATAGTCACTCGAACGCTGGCTCGACTCCCAGGCAGCAGACGAGGTTCCCGAACTCGTCCTGGTGGGCTTGCTTCACGGGTACGTCGACGCGATCGAAGAACACGAATAATCCCTCGTTCGTGGGGGGGGAACCGTGTATCCTCTCGAATCCCGGAGAGCTGTGACTATGTCTCTGGATGTCAAGAGTAGAGCCCCAACGGGAAAATTGTGACAACGCAGTCGATGGCAGACGACTGAAGACGGAGTTCCGGTATGGACATGCTGAAGGGACTCAGGAACGGTTCTTTCAAACGTGAACACGCAGCTTCCGGGGGCCGAAGACGGGGGGCGGCTCGTCCTGGGAGCGGTCATCGTCAGTACGTTTTTCATCGGCTTCGGTGGCGGCGTTATCTTCCCGATCTTGCCGAATCTCGGTGCCGTGCTCGGAATCTCCCCATTTCTCGTCGGTCTCATCCTGAGTGCGAACCGGTTTTCGCGGCTGTTCGCGAACGCGCCGGCCGGGAGCCTCGTGGACAGATTCGGGACGCGAAAACCGTTCGTCGTCGGGATGTTCGTCCAGGGAATCGCCACGTCCGGCTACGTCGTCGCGATGGTCGCGCCGCTTCCCGAAGCGTGGTTCATGGCGGCCCGGCTTCTCTGGGGTGTCGGGAGCGCGCTCGTCTTCGCGACGGCCTACACCATCGCTGACGACATCAGCGACGGTGGCTCACGGGGTTCGAACATGGGACTCATCCGGGGTGGCGTCCTCTTCGGGTTCCCGGCGGGCGTGGTACTCGGTGGGCTCGTCAGCGAACTCTCCGGGAACGTCGTCGCGTTCGTCGTCGCGACCGGCTTCGCGTTCTTCGCCAGCGTGGTCGCGTACGCGACCGTGCCCGAGACACACGTCGATGGCGAGGCGAACCAGTCTGTCAAACCGTGGGACGTCAATACGAGTCTCCCTGCGATTACGGTCGGGATGGTGAACTTCGCTGTACTGTTCGTCTACATCGGCGCGTTGTTTGCCACACTCGTCCTCTTCATCGGCCAGAATCAACTCACCGTCTTCGGATTCGATTCCCAGGGCTCCTCGGGCCTGTTCATGGGCATCACCGTGGTGACTGCGGGGCTGTCGATGTACGTCGGTGGCTACGTCAGCGACCGGAACCAGTCCCGGGTCCCGGTCTTGCTCCTGTTTCTGGCCGTCACGTCGGTCGGGTTCGTCCTGCTCGCGCTCGCGCACTCGGTAGCGACCCTGGCACTCGCCTGCTTCTGCGTCGGTCTCGGCCAGGGCGGAACGAGCGGGCCGCTGATGGCCCTGTTAGGTGACCTGGTCGACGACGGCGAGATGGGCCGCGCCGTGGGGACGAACAACGTCTTCGGAGACATTGGCGGTGGGTTCGGCCCCATCGTCACGCTCCCGGTCGTCGACATCGTCGGCTTCTGGCCGGTGTATCTCTGCTGTGCGGCCATGCCACTGGTCGCAGCCGTGATCCTCCTGGGCGGCGTCAGACGAGAGACCGGTCACTTCCTCCCGCGTGTCGGGTCCTGACGCGGTGTTCGCTGTAGCGCCCTAGCGGCTTCTCGAGACAGGATTTCCGAGGACAGCAAATACTCGGTGTTTCGTTCTCGACGCGACTGCACTGTTTCACCGCTTCCGCGTCGCCGGCGTTTTTCTGGCCCCTTCGGGGTGCGGGGCCACACGATTCGGGCTTCGCAGATTCTCGCATGACTCCACACCCACTCGACGAACTCTCGATAACGAACCGTGTTCTCAAACGGGCCCAGTACGAGGCGTTCGAGTTCGAATTGGTGGACAGCGACGTCCGCGTTCGAAACGCCAGCCACGGCGTCCCGGCCGACCACGAATACCTCGTCAGTATCGAGGACGAACTCCCGGTGGCCTGTACGTTTCCCGCTGACGCGAACTACGAGCACGCGTGCAAGCACAGGGTCGCCGTCGCGATACGGCGCCCGGTCCTCGATTTCGCCACCGACGTGCGGTTACTCGAGGATGGTGGGGCACGCTCGCAACGGAACGAGTCACGACAGGCTGCTACTCAACTTGACGACACGGACGAGTCAGCGGACTGCGAGTGTGCCCCCCTCCCTGATGACTTCCCGTGCTGGGAATGCGTTCAGACGGGAAACCAGCCGATGCCAACGCGGAACGAGCGCGATCGCTGACGACGATTTCCGCTTCACTGGCAACTGATTTTCACCGGATCCACAGACGGCGGTCAGTTTCAGTTCCGGTCCACCCTAGGCTGGCTTCTTTTTGGTATCCCTCCGACGTTTCAACTGGTATGCCCGAACACCGTTCAACTGCGACTTCCACCTTGGCCGAACCGTCACGGCGACATCTCACGACGGTCATCCTGGAGGAGATCGGCGAGGATTCCTGGCGAGCCACACAGACAGGCGTCGACGTCGAAGGAGTCGGAGATTCAGCAGCCGAAGCCGCGACCGAGTACTGTGCCAAGATCTCTGCACGGAACAATGGCGAGTAGACCCAGTCCCTCCTCGAGTTCAGATGTTGTTGCTGCCAGCACACCTTCGTAACCAGCGAACCTGGTGCGGCGCCGTGTCCTCGCTGTCAGGCGGTCGGTGGTCACGAAGAGTGCGGGCTGCGATCGCGGCGGACTTAGCGGGCGTACCACCAGCTGCCATCCACCCTTCCGGCTTCATTCTCCGAAGCGGCAGCCACTGTTAGACAGCTACGCCACACGGTGTTTTTTCTGGCCCCTGACGAGTGCGGGGCCTGCAGACGGGTGCCCGCGATAACGAATAAGTTCGAGAGACATCTACGAAACTGGTTTCGACGAATCGACTGGGAAGACGACCAACGCGGAGAGCTGTCCGGATTGCGACGGCGCGCTTCGAACTTTCGACGGCGAACAGCGCTGTGAGGATTGTGGACTAATCGTCGAGGCGTGTCGAATCGACCGGAAGGGGCCGAGAATCTTCCAGGACGACGACGAATCGAAGCGACGGACGGGCGGACCGCGAACGGTGACGCGCCACGACCGGGGCCTCTCGAAGACGATCGGTCGCAAGCGAGACGGCAGAGGGAATGCACTGCCGGGCAAGAAGCGACGGCAACTCGCTCGGTTACGCCGTGAACACGACCGAGCCCGGTTCCGGTCGAAGCACGAACGGAACCTCGTACTCGGACTCGGGGGGATCAGCCGACTCACGGCGCAACTGGACCAGCCGAGGTCCGTCCAGGAACAGGCGAGTTCGCTGTTCCGGACGGCCCAGAACGAGAACCACCTCATCGGACGGTCGATCGAATCGATCGCGGCGGGTTGCGTTTGCGCGGTCTGCCGGATCAACGACGTACCACGTACGCTCGACGAGATCGCGAGTGTCGCTGCCGTGGGAGAGGAGAAGGTCCGGAACGGATACATGGTCCTCAACAGGGAACTGGACCTTCCAGTCCCTCCACAGGAGCCTCAGGAGTACATCCCGCGGCTCGTCTCGGCGTTCGACCTGCCCTGTCGGATAGAACGGCGGGCCAGAGAAATCGCAAACGAAGCGACGGAGGCTGGCCTCGCGACGGGCGTCAACCCTGCGGGCTTTGCAGCGGGTTGCATTGCCGTCGCCGCAGCTAAGCGGGGGATCGAAGTCATACAGCGGGACCTGGCCGAAGAGGCGGACGTCTCATCGACGACGGTCCGTGCTCACCGGGACGCGCTGTGGTCGTTCCTCAAGGCGTAAGATGTTTGGACTCTGGCTCGTCGTCCGGTACCTTCGAGAGAGCGATACCGAAACGATCATCGAATGCTGGCACTGCGGGACGGCAGTCGACCCCAAAGCCGAGCGCTGTTCGACGTGTGGCCGCGACGGGATTGCGACGTACGAAATGAAGAGATCGTCACCTCATCAAGAGATCGTCACCTCATCGGATCCGGTGACTGTGACCATCGCCCAGTCGGCTGGGTTGCGTACTCGAAGGTCTGAAAACCCCTCTCCCACGCCCGATGGATACTCCGTCGGCCAGTGTCTTGTGAATCAGTTGGAATGAGGCCGACACATCTACCCCGAACGACATTCTTCACTCACATGCTAGTACCCACGACGGTACTGGCGGTGATGCTCCGGCCATCGATAGCCATCCCCCCTTGACCCCCCTACTATCACGCCGGGGCTTTTCGAGACAATTGGTTAACAAACCTAACCAGTAAGATTCGTAGTTTAACCTCTCTAAACTCCTACTCCGAATGCCGGACATCATCTGTGGTTCATCCGGCAATCCACCCCAACGTAGCACCCAAGTCCAGCCGCTGAGGCCATCCCCTTCAGGGCTGGCAGCTTCCCGCACTTACTCCTCGTCCAGCAATGCCTTCTCCGGACCCATTAGTTCCCTGTAGTGACGCCATTGGCACCAAGGATCGAGGAGCATACACTTTCACTTCCGCTCTACACCCTTGGCTGGCCCTAACATTGGAAACGCCGGTCAGTCGCAGCTATGGTGTTCGCAGTCGATATCGAAGATGACGTCGTTGGCGTGTGGTCCCGTGACGGGGCTGAGGCGGTCGTCGAGCGAGACGAATCCTACACCCCTTCACTCTACGTTGGCGCGACTGACGACAAACTTGCCTGGCTGGACGATTGCCTCATCTCGGACCTGAAAGTCGTCCAGACGGCCATCGAATCTCGATTCACCTCACTTCGCAAAGACGAACCAGAGACAGTTCTCCGCGTTGACGTCGACCGGCCATCGGAGATCGACACGCTGGCCCGGGAGATCCGGACGATCCACGAACCGGAGCAGGGAGGTCCAGGGACGTATAGACTGTTCAACGTCGACATCAGTCCGAAGTTTCGCTACTGCTTAGAAACGGAGACGCGTCCGGTCCCGAGTGAGAAGCTCAGACTGCTCTCCCTCTCACTCTCCGACCGCGTGTTGGCGAATTGTGACTTCACAGCGCTGACGTGCAACGGTGAGCCTGTCGGGGGAAACGCGGTGGACGTCCTCGAAGGCGTCGCCCAGCAGATTGAGGAACGCGACCCTGACGTACTCGTTCTCTCGACGGCCGACCTCGTTCCATTGCTCAGCGACGCTGCCAGGGACCACGGCGTTGACCTTCATCTGGGCCGCCTTCCGGGCTATCGACAGCTCGCCTCGGAGAGCACGTTCAAGAGTTACGGCCGAGTCGGTCATTCAGCGGCACGGTACGACGTCCCCGGACGGGCCATCGTCGACCGGTCGAACAGTTTTCTCTGGGGCGAAGGTCGTCTCCCCGGAATGCTCGACCTCGTCGAGCGGTCGTGGAAGCCACTCCAGGAGACTGCGTGGGGGTCTATCGGCAACATCTTCACCGCGATCCAGATTCGTCGGGCCTTCGAGTGGGACGTCCTCGTCCCGTGGCGAGCGTGGGAGACGGAGTCGTTCAAACCGATGCGAACGCTCCACGACGCTGACCGTGGCGGCTTCACCTTCGAACCGGACGTCGGCTTCCACGAGAACACCGCTGAGCAAAGCTCAGCGAGCTCTGGCTCGTCTGCGACTCGCCAGAACGTCGTCGAGATCGACTTCGCATCGCTCTACCCGAACATCATGTGTGTTCACAATCTCAGTCCGGAAACGGTTCGGTGTGACTGTCACGACTCCGACGACGTTCCCTGGCTTGGATACTGCGTCTGCGACGAACCGGGCTTCGTCCCGTCGGTGCTCCAGCCGATCATCGACGATAGAGCCGAACTCAAGCAACAGATCTGCGAGACAGATGATCCCGAGGAAGCGAGGCGACTGGAACACCGGGTGGACGCCCTGAAGTGGATCCTCGTCACCTGCTTCGGCTACCAGGGATTCAGCAACTCGAAGTTCGGCCGCATCGAGGTCCACGAGTCCATCAACGCGTTCGCCAGGGAGATCATCCTCGATGCGAAGGAACTCCTCGAAGCCGGTGGCTGGACCGTCGTTCACGGCATCGTCGACAGTCTGTGGGTGACGCCGCGGGAGGACGACCACGCACCGCTCGACGAACTCACTGACACCATTTCTCGTAAACAGGAGATCGATCTGGAGCACAAGGACGACTTCGAGTGGGTGTGTTTCGTTCCGACCAAAAACGGCCAGCGCAGCGCCCTTACGAAATACTTCGGCAAGGTTGCCGGCCGTGAGGGCTACAAGTACCGCGGTATCGAGTCGCGCCAGCGTTCGACACCCGAGTACGTCGCAAACGTCCAGCGTGACCTCATCGATACGCTCCACGAGCACCGCGAGCCCGAGCCAGTTGCCAATCGACTGGCTCGCTACCTGAACGACCTCCGAAGCGGGTCGGTCGACCCGGACAAATTGACTATCCAAACGCGCGTCTCGAAACCGCTCGAAGCGTACCAGCAACGGAATCGGACAGTAGCTGCTCTCCAGCGGTACCAGGACCACGGGATGGAGCGTTCGCCAGGCCAGGACATCCACTACGTCGTCGTCGACGACGACAAGCGAAGTCGTGAACGGGTTCGCCTGTCGTTCGAGGCCGACGACTACGACAGGGCGTTCTACGCTGAACTCCTCTTTCGGGCGGCCGAGAGCGTTCTCTCATCACTGGAGTGGGATCGGGATCGGATCAAACGGTACCTCCGCGATACGCAGAACGCGCGATTGACCAGCTATTCGTAATCCTTTGACTGGATATTCGTCGGGGTCAATTTCGCCAAACCATTCGCTCGATCGCAAGTGGGTTATTAAGAATTCATCGGCTGAATAAGTTATTTCGATGCCCTCACTAAGTTCAGCGTCGCCCTCGCAGGGGTTGCTACCGACAAGCGGCACAAATTGATCAGACAAATGTCAAAATGGGGGGCTTGAATGTGGGTCCAGCATATCCTAAATGTCCGGATAGACCATCGCAGTAGGATATTATTCTACCGTAGGCTCTATGACGCCACTGACATCCGTGCGGCTTGCTTCGATGACGAGACAGTCGCCACACGATAAATCAGGGTTGTGCTCGCGATATAGATGGAGCAGCACAGAGCCAACGCCGACGTCAAATTCAGCTTCGAAATATCCACTTTCGGATTCATCGATCTGCTGAACACACCCGCGATAGACGTGATTTGTAAAGTCTCGTGGGGCTTCCGAATTCGGCTCTATCGAGCGCTGTATATCGGCGGCCGTAGGTAATTCTTCAGATGGCGTGAGCAATGAGATAGAAAGCTCTAGAGTCTGCCCTACAAATTTTTCGGCAACTTCTAAGTCATTGTCAAACATACATAGTATTGTACCGTTTGACAATTCACCGACGACGGTCTGCTCGTACGTCGTCCCCTGATACTCAGTCTCTGGCCGGAGCTCAATGATTCGTGTTTCCATAGTCATGGTTATGTGAAGAGGTGTACTGCATCCTCAACGGGGTGTGCAGATAAGATATACCCGTTCTCAGACACTGCCACTCAGACCGGATGAGCATTTTCTTCCAGCTGGTAATAGTAACGTGTTCCGCCACCTGGATTCGGCTTCTGAACAACCTCACCAGGGTCTGAGTCTGCTTTATCGAGGACGCGGCGAATGACAAGTTTGATGTCCTCGCGTGTATCGACGGATTTGTACTGTTTGTAGAAATCATCGTCGTGCTTTCTTACGATTTTATCCCAGCCAACATTCGCCCCTTCGTTGACTTCCAACCATCGAGTGTTCCCATCTGCGTCCCGAAGTATCATTTCAGTATCGCTCAGATCGCTATTCTTACCCACATAGAGCAAGTCGTCCGCCTCCAAGTCAGCATCCAGATACAGCGATCTTTCATTCATTTCCAGCGCCTGAGCGAACATCTGCACATCGTCGCCGTCCATCTCGCCTTCATCGAGTAACTCGTCGAGGCGTTGGCGGGCGCCAGGGTTCGATCGAGCCCTATAAGAAATCATTGAGTCAGTGATCGGATGCCTATTCGATGAACTCGAGAAGTGATGTCGTCTCCACGATCCATGCTTCCGGAATGGAGTCGTAGCCTATCACTTCGACCAAGTCACTGCCCCCAGACCGTCCGTGCATCGCAGCGATGTCACCGATACGCAACTTCTCTCCTGGAGGTACTTCGACGACCCTTACCGCGTATTCATCGCTCTCCGGGAGCGCGTAGCGGTCGACGACCGACGCGCGGTCGAGACTTCCATTGTACTCTGATTGTCGATGGAGCCACTTGTCACCCGGAAGGCCGTCGGGATCGAACTGCAGGCATGGCTCTGTTTGGCCCGTCTCGATGTCCATAACGATTGAATTCCCAGCGAATGGTCCTGTCATGGTAATTCTGACGTAGACAGTGCAAGTTACTCGGTAGACTTCGCTAGTTTCCGTTACCGACTCCAGCCGATAAATTCGACCTCGCCGGTTTCCAGATCGACTCGGTATCTGTCACCACCCGGATCCCGAACTTGGACGAAATCATCTGCTACTGAAAGATGATTGACTCGCCTCGCGCTATCCTCATCGTCTTTTTTCAGTGGCTGGATTTGCCACAAGCGATTTCCATCGGTATCGAACGCAATAACGTTTCGCGGCTCTAATTCACAGTTAGTGCATTGCACGAGGACGACATCACCGAAAGAAACCGCATTGAAGATTTCTATTGACGTCTCTATCTCCGTCCCATCAATGGTGACTGTGTTCCCCGAGTAAGTCATATTGTTCATGTATGGTCTTTTAGTACGTCATCTCGACATATTTAGATAACGACCCATCGGAACTCCAACCGGACAGATCTACGGAGTCGACACCTTTGACTTGATATTGAGTTGCTTCACCCGTCCGCGTGGCACCAGTAGTTTTAGATTCTAACTCTCCAGCCGTGCTGACTCTCAACTTGCCCTTACGGGTTATCTGGGATGTATCTAGTTCAGACACGTGCGTGTAACTAGTCTTCCAATCTTCAGGAAGGAGACCCAGATTGTTGATGAGATCTGTGTCTGCGTCGGCCGCTTCGAGGACAGATTTCTCAACCAACCAATCCCCTTCGACCGGTGCATCTTCGGCACGAACTCGATACAGCTCTTTGTCACCTTGGAGATCTGCGTCGATAGCGATGCTCCCTTCTTCGTGGGGTGCCCTGCCTTTGAATTCCTCATTAAGTTTGTTAGTACGCTGGAAGTCGAGTACTTCGTGTCCGTCGCTATCCCACGGTTCTTTTTCGGGGCCATCATACTTCTCCACCCACTCTAAAAATTCGTCCCCAGTGAATCTCGCAGTCTCATCGCTTTTTGTTCCAGAATGAATTTCATCATGACAGACTCGGCAGATAGTTATTAGGTTTTCTAAATTATCACTCCCACTCTCAGCGCGTGGTGTGATATGATGTACCTCAAGGTTGTGTTCTCCTTGCTCTATCCCCTCAACCCCACACCTTTGACAGGTATAATTGTCTCGCTGGCGAGCCTCTTCTCTAATAAGCGTCCAGTCAAGTGATTCATCCATCGGGGAACCGGCCATGATTGGCCTAAGATGTCCTTTTTGACCCATTCTGTTAAGCATGCCCTCTCTTTGGGAGAGGTGAATGCTGTTTTATTTGGGTGGATTCGCGAATTGTCCTACTCAGGCTTTATTATCCAAGATATCATTGAATATGTATGGCCGACCATCAGCTTGTGATGTATACTTCTAAAGGAACTGTGGGGCAAGTCTATTCGGAGCTATTCGGTGAAGTAGACCAAGTTGAGATTGAGCAAGGGTCGCGTGTATCGGGGTCAGTCAGTGGGAAATTGGGCACGTTTCTTTCAATGATTCAGAGTACATTTTCAGGGGAGATAACCAAATCAGAGATTCATAGCATAAACTATGATGATGACATGTTTAAAGCCAAGAAATTGGCCAATGAAATCCTTTCAGACAAGGAGGTGCCAGATATATCTGAAATAAGTGGAAAAGAGTTAGACTCGAATCAGCTATACCGATTCTCCTGCGAGGTGTTGACAGAACCATTTGAAAGTGAGATTGATAACGAGAATTACATAGAAGTTTCAGGCGAAGTCAATGAGATAAGATTCCGTGGAGACACTTCCACAGATAATTGGGGTGTTCGAAGCCATATTGTTCAATCAGTACGTGCGGCAAGACGTGGCGATACCTATCCGTATCAAGGACTGATGTTGCCAATTTCCAAAACAGATGAGGGGGAGAATTTCGTTGAATATGATGTAAAGTTCTTGCTCATCTGCGGTCCTGAGGTGGAACTTCGGGACCAATGGTTCGAGAGAATGGGTGCATAGCAGTATAATCACCTATGTTTATGATGATTCCTATTCGTCTGTAACACACTGCAACCCCCGCCTGTGTTTACCCCATCGAGTGGGAGCACAGAGCCTCCACCGAGAGAAACCGGATTCGCACGCGACCACCTTAGGCATACAAAGATTTATTTGCCAACACGTAATTCCCTGAGTGAAACCACCCCACGAGAAATACCCCGATGAAGCGGCTTCATCGAATGTAACCGTTGTTCCGGCGGTGATACTTAAGGACAGGCTCGCCGTCTTGTCCTTTAGTATCGTGAAGAAAACGCATGGGTCCGGGCGGATTTGAACCGCGCCGAGACTCGCTTCGCTCGTCTCGTCTGCTTCTAATCCGCCGAGACCATCCGCTCCTCACGTCCGTTCGTCGCAGGATGGGTCCGGGCGGATTTGAACCGCCGACCTCTTCCTTGTAAGGGAAGCGTCATAACCACTAGACCACAGACCCGGTAGCCGAAAGATGCCCGCGTGGACGAATAACGCTTTCTCTCTGCGACGGAACGCTTACCTGACCCCTGGCCGACAGCTACTCTATGCCGCGCCGTTCGACACTGGCGGTCGCAGCCCTCCTCGGCGTGCTCGTGATAGCACTGCTGGCGGTCCAGACGGGTGCGTGGGTGGACGTCGTCGGGACTGGCGAGTACGAGCGGACGAACGTCACGGCCGTCGACGCGAACGGCACCGAACTCGCGACGGCGGACGTCCGCATCGCCGACTCGCACGCGAAGCGCTACGTCGGGTTGAGTAACACCGAGTCGCTCGGGCCAGACGAGGGGATGCTGTTCGTCCACGACGACGAAGACGAACGGGCCTTCGTGATGCGGGAGATGGTCTTCCCGCTCGACATCGTTTTCGTCGGCGCGAACGGGACGGTCACGACGATCCACCACGCGTCTCTCCCGGCCGACGGCACGGGCGAGGGTGACCTCGAACGCTATCGCGGGACGGGCAAGTACGTCCTCGAAGTGAATCGCGGCTGGACCAACCGGACCGGGTTCGACGAGGGCGACCGACTCCGGATCCCGGGCGAGACGAACGGGACGGTCGAGGTGAACGAGACGACAGGGGCGGACGAGCCCAGCGGGGCGGGAGAGCCGGGCGAAGGCGACCAGACCAGCGACCCGATGGCGACGTGCACGGCCAACGGGACGGCGGCCGCCGCGATGACACCGGACGAGCGCCCGGTCGTGTCAGCACTCGACGCGAACGGGACCCGACTCGGGTCGGTACGCGCCGCGGTCGCGGCCAACGGGACCGCGCGATTCACCGGGCTGAGCGAGACCGAGTCCCTCGGTCAGGACGAAGGGATGCTATTCGTCTACGGCGACGTGGGGACGCACACCTTCGTGATGCGCGATATGGACTTCCCGCTGGACATCGTCTTCGCCCACGAGAACGGCGCCGTCACGGCCATCCACCACGCACCGGTGCCCCCCGAAGGGACGAACGAGAGCGAACTGACGGGATACGAGGGGACCGGACAGTACGTCCTCGAGGTGAATCGCGGCTGGACGAACGAGACCGGCCTCGACGTCGGCGACCGCATCTGTTTCCCCGAGACGGCGTAACACACATTCGTGGCTGTTTTGAACCGGCAGCCCCTCCGATCCGGCAATGGATATCGACGCCGCAGACGACGACGTGTTCGACGACGTGCGCGACCGCGTCGATCATCCGATGCGTCGCCTCTTCGAGGAGTACGGCAGCGACAACTGGCTCGCCTTCGCCGTCGGCTTCCTCGGCAGCGTGGCCGCACGCCTCCTCGACCTGCTCCCGCCCGTGCTGCTCGGCATCGCGATCGACGCGACGTTCGAGGGGGCGCGGCCGTTCTCGCTCGGCCCCATTCCACTCTACGAGTACGCATCGGATCCGGAGAGCCAGGTGATCCTCGCCACGGCCATCATCGCCGGCGCGTTCCTCCTCGGGGCGGGGTTCCACTGGATCCGCAACTGGGGGTGGAACAGCTTCGCCCAGCACATCCAGCACGCCGTCCGGACCGACACCTACGACCAGATGCAGCGGCTCAACATGGACTTCTACGCGGACAAGCAGACCGGCGAGATGATGTCGGTGCTCTCGAACGACGTCAACCGGCTGGAGCGGTTCCTCAACGACGGGATGAACTCGGCGTTCCGGCTGGCGGTGATGGTGCTGGGCATCTCGGCCATCCTCTTTTACTACAACTGGCAACTCGCCCTCGTCACCCTGGTCGTGGTTCCCGCCATCGGTTTCTTCACCTACCGGTTCATCAAGACAATCCAGCCCAAGTACGCCGAGGTCCGCTCCTCGGTCGGCCAGCTCAACTCTCGACTGGAGAACAACCTCGGCGGCGTCCAGGTTATCAAGACGTACAACACCGAGGGGTACGAGTCCGACCGCGTCGAGGACGTCTCCCAGGACTACTTCGACGCGAACTGGGACGCCATCGAGACCAGGATTCGGTTCTTCCCGGGGCTGCGCGTCCTCGCCGGCATCGGGTTCGTGGTCACGTTCCTCGTCGGCGGCCTGTGGGCGCTGCCCAGCGGCGGCGGCGCGCCCCTGTTCTTCACGGGCACCCTCTCGACCGGTGAGTTCGTCGTCTTCATCCTGCTCTCCCAGCGGTTCATCTGGCCGATGGCACAGTTCGGGCAGATCATCAACATGTACCAGCGGGCCTACGCCTCCGCCGAGCGCGTCTTCGGCCTGATGGACGTCCCGGGCGAGATCGAGGAACGGCCCGACGCTCCCGACATCGTCGTCGAGGACGGCGAGGTGGCCTTCGAGGACGTGAGCTTCGGCTACGGGGCGGGCGAGACGGCCGAGGACGAGACCATCCTCGACGACGTGAGCTTCACCGTCGACGGCGGGAACACGCTCGCGCTCGTCGGCCCGACGGGCGCCGGCAAGTCCACCGTCATGAAGCTCCTGATGCGGATGTACGACGTCGACGAGGGCGCGGTCCGCGTCGACGGCCAGGACCTCCGGGACGTCACCCTGCCGAGCCTGCGCCAGGCCATCGGCTACGTCAGCCAGGAGACGTTCCTCTTCTACGGCACCGTGAAGGAGAACATCACCTACGGCACCTTCGGCGCCACCGACGAGGAGATCGTCGAGGCCGCGAAGGCCGCCGAGGCCCACGCCTTCATCCAGAACCTCCCCGAGGGCTACGACACCAAGGTCGGCGAACGCGGCGTCAAGCTCTCGGGCGGCCAGCGCCAGCGCATCGCCATCGCCCGCGCGGTGCTCAAGGACCCCGATATCCTGGTGCTGGACGAGGCGACGAGCGACGTCGACACGGAGACGGAGATGCTCATCCAGCGCTCGCTCGACACGCTGACCGCGGACCGGACCACCTTCGCCATCGCCCACCGGCTCTCGACGATCAAGGACGCCGACCAGATCGTCGTCCTCGAGGACGGCCAGGTCGTCGAGAGCGGGAGTCACGCGGAACTGCTCGAGGAGAACGGCCTCTACGCCAACCTCTGGGCCGTCCAGGCCGGCGAGATCGACGAACTCCCCGAGGAGTTCGTCCAGCGGGCCACGGAGCGGCGGGCCCAGACCGACGCCGCCGACGACGACGACTGATCAGTCGTCACTCCCGACCCGGCCGGGGCGTCTCGACGCCGCGACCTCGAATCGCGCCCCGCCGTCCTCGCTCTCCGTCACCGCGATCTCCCAGCCGTGGGCGTCGACGATCTCGGCGACGATGGCCAGGCCGAACCCGGTCCCGTCCTCGACGGTCGTGTAGCCGAACTCGAAGATCTCCTCGCGGTCCGCGGCCGGGATCCCGGTCCCGTCGTCTGCCACGAAGAAACCGGGACCGTCGTCGAGTCGGCCGACGCGGACCGTCGAGCTGTCGCCGTGTTCCAGCGAGTTGCGAAAGAGGTTCTCGAACAGCTGCTGGAGGCGGTCCGGGTCGGCGAGGAGGTCGGCGTCGCTCTCGACGACGAGGTCTGCGCCCTCAGACTGAACCATTCCCCAGGCCTGGGTGGCGATCGGTTCGAGCGCGACCGGCGAGGGGTCGTCGACGGGCTCGCCCTGCCTGGCCAGCGAGAGCAGGTCGTCGATCAACGTCTCCATGCGGGCGAGTGCGTCGTCGACGACGGCGAGGTGGTCGTCGTCGCGCTCTTCGCGCAGGATCTGGACGCGCCCGCTCGCGACGGTGAGCGGGTTCCGGAGGTCGTGGGAGACGACGCTTGCGAACCGTTCCAGGCGCTCGTTCTGGCGTTCGAGCTCGCGGCGGTAGCGTTCGCGGTGGGTGACGTCGGCGAACACGAGCAGTCGCCCGGTGGACACGCTGTCGGCCGAGAACGGGTTCGTCGACACGTGGTAGTACCGCGTACCGCCGGGCCGGTCGAAGGCCAGGACGGGCGCTTCGTCGGCGAGGACGTCGGCGATCTCCGGCAGCACGTCGGCGAGCGGGTCGCCGATCCCGTCGGTGAGTGCGGGGAACAGGTCGCTGGCCCCCCAGTTGTAGTCGCGGATCCGGTCGTCGTCGTCGAGAACTACCACCGGGTCGTCGTGGCCGGCGGCCAGCTGGATCGACTGGAACCGGTCGAGGTAGACGAAGGAGACCCCGAGGGCGAAGGCGGCCACGCCGATAGGTTCGTACGGGATGGCCAGCAGGGTCGTACTCGCCAGCGAGGCGACGTCGAGGAGCACGGGAAGGCCGGTGAGCGTCACCAGAACGGCCAGCGGCGTCGCGTCGGAGTCGACCTGGACGAACAGCTCGAACAGCATGAAGTAGCCGATGCCGGCGAGGGTGTAGGACAGCCCCATGATGACCCAGTGGAGCAGGGTGCTCTGGATCGCGAGATGGGGGAAGGGCTCGGGGACGAACGTCGCGGTGAAGTACAGCTGATGGATCGGGTTCGTCATCTTCACCGCGACGACCGCGAGGAACACCGCGACCGCCAGAGCCTGGACGGTCCGGTTTCGGTGGAGCGACCGGCCGGTGTAGGCCGAACAGAAGTAGAGCCACGGCCCGACCGTGGCGAACCCGACGATCAGCCCGGCCAGATAGAAGGCGAGTTTGAGTTCGGCGTCGCTAGCGGCGATGAAGCCGGCATGTGCGAGGGCCCAGGCACCGCTCGTGACCAGCAACGCGACGAGGCCGCGCCTGGTGTCCCGGTCCGATATCTGTCGCAGTCGCGACACGCTGGCGAAGCAGGCCAGGGCGGCCCCGCCGAAGGCGACGAGGTAGGCCACGTACAGGGGGTCGAGCGCGGACAGCTGGAGGGGGTTCACGGGGCGATCACTCCGTGAGAATGCATCGTGTCGGAC